>Ga0209208_10005208_pt1 | contig 18167 bp, 21 predicted proteins | sample S1TSphfallax_3_FD_187694 | JGI IMG/M metagenome (GOLD analysis project Ga0209208, IMG submission 187694) | Host-associated microbial communities from peat moss isolated from Minnesota, USA - S1T2_Fd - Sphagnum fallax MG (SPAdes) (version 2) | ecosystem: Host-associated > Plants > Peat moss >... | reverse complement strand
CTCAGAGTGCCCAAGTCCTGTACAGAAGGTACATTTTACACCACAGTTCTCTGTCCTATGCGGCAGGTTGCACTTTGCACATTTCGGCCGTGCTTCATTTTGCCTCGGACAAACAGTGGCCATATGGTCCTTACCTTTACAGATTTGGCATCCTCCAAAGGTAGTGGAAGAGGATGATGATGATGATGCGTCAGGCGAATTTCCTTTAAAGAAGCTGATGAGGGTATTGTTTAATGTAGCAACCTGCTTCTCCGCGTTGCTTTCTGATGTGTCCTCCTCCTATTCCTCTCGGAGAGGTTCATATGGCGTCTCCCCGAGTTCACCGAGGACTCTTTCCACCTCTGTCGCAACTCCAACCAACTCTTCAATATCTGCAAACACCCTTACAACACACAATTTCCGGATTTCTGGCCTCAGTCTGGCCAAAAATCTCCTCTTTTGTTCGGCATCCTGGATCTGACCTTTTCGAAACAACTTGTCCAGTCGCTCGAAGTACTTCTGAACCCGCTCTCTGGGTTCCTACTTGATGGCATCCATTTTCATCCAGATGTCATCGGCGTCGATATTCCCATACTTTTGGATCATCAACGTGCGTAGTTCAGCCCAGTCGACAGGCGCCGGCTGCAGCCTTCGAAACCATTCCTTTGCACGGCCACGCAGGTTCAATTTGGCAATTTTGAACAACTTATCAGGTGTCAGGTCTCGGACCTCGGCCGCCATAGTTAGGCGCTCAGCCTAATCTATCACATCTTCGTACTCACGTCCCCAAAACAAATCGTCTAAGCCTTGTGGACTCGTCATCTCCTGAAGGTTCTGCAACACAATAATAATGCCACAGTCCCCTCCACAAAATATCCTTCAAACAAAAATCACAAATGCAGACCAAAATTAATCAGAATCTTGATTTCTATATCACTGTTCTGATCATTGAAGTGCCAAAAACACATCCAAGTCATGGAGCAAATTCGGATTGTGCTCCTTCATGTATCGGGTTCAAAGGTTCGAAATTTGATGGAACAGTAGAAAAATTCTGTTCATCCGATGACTCCTGTTGGAATCTCCATGCCCCTTCCTGGTTCTGCCAGATCCTCCAACTGATAAGGCGAGATCTTGAGCCGCTATGCTCCACCCGAATCAAACGATCTCCTTGCTGGAACAAGTCTTCAACACCGGGTATATACAATCTTGGAAAGTGATCTGGTGACACCACCAACCTAGGGATCCAAATGTCCCCTAACCTTGGGACGCTATCCTGTCTCTCTGCTAAATTTGGCGCTACCCTATGCAACGTAGGAAGTGAAGAAGAAGCTCTCCTGGAGTTCTGAGATCCTAACCCAGTCCCTTGTTCCATCGGTCACTTTCAACCAGACCTTTACACTAGTGTAAAATCCGCTGTGAGATATTTCCACAGCAATATCCCCTACACGAGCTTGGTCAGGGTTTATGCCTACAAGACTAACAACATCGACACCTAGAAACCTCAGGATCACAACTCCCCTTTGTGGTCCATTCTGTATGGTCCAGAAATCAAATCTCCTAACAAGAGTAAGCTCTCGATTTTCTTGAGTTACAGGTGCCGCAAGGATCTCATCACCACTAAATGAAGACATGATCTCTAATCATCATACTATCCAAATTCCTACAGGTTCTACCAAGGTTGTACACTCAGAACCATGCTCTGATACCAAAAGAAAGGGACCCAGAAAAACAGACGACGCATACACCACCTGCCCTAGACCCCCGGCGCCTACGTTCTACAGATCCATCTTATACCTATTAAGCATTGAACCTCTCATGCTCGATCTACCTGCATTCTCTTCTCCGACACAGTACGCTTCAACAGACTCCCGGACTCAACAGCACAACATTCTCTAAACCACTTGCACACAAATGAAGGTTCAAAATGAAAGTTTTGGCATTATATTTACTGAGTATTTACATCCCGACAGCACAAGCAACTTCTGCCATCGTCAATCCTCATCAAAACAACTATGATAATTCCCTCAGTGTCCTACCTTCTGCCTCTCCAACTCCTCGCTTCTATCCGTCTACAGAAGGGGTTACTACATCGACCAAACGCAGCGGAAGATACTCTGGCCTAGCACAGCTCTTCTACAGACCTTCATCTCTCATCCTCCTCCTCTCTACTATCCTCTTCACTAGTCTGCTCTTCTCTTCCTTCACTTCTTAATTGCCGAAATCCTTCTCCCCCCAAAGAAAACAGCTTTCTGATCTTCCTCACCACTTTCCCCCGGCTTCTTCCAAAAGGTTCACTCGAATTCGAACGCCTCTCCATGCAACTCCTCCACACCGCCATCTCATAATTGCAGCACCGACTTGCACCATAACTTAGAGCCGCCATCCAGCCTCCATCCGATCATACCCAACATGCAAATCTTCCAACAAACAACTTTTGAACAAACCAATTAGTACTTCCCATGCAAATGTAATGTAGTGACGGCCGTCACAGACACAAAACGGCTCAAAGATGTGCTAATTAATCTCCCTGATCAGTGGGCGCTCAAAAGTTAGGGTGACCTCTTTTCCCATTACACAACTACAATCATGGGAGCAAAACCCTCTTTGATCCAAAAAACACACAGTGGGTAGTAAGGGCTAAATTTTGAATGAGGGTGTATGAAGTATTGATTATTGGTATGCCAAAGAAAGCACGTGTTATTATGCAATGGAAGGCACAAAGGGCAATATTCAATGAGGCATGCAATCAAACATTAATCAAGAAGGCTAATGGATAGAAGCCTTTTTTTGTGACATGTGACTCAACTGGAAAGCCCAAACCCCCCCATTGCAACATTTGGGTTAACATGTTGCATGGGTATTGTAACATATTGGATCCAAACATTGACCACATTAATACCCAACCCCATGTGTCAATGAACTTGGTGAAAAGTAGATTAGATGATAACTAGGAGTATGTTGGGTATGACTTGTCCTACCGGGAGTTCAAAGCACAAGTCAATTTATTTTTGAAAAATAAAAGGCATGCCCTCAAGCTTCTAATTGAATCAATTGTAGATAGGCCTAATGATTGTGTGATAGAACATTGGGAAAACATGAAACACCTTATTACCTCATAGGCAAAACAAGACGAGGTAGCTAGGAATTGTGCCATGCTAGCATTTATCACCACTTCAAGTCACTCTAGCCATGATGGAAAGGTGGGTGTGGTTGGAAGATTGGTGAGTGGCTTAATTCTATGATACCCAACATTTTTCTAATACATATGAAAGAATTTTAGGATTTTTGTTCCCTTTTGTTGAGTTTTAGTGTTTTCCATAGTAACATCAATGGTGTTTTTTCTAAATGCATTGTAGGTTTGTAATCATCATGCCTAAATTATGTGCTAAAACAAATTAGCAAAAAATTTCATGTGCAAGAGAATGAATTAGGGTGACCACCTATTTCGACTAAATTGAATGTAGATCTGGTGAAAGAGAAAGGAGCCACAAAACCTAGGGCTTCAACACATTCAAGACGTTACACTTCTCTATGAACATGGTGCGAAACTATGATACCTTTCATTTAATTGATGTCAATGAATTTCGTCTCCAATTCATAGTTCATAATACATTTAACGTTTTCAAATGTGGGACATTGCATGTAGCCAAGGAGATGTTGGTAAAACTTGACAAAACTTACCACATGCACATAATTGAACATGTTGTAATTTGAATTGTGGCAAATTGTTATGGGACCATGTTGTTTGTTAATCTATGTTAGCTACATATTAAAGTTAACATGTGTTTTTCCCCATACAAGCAAGTTCAATTAGTATACCTCAAATTAAGGGGGTAGTGACTCCATGCACACCAAGTGGGAATGACGTTACCAATTGGCAACATAGGTTCATTCCATTGGAGGGCTTGGTGGCACAAGTTAATATTGTCGTGTCAAAGAACAATTCTCCACCACCACCACTAGTGGAACCTACCCAAAATGCAAGAGAACCCCCCAATGTGTCATGCATGATATCAAATATCCAACCATGTGATATTGACAAGGCATTTGAGTCAACAACACTTGCAATTGTAAATATAATTGAATTAGGGCTCGGTTTCCCATGGAAACACGGTGGTAATTTCTTGGCATGAACCATTTTAAAAACTAATGTTGCAACTTACTTCCACATATCCTATTTTGTGTTGCAAACTTTCATGGTTATGGTGTCAGCGCATGTTGGATCTCTTTCGGCAACAACATGCTTTGAATGTTTTCATGTTTGTAGTCATCTTCAATTATTTCAGCAATGAAAAATCAAACAAACTAGATACCATGTCGTGGAGACCCTTCACTACCTTTGAAGATTTTTCAAAAGCCAAGCAAGACTTTGACCAAATTCCAACAATACATATATCTTATGCATTTAGTTATTTTTCACTACTACAATGTAACTTGGTTGAGCATCCCATTGTGGATATATGGGAGGACTTGGACACTCCGAGGTTTTTCTAGCATGGGAATACCCTCCCCAAATTACATTAAGTCATCGGGATCACATACAACAATGGTTCAAACGTTACTCATGGAAGGACAATCACCTTGTCTGATGCTTACCACAAGGCGATAAAGTGGTTCCTCCACCACATGAACGGCCTGGTTTTATTCAGAAAGTACATTCGGAGCTTGGACACTTTGGAGTTAAGTGTACTTATGTCCTTCTTGCTCCTCATTACCATTGGAGAGGTATGTATGTTTAAGTCCGAAACGTCATTGCTAGGTGTGAACAATGTGATAGAGTGAACTTTCTTCTCCTTTCAACAGCTCATGTTTTCTCGAGTCCATATTCAAGGCATGTTCTATCACTGGTCATGTGATTTAGCTGGAGAGTTACCACAAACCTCCAAGGGTAATGTCTACATCATGATTATGATTGAGTATTTTTCAAAGTGGGTTGAGTTTATTGCGTTGCCGAACAAGTCATCACACAACACTAGCCAGGTTTTCTTACAAGAGGTCCAAAGTAGGTTTGGGGTTTGTGTTGAGTGCCTTACTAATCAAGGATCAAAATTTAGAGGAAAATTCTAAGACCTACTTAATCATGTTTTCATTAACCATCACCAGACTTCAAGGGATCATCCCCAAGTTGATGGCCTTCCAAAGAAGATGGTTTAGACATGTAATAAGGGACTTTGGAAGATTTGCCTCACTGGGAACAAAGAGGATTGGGACTTGGCCCTACCTAACATTGCCATGGGTTACAAGATTCCAAACAAGCCTTTTTGTTTGATTTCGTTTTTTACTTTCTACTTTTTGGGAGACATCCCATTCCACCCTCTTCCATTGTTGCTCAAATGGACCAAGTTGTGAACTTGGAGTCCCCAACCACTTGGGCTAAAGTCATTGCAAAAAGGGCTACTCTACTGAGGAGGGTTATGCCCATGGCTGTGGAGAACTTGTCCATTGCACAACATCGAAACACTATACGATATGCACACACACGAGGTGGCAGTTACAAACCTAAAGTAAAACAATTTGATGTTGGTGATTTTGTGTATCTCCATCGATAACCTAATGATACTTTAGACACTTCTTTTGGTTGCACTATCTTGAGGATTAAGGTGATCATGCCTTTAGGTGTGTTGGAGTTGCAAAGAGTTAACATATGCACAATTCAAGATCATTCCAAAAAAATTGCACCCTGCCATCTGCCAAACTTGGATCCTACCATCATCATGTCGATTTGGATTCCTCCACTTGACTATCCATGTAAGGTATGTCAGAAGACAAACAATGCTGATCAGATGCTGCTTTGTGATAATTATAATGGTGGATACCATCTATTTTGACTCAAGCTGGAGCTCACTCAAATTCCTTCCGGCATTTGGTACTGTTCATCATGTTTTTTTGCAGCACCTTGATTTTTAGTCAGACCAAGCCACGCTTTTCTCGGCTCGAGTTTGGGGGGAATACATGAAATTTCATTTCAACCTCCTTTTGTGCATTATATATATATGTGTGTGCATATCTTTTTGGTTGATTAGTTTCTACCTTTGATTAGTTTTAATCTTTTTGTTTAGTAGAATTTATTATGGATTTACACCTTTATGACACCGAACGTCACGACACTACACGTCATGACAAGGTGTTGAATTTTCATATGTAACCATTTGTTTTATAATGTGAAATATTAGTAATTCATTCAATGTAGTGTTCACACCATGTATCAATAATAAATTGGTGATTTAGTACTAAATTAATAGTTATTTTACTTTACCCATAAACTTGGAATTATGATAATATCTTATCCATGTATTTTCAAAATTTAATGGACTGATATTTTTTCATACATTAACAATTATAATATAGTAAACAAACATTTAATTGTTTATCTATAAAGCTTTTTATGCATGTAGTCATTTTGAAATTTTCCCCGCACTTCCTTACACAATACATATGTACCATAGGATTTATGTTCATGGTATAACGTGATGCATGATGACATAATGCACGATGGAATATGATGCATTGATACATTGCCATTTTGATACACAACAAAATAATAATTTTTTATCGATACTCCCTGAAATATATACTGCTAGGTGAAAAATGATTTTATTAATAATTACCCTGTTTCCACTCACATGCACACATTTTCACTCTTGGGCAGGATGACCCTGACTTCAAAAAGGTTCTAATGTAGGCACCTGGTAGGCACCTGCCATCAAAACTTGGCAATCATTTTATGTTGGGGTGATTTACAATAAGTAAAAGAAGGGCTATTAAAAGCAAGACTATATATGCAATACATTGGGACAATATCTTACTATCATGCTTAAGAGTTTTTTGAGGGAATATTCATATTCAGTGACCCAATATTTTTTCTTGAATTAAAAAAATAATTTGGGGATTTTATTTTTCTGGAGTTAATTCCATTAATTTTGCTAAATGTTTTCGAAATTCACCAGATTTTTATTATCCATTGAAATTGAAATTGAAAACCCTGATGAATCAGTCTTTGTGCAAATTACATTAAAAAAACATTTTCTCTGTATTTCAGACATATCTCATATTATGTACCTAGTTTTATGATCATTACCCTACTACCTTGGTAGCTTCAACAGTAATTATATTATTTTCAGAAATGTTGAAATTTACAGAAATTTCTTTTCTTCAAATAAACAACAAAAAATGTGGAGGAAAACATAAAATCTTCAAAGAATATTCTCTTTGTTAAAATGAAAATTACAAAATTAATCAATTGTTTATTCAACAGACATGTTTTGAAGCTGCTAATGTACTATGGTATTTAGAATTATGAATAGTATTTACTACTATGATTATATTTTGTATTATGATTTTTATTTTGTATTTAGTACTTGTATTTCAAAAAGGTCCCAATTTCTCGTATTAGTATTTACAATTTTTTATTTCGTATTTTGTACTCTTATTGATCTCGTATTCGTCTCTCTCTCCTTGTTGTGTGTTTTGTAGCAGTTTTTTTTTGGGTTGTTTTCTGGGAAGAGAGTGGGGTTTTGCTCCCGTTGCAGTGAGCTTGACGATATCGCCGCGGTAAATTAGCTCTACGTTCTTCTCCAGGAAGCATCCCCAGTCTCATTTCCCTGTGTGTGAGGACAGGCTTGTGCGGAGTCTTGATGGATTAGACGCTTTTTTTTTGGTTGCGTAGGATCCATTTCTTCCTCCAGCTTCCAGCTATAAAGACTTCGGTAAGTGGGGTTCCTTTCTCCTCCTCCTTTCCCCCCTCTTCCTCCCCTAATTCCCTTCTCCCTTTTGCCCGTTTTCAATTTTGGTTTCTCTGAAGGGAAGATGTTGTTAGTGCGACGGAGGAGGAGGCTGTTTGGACGACCGATTGTGACCAGTTTTTTTTTCTGTGGAGGTGAAGAAGATTTAAGAAGGCCTAGGATTTCTGTCGCAACGGGAAGGTGGAGAGAATGTTTCCGGTGTTATTCTGATTTTCCTGTTTTTTTTTTGGCCACGTGCATACGGCTCGCGGCTAGGGTATGGCGATAATTTGATAATGTCGGGGTCTTATTTCCATGTCTCCTCTTGCTTGCTGCATTGTGTGTGGTTTGCGAGATACTGGGAGGTTCTTGAGAGGTTTCAGGAGTTTTCTTTTGATTTCTCTTGTATGCAGAAAAAAGCATTGGCACGCTTGGCTTCCGGTCCATAACCTTGTCTTGAGGTTGGAATGGCAGCGTTTGGATGTATGCAATCTCAAGTTCTTCTATCAGGCTGTAGTAGGCCACAGGTCAGTTTCTTCTGGTGTTATGTATGTTGGAAACACGTTCACACATGCTGATTGAGTCAGAAAACTAAAAAAAATTGGACAACTGATGATACAAGGTTTTGCAATTGCAGTTTGTGGTGTTGTGCCAGAATTCATCATGCTCTCCTTCATCAACATCAGTGTTCCTGGTCGACATGATGAATTCTTCCAATTCCTCCTTTCCACTGATCTCATCTCAAGGCTTCCCATCATCTCAATGGATGAGCTGCTGTCTCTGTTTGCCTTTATCAAGAAATATTATGCAGGTCCAAACCTCACCTTTTGCAAACAGCCTGAGATATGGGCAAACCAGGCAACATTTTGCAAGGTTAGCCCATGTTGAAAAGCGTTGGAGGTCATCTTGCAGGAGCAGGGACTCACAGCGGTCCTTGCGACTGATTGCAAAAGCAAATGATTCTACAGCTGATGACTCCCTTCCTTCTGAGATGTCTTTGGAGAATGCACTGAAGCTGCTGGGAGTCAGAGAAGGGGCCTCCTTTGACGAAATTCTTACAGCCAAAAAGACCATGGTAGACAGTTGCAGGGGAGATCAAGCACGCATTACCCAGGTTATTTTTCTCACAGCCTATGATTTTGGCTTGACAGTCTTTGTCTTGTACAAGCTTTGCTGCAGACTGAGAGTTATCTTTTGTATTTTTATGTTCATAATTTGGAGAGGTTTCCAAAGCCGACTTTGTCATCAAAAGATCATGCTCTCAAAGTTCTCCATCTTGCTTCTCTTGTTTCTCTCCCTCTCTTCTTGGTTGATTGGTTGCTTTACTTTCTCTCTTTGCATTCCTCCTTTGTTTCTTTTGTCTTCCTTCTTGTTTAGGTTTTGTTGAGCTAGCCAACATCAGGGCCGAGTCATTCTGATTACTCCTATTTTTGTGATACAAACTTAGTATGTTGAGTAATGTATGAGACTGCCTCCCACTGCTGGCCACCAATGAAGTGAGTGGGGATGTTATAGCAGTTGGTTGCTACTGTACATGTTGCTGTTGAAGGTCTCTGAATATGGATGCTTTCCCTCCTCATTTTTGATGTCTTTTTTGTTTTCTCTGTTCTTCAGGGTTGACTTTCCTCTTTTTTCTCTACAACCTTGTTATCAGGTCTTCTCTCAATTCTGTTAGGTTGACTTAAAGTTGTAAGTATGGAGAAGGTCTCAATACTTGTGAAGATATTTGGTTATGAAGATATTTCTGTGATGAAAGGGGCGATAGCAGGTTAAATTTGTTGGAAATTTCAGGTAGAGGCAGCGTATGACATGCTGCTGATGCAGAGTTTGTCACTCCGTCAGGCAGGCAAAGTTGCAGATAATACCATCCGTTATGCTGATGTCCGAAAAAGAAAGTCTCCTGTCTCAGGATCAGGGCCTGAATGGCTAAGAACTGCCCTAAAAAATGCCCCAGTTGCGTTTGAAACACCATCTTTATCTGCACTTGGCACACAAACAGGAGTGTTTGTGGCACTTAGCATATGGATGTTTGCATCGGGGTTTATGTCGTCTCCAAGTGAAAGTTCTCTTTCTGGTGGGGCTGATGTATCTGGTGTTATTTTGGCAATTGGATTTGGAGTCTCCCTATATTTTCTGCGCAAGCAGAATCTGAAGCTGGGTAAGCATAACAAAGCCTTGGAGTGTACCTTATGTTTTCATTTCCATACCGAAGATGCTTTTGGTTCATTGTTGACTTTTTGTTTTATTCTTTTTTGTCATAAAAGTTGCAACCCTTTCTTCTCCCGTCAGCTGAGGACATTTTCTTCTGTCTTATATATGAACTAGTGAAAAATCTGAGAATCCAACAAAGATAAGCCCACCAGAGTTGGCATGCTATTAGTTTACAAGAGACCAGCACAAGGAGTCAAAATGTCGATGCAAAGATGAAAGATGTTGGGTTCATGTGCCCATATTCCCAGCCACATTCTGAAGAAAAAATTGGCAGATGGTGCCTTGCTGCATGTGTCCAATGGCAAAGTCAAATATTTTGAGATCCAAACCCACGATTTTGCATGGCTGATTGGTTGTTGGTTATCAGTCACTTACCAGCCCTTATGTAGAGTGATTTGGTGAAAGGGTGTTCCTTGAAGAGACATATACAGGATTTTTCCTGTTGGTTGGCATTTTTCTTCTTTTGCAGGCTTTTCTCACCTGTTGCCTTACATGAAAAATCTTTTCTGTGCAGGAAAAGCTGCTTTGATTACTGTAGCAGGGCTGGTTGTGGGGGCAGGGTTGGGTGGATGGGTGGAGTCATGGCTACGTGTGGACATTGTGCCTGTTTTAGGGATTGGCTCACCAACAGTTGTGGTTAGTGAATTTGTCCTTTTCTCACTCTGGGCATCCTCCTTATATCTTCGCTGACATAAGCTTCAGGTCTATAATCAACAACAGTTCTTGCATGGAGTGAAAGAACCTTATTTCTGCTGCTCATTTTTCTCATGTCATTGAGGAACTAAAGTTTTGACAGAAACTTGAGGAAATTAGGCAGGAATTTATGCATATTTTGTCACCCAATTGGGTCTACAAAGAAATTAGACTGCTTTGGAATTACGTGTGGTGACAATTCTAGTAGAAACTTCATATGGTCTAGTTTTGAAGCTTAATGATTACTATTTGTAATTCCATTTACTAGATTGTGCTTTCTGTCTTGGAGGTGCCATTGTAATTTTAATTATAGATGCAATTTGTGCGTTTCAAAAAAGATTCCCCCCCGAACTTTTTTATCACAGATGTGTAACAGGTCATTAGTTGAATGTAGAGTTGTGTAGAATTGATGGAGGTGATGAAATTGACTGGATCATCTCAGCAGTGACAGAATTGTGATGTACGATAGTGGGCTGGAAGGTATTTCTACACATAAATTTCTGGACTCAAAAATGCACGATTCCCTTTATGTTTTCTTGTCACAGGGTAGCTGCTCCTTGTTACAAACCCCTACCATTGGAAAAGGTTCAGACAATGAAAAAGAATTGAAAAGGCTTGAGAGGACCTTAGGTCATAGTGATGGCAGGAACAGGAAGTAGATGGGGCAAGAGCTGACCTTGGAGCCTCCGAATTAGACCACCATAGTCTGATGGGCAGGTATGCTGTGATGACAAAACATAAAGGGAAAATGGGTAGAGTGGAGATTTCTCTTTAGTTGAGTGACACAATCCTAAGACTTCAAACATTCTAGATCTCAAGTTACAGTGTTTCTGTTCTTTTTGTTCAAAGTTGGGCTAGATGGTGCACTTCTGAGGAATGCAATTTGCATATGCTGTTTGGGTGTGCACATGTACCTTGCTTCTTCATTTGGCAAAGTCAGGTGATCCTCAAGGACTTCAAACATTCCAGTCCAGTATTTGGCTTCTTTATGTTGAAAGTTAAACTAGATGGTTGTTTGTTTGAAAGTTGAAGTATATTTGTTGTTTGGTTGCATTTCTGTTGAAAGCAAGACTACCAAATGATTTTATGGACTTGTCCAGTAGACATGTGGTGGCTGCAGTTCAAAGAATAATGCATGCTTGATGAAGGCATCATACAACATGTTTATCACATTCCAGAATCTGAGAATTTTTAGAAACTTTGATCCATGTTAAAGTCTCTCAGATTACATCAAATTGAGGAAGAAATGAATGTCAGTCGTGGACATGGTGGTTCATCAACATTGAAACTAATTAACTGAAACAAAACTTTTAAGCACCACATCAAGAAAGGCTAAAACCATATGTTGGCTGTTTTTCCATGCCTTGTCCCCATTAGCTACACCAGCAGGACACACCCTGAGACTATGTAAGTCTAAGCCCACCACTTGATTTGATCTGGCACAGTACCCCTTCTTGAGAGCTCAACAAGAGTGAGAGTTAATAGCCAAAAAAGCCTCACCTTGCACATCAGGAATGAACACCTTGTGATTCAGACAGGAATTCAGCCATTTACCCTCCATCAACAAAGTAATTAACAAATTTTCATTGATCATGTACCGATGCTTCTCAATTAATCATCCAGATCTAGAAAATAGCTACAAAAAGATATGATTATAATGATTTCTTGGTCAAAGATTGGTACAAACTGCCCCATGGGAACAGTACATGCTGCCTGGAAGCTCTATAATGTTTTTCAGGACTCGCGCACCACTCACTACTCACCTCTTTTGTCTTCTTCTGTACAAACTCGACCCATTGCTTCCTATATTTTGTGTCCTGTGGCACTCATCACAACCACCCATCCACATACCTTCAGTAAAATAAAAAAGACACTGGACAATTCAGACCTTGTCCACTTGCTTTAGCTTAAAAGAATACTCTGGCTCCATCCTATTCTCAAGCCTAGGGTTCACAAACAATATGGGTATAAGAGTGAATCCTGTACCAACCAGACCAGCCATAAACTGAGACAACCAAAAAAAAACCTTAAAACTCTACCCATTGCTATAATCAGTAAGCAGAGGTGTCACTTGTCCACTATGGGCCTGCAAAACTGACTTGCCTGAGATCTAAACAGTTTCCCATCTAGCAAAACCCTGCAAACAGTGATCATGCATGGGAGCATGCTGGAGAAGGTCATTACAGAATCTTTTGTCCACATTAATCGGTCAGCCAGATGCACGGACAGGTTTTTGTGTGATAGAACCAGGCTGTGGTTGTGCACAAGCTGTGTGAGCTTGTTGGGGAGAACACTGCACAAAAGAACATGTGTGCTGACCATCTGCTGCTGCCCATGCCTCTGCAGCTGGACAAGTCAAATGCTGTTTGACCATATCTGGTGGCATTTCAAGCACTGCTGCCTGTTGGACATTATCCTCAGCAGCACTGGCACCATATCTCTGTGCATCGCTTGCAACTGAAACTGGGACTTGCCTTGAATCACTGACTTGTGGCTCAATGTCAGTCCGTGCTCGCTTTGATGATGGTTCCACATTTAATGCAAGCAAAACTGGAGGTGGTTGTTCCTCAGAAACAGCCTTTGGTGCTGAAAGCAGTGACTGGTTGGAGTCTGGCTGGTCAATAATGTGTACTGGGAGAGGTGCCCCATTGGTTGCAGAGATGGCACTTTCCATGATGCTTGCTGGAAGTGAACCCTTTGACCCACTGATGGAAATTTTTGAGAGTGGCCCTGGGGTTTCAGGACCTTCAGTTGCAGGAACAATGGCTGATGGAGATGGATCATGAGGCTCAGAGGAATAACCCAAAACCACTCCTCCCACTTTGGCCTGTTGTTCAATCATTTTTTGAAGAGATTTTCCCTGAGCCTCAATTCGCAACTGCAGTTCTCTTTGAATCTGTAACATCACACACACATGAGTGAACCCAAATGATCAAGAAGGAGCAACCTATTGAGAACTGCAATCTGAAATGTATGCTGACCAAATCTACCATTTTTGTAGCTGCAAATCCCAGCAACTAATAGGTCTTCAGTAACAGCAGAAGTACATAATTTCTGAATTTTCTTTCCAAGATAAGAGTGAATAACAGTAGAGAAACAGATAGAATACAAGGGGTGAGGAATGAAGCAACAGCCAGCAAGAAGATGGACATTGAGGTTGAGAAAGATCAAGAGAAAGGGTAACCTCAAGCTGCTCATGGAGCCGTTTCTGTACTTCCATTTGCATTTGCAATGCCTGTGTGATCTGGTGGCTCCTGTTATCAGACACCAATGCAACAGAGCCAGTTCTATCAACACAAAGGAGTATTTTGATTATTGTAGCCTCCAATAGATCCAAGAACTCTTCAGGTGGATGCAAGTAGCACATTTTTGCACCATTGTGTGATACTTCCCATTGCTACATACTGCAGCTAAGGGGTATAGGAAGAGACTCACGAATTAATGCCCATGGGTGAAAGGAATGTATCATTCCTCCTCCGTTCAGCTCTTGCTTCTGTTTGCCCAGTACACATCATCAATCAGTCACATCCTGACCCAGTACAGCACCTGAAAGTAAAGTATGTAGAAGAGAAAACCCCCATTTCAATGGAAATCCCTTTATATTCCCTTGTCTTTGTCCAATTTGTAGAAGCAGGACATTACTGGCTTGTAAATGATGACAAAGAGACTGATACTCATGTAAATACACATTGTAACAACATACCTTCTGAAATCTCAGGCATATATTTGGCAAGTCGATATTTCTACAAAATCACGTTACATCAGGGTTCAAACAAGTCAGATATTTGCGCCAATTGCTATCACCACAAAAGACACTTACCTGGAAATCAAGGTCTACATTATGCCAAGAGGAATATAAGGGAGACAGTCCTACCTGTAGATGACTCTTCACATGATAAATTGTGATGCCCTGGACACCCATTACCCGCAAGACTGCTTTTGGTGTTGCACCTTCAAAACCACACGAGAAACAATCAAACCTTTGTGTGACTTCGTATATGATGCAGAGGAAAGCAGACAGTACGGGAGGGGGGAGACCAGGACACCCAGCCATGTTAAGGCACGACTCAAAACTGGGAGAATTATGTCCACCCACCTTTGAGACATACCCTAAATTGACTTTGTATATTGTCAATAACATGGACACAGTTTCTGCAAAAAAGATAGTTGTTGTGCTAGACAGGATAGAGCCAGATTGCATTCCAAGGTTCCTTGACTGAGATTCCAGACTTAGATGCATCAGAAACTGTCTGCAAACCTCACAGCTCTGTCCCAGTTCTGACTGAAGATCCTCAACTTGCCCACCAATATACTTTTCTGTATCTCAATGAACATCCAGGTGTTGCTGGGTTCCATTTCCTGCTCAGGAGTTCTGTGATTGCTTCGTGCACTTCCAGATCCTACTTCCCTCAGTGACAAAGTCAGTTCTGACCTGACAGACGGGAGTCAGGGGGAGGTGATGGAAAACTTACGATCAGCACCCCCCAGCTGACTGACTGCAGTCACAAACTTCTCATGCAGCTCTGGAGTCCAACGCAATCGGGTCTTGACTGCAGCTGCTGCTGTTGCTGTAGCTGAGGATGGCCCAGGGCTCTCAGGATGTTGCCCCCCTGCAGGACCTGTACAAAAAGGACAAGCTGAGCAAAGGATCCTGCAGAACACCCATCCCTCCATGCAACATATAATTCAACTTTGCTCTGAGAACCCCCACATGACCAAACCACATGTTGAACTAGAAAATCATAACGCTCATATGCTCACCAAGTAAACATGCTGTATGCACAAATTGCATATTACAACCCAGAAAAACTAAAACAAGTAACAAAAGTTCTGTGCAGCCAAGCACACCTGAAGGCTGCTGATCTGTTGGTTGGTCTTTCAGCTTAAGTGTTGAGGGGGCTAATGGTTCAAACCTTGTTGTTTGGAAAAGTGTCTGCATGAGGTGTAAAGAAACAAATTACCAAGAGGATGAGGAGAACTTATTCTCATTCTTCTCATCTTGCTAAACAATTCAAACCACCTCTATGTTGCATCTGTGTCTTACATGACCACCAGATCCAAACACAAGGGTCTTTCAAGATGCTGGCTCCCAACTTTGATGGGATGATACAGCAAAGAGAGCGTATTATTAAGTATAACCTCCTTCTAATCACTCTAAAATGCTTACCTGTTCCTCACCACTCTCCACATCAATCAACTCAGTCCAGCAGTTTGCTATAGTCTCCTCTTCAGGGTCTAGCTCTGTCCATTTGAGCCATTCAGCTCCTGTCCCAAAGCCTTCATTCATTGACTGGTCCCCCATCTGTGAAGAGTCTGTTCCATCCCCATCTGGTGAATCAAGTAACACCTGCACCAAGTAACAAGGAAATGAAGAATACACATCTGGCTTCCATATTGACCACTCTGCTAACACAACACTAAGAGACGACAGTACAAGGGACTTGGGCAGCCAAACAATGAGAAAAACCTCATATTGTCAGTGGCTGAAGAGGCCCTCTGATAGTTCCAGCCCCTTGAAGCTTGGAGAGGCAAATACCTTAGTAACAATTTCAGCAAGCCAGCACTTAACCTGATGACGCCTTCTCAGGCAGTTGGAGATCAGGAATGCAAACAGCTGAAATAGCCCAAAGCACTGTGGACCCCATACAACTGCACTTTCAAACAAAGAAAGCAAGTTTGCAAGCAGGCAAGGGTGGCTAACAACCCTTGTACAATCTTCCCTCTGCCCCCAGATTGAATATATCTACAAGATTACAGAGAAAGCTTAAAAATAACACTTCGAAGGTAATCATTGTATCAGTTCCAGCAAAACCAAAATATTTCTGTGAGATTGCAGAAAAACCTCCACAACAACAATTTGAAGGCAACACAACATTGAGTGCCCTCATAACCCTATGAGAGTTGCTCCCAAAGTGTCAGACCTTCACCTTCACCACAAATAGCAGTGATGAGCTGCTATGATTACCCAGCTACTGACTTTGTTGAGCTCCCAATGGTGGGTGAAGATAAGCATAGAACAATGGGCTCAACCTTTTGGGCAAACCATTCTACAAAATCTGCATCCTGAATTTCAATTTTTGGAAGCAACAGGAAGACTCTGTTCTGATGCTGGCTAGTACTCAAGGGACATAGCTAATCAAAAAATTCAATCTTATCCTCATGCAAGCTGCAAGAAGTTTGTGGGAGTAAGCTTCCTTTTTGTTATTCCCCTGTATAAACAACCAACTAAGCCTGAGGCCTAGGGCCTACAAAGAGGGTAGTAGTGGTTGGTGCCTCCTGCACACTGAACATATCCATACCACTGGTGACTACTTGAATGCAGAACATCTGCTTCTGAAAGTCAGGAAAATATATCTATGAGATTGCAGAGAAATCTCCACAACACTTCAAAGGCAACATAACATTGAATGTGATCATAACCTTTTTCAAGTCACCCACAAAGCATCTCTAAAACCAAAACTAAACAACAAGAATGTGTGTGGTCTAACCCTGCGATTGTAACTCAGAAAGTATCAGACCATCATGTTATGACTCCATACTACCTTCATCAGCTCCCAATGGTGGGTGTCAATAAGTATACAATAATCTGCCCAGAATTTCAGGTGAAAATCAATGTCACATATGCAACAGATGAACAACAGGAAGACTCAATCATGATATTGCCTCTCCCATTCCAGAGCCATTCAAATTTGAATAAGCCAATTGTCTCCCCATTCAAGCAAGCTAGAGGCAGTATGCTTCATTTTGATTTACCTTGCCCCTGTGGAAGGGGGCATCTAAGCCTAAGGCATATGGATTGAACATGGCCACCAGGTTTAAACAACACCACACACCACACAGACATTATGCACCAAGGTAAAGTTTAATCATATCTGGAGTCACTCCTCACCAAAAAAGCCCCTGCCAACCTATCCTCAAACTTCAGTGGTGAAGGACATGCAGGCCAGATTCCCCCTCTCCTAAGTTAACATGTCCTACTGTGTGTATCAATGCCCAATGCTTTGTACCACATCAGATATGTTTTACAGACCCAGTAGGCATATATCCCCAAATTTTGTTCATGCCTGAACCACTGCTGTGAAGAAGTTAAAAGGATGTTCAGTGAACACTCACATAAAACAAAAATTGCTTACACAGGTTAAAGATTCTGGAGGATGCACACATTCAAAAGGAGGCAGCTCTACAGACAAAAAGAAAAAGAAAAAAGACTGACCTGTAGATGGTCACCAAGGTCTGCATCATCCCTATCTTCTGTCTTTGGGGCAATTGCCAGAGATGTAGGAGAAGGGCTGAGTGTGACTGGACCACTTTGAGCTGCAGGTCCCAGATTAACATCCTGAAAAGCCTGGTGAGATTCCCTCCCTGTATGCTGAAGAGCATATGATCCAGCTCCACCACTGGGCTTCTCCAGCTGTGCTCCTGGATGATGTGAACCTGAGGAGCCTCTGACAAGGGGTTGTTGAGGAGGCTGGTGCACATCAGAGGCACTGGGAGGTAGCTGCTGGCTGCTTGCTTGCCATTGATCTGCACCCTGCTGTGGATAGGGATGTGGAAGGGGGTGTA
>Ga0209208_10005206_pt1 | contig 18170 bp, 11 predicted proteins | sample S1TSphfallax_3_FD_187694 | JGI IMG/M metagenome (GOLD analysis project Ga0209208, IMG submission 187694) | Host-associated microbial communities from peat moss isolated from Minnesota, USA - S1T2_Fd - Sphagnum fallax MG (SPAdes) (version 2) | ecosystem: Host-associated > Plants > Peat moss >... | reverse complement strand
AACCGGTTTATTTTTGCCGTTGCTATGTTGGATGGGTTTAGGGTTTAGGGTTTAGGCTCAATTTGTCTGCATTTCCATCTATGTAATACCTTGGGCAGCAGCTTCCACACTATTTATTTATTTATATTATCTGTACAAAATGTTGAATTTTTTGAAAAATATTTTTTTTACTCAAGGAACAAAATATTGTGGAGGAAATATAGAAATTTTTTTGGCCAACATTTTGGGAATAATCTTTGGTTTTTAACTGCATGGAATTTTTGAAAATTAATTGATTATTTGACAAACATGTGTTGAAGCTGCCCTGTATGTATGTATGTATGTACATACTATGGTTTGTGTGTTTTAGGGGCATGGGCTTATATATTTTGTCTTTTTGTCAGATCTAACTTCTAGACTTCAGGAACATTTTATTCTACCATAGTACCTTGGCACCTTCAACAGTAATTATTTTTAATTATTTTTAATGTTTGAAATTTTCAAAATGGATTTTCTTTTTCAAAGAACAAAATTTCATGAGCGAGAATCAGAAAATCTTTTGGAATATTCATCAAATATTAATAATTCCAATATGAAAATTTCGAATTTGGATTATTTTTTGATAGACATGTGTTGAAGCTGTCCATGTACTATGGTAGGCTAATTTAAGCTTTAAATGTAAGGCTTGTGAGAACCATAGAAGAGAGGTTAAAGCTAGTGTAAATTTTAGAAAATCAAAAAAAAAAAGTTGTGAAACCATTTGAAAACTTGGATTTGCTTGTTGAATATAATACAAAGTATATCATATATTCTAACATATATTCTATAAATCGGTATACACCAATGAATCATATATATGTTTTCCCACCTGCAAAACACTTATGCATAACCCATTTGCATGTGTAAAAATTATGCATAATTAGGGAAGGATACACTTGTAAATTAAAGCATGGTGTAAATTAGAGTCATAATTTATACCTTAAATATGGGGGCTTTCAATATCCTCTTTATTTTCATGTCACAATGTTATAAACATTGCTAGTTATTGAAGAAAATGGCCTTAATTTGATTCAAAATTACTTCAAACTTTCGTTTTAAAAAAAGGAAACAAGAGGGAATGACAAGAGGACATGGTTATTAAAGCCAAAAAAATCAACAAATAAATTGACACAAACAAAAACAAACACAAACTTGGTTAGTTCAAAACATATGGAAATCAACAAACAACTAGTTATGTAATGTTATAGTTCTAATGTGTATGAATGTTGTGCAAAGTAAAGGTGATTAGTCAATAATTTATATACATGTCAACATTCAATGTCTAATAATATTGTGAAACACAATTTGAAAATTTGAATGCCAAATACATTGGCTTGTGATTAGTCCAATATGTTTCAACAACTTTAGAAATACATTGTTGAATGTGTGTATTTATCCATATGTGATCAACATGTGGTACCATAAATTGTTCTGATTTTTAAAATTGTAATTTCATTGAATAATGGTTTATAAAAAATTTAAGTTCATTTGGTTGTGTTAAGTTTTGGTCAAGCATGTCAATGTTAGAAACACCAATTATCATGCTTGGACAAACATTGGTATTAGGTTCAAAAGATTTTGAAGGCAATTATGAATGTTGAGAATTTATATATGATTATTAAACGAATATTTTTTCTTTTATTTTCATTGAATGTTGTTGCAATATATTCAACTTTCAAAATAATAGATGTTTCATGGGATGATAATATTGTGAAGTTGTCATACAATGATCATCATGTTGTTTCACCCATATACAATTATGCTTGAATGTTTTTTTCCATCAATGAAAGATGCAACATGTTTGTTTTGGATTTTTAAAAACTAACATTTGATATACAAGTATATTTGATCTCAACATATAAGGATTAAATCTTTGATAAAAAATTGCAATTCATAATTCTAACTTGGGGGAGCAAAAGGTTTCAAAGGTTATTTTATATATACAAACTATAAAAAATAAATATAAAAGTATTGGATTGTTTAGGGTTTGAATTTGCCAATATTGCAAGGATGATAAAAAAAAGTTACATGTTTCACTTGGTGAAGTTTTAATTGGTAGGCCAAGTAATCTCGGTGAACCAAATTTACTATTTTTTGGGGGTATTTTTGTCAATATTTTATGATCTTGTTTTAATATTTCTCATGTAAATCCATGTCAATACACAAACCAAGTTGATAACACATGCATGCACATTATTATTTTATAATATTTTAACACATAAGTTAGTAACATGTGTGGTGGGATACCATTCATAATTTTACACCAAATATTTTATATTATTTGGTTTGAATCATTGGGAGATATCAACATTATTTTTTAGTGACCTCAAATTGAGATTTGCACCCAAAACAACTTTAATTTGTTTCATAACAATCTTGAACTCACCTAAAATTTTTAAATCATAAAATGTTATAATTAGTTTATCTTTGATTTAAATTTGAACCCCTTTATTATCAACCACAAGGACAAATTAGCCTTACATGGAATTGACATTTAAACTTAAGCAAAACGTTTATTAAAATTTCATATTTTTTTCAACATAACTTCAAAAGGCTTGACATCTTTTGAATATTTGATCACCAGCATGTCTACAATTTTTTTAACTTAAAATGAATTGGTTGTCAAAAGACATTATATAAAGAATCCTCCTTTGGAACAATAATCTAAAAATTTCACATTAATGTGTATGCATATTCAACTCAGTTTTCATTGTTTCATTTTCTCCCCAAAAAAAAATTTAAGAAAAATTATAAGAATATACATTTATGTTATATTTGAATATGGACCCCAAAAAATGTAAATAAAGTATGCATTTAATTCTATGATGCAATGGTGTTTTGCATCATGTGGAGGCCAAGATTGCTTGGTAAAATAAACTTGATTTTGTTGACAATTACTAAGGGTGAAAATGAAATCCATCTTTTTAGATGTATGATGAAGTGTTTATACTATGTCTTAACCATTATTTGAACCCATCATTTTTCATTCATTTTCAAAAAAAATTATTTGAAAAATGTGGTTTTCTACAAAATGTTTCATATAATCCATTTTATTAATCTTTTATTTCAAAATGAAAGTATTGTACTAATTCAAAACACAAAATTGTTACTTTGTAAACTTTTCAAAATGGGACAAAATTTTCAGGAAATCAATATTTACTATTTTATTAAAGGAAATTGCGATGATAATTCATTCATTTCATTTATTGTTCAAGCTCTGATATGAGAAGCATTTATTTGTAATTTTTTTAAAAATAAAAAAATAGTTTATTGGATTTTCTAAGCTTGACCCATTTGGCAAATGAAATAAAATTTTTCAATTTTGGTCTTTTTGTGTACCCATGTGACCTCAAAATAACTCACATTGAGTTGAACAATTTTTTTCCAAAAGGTTTGAAAGAATGTTTTTTCCAATGATGACATAATTGTCGCATAAATGAAAATATGTGGTTTGTTTATAATTATCAGTTCTTGACATTAAAAAAGTTGGATTCCGATTGTTGTAAGAGATGGAATGCAAATAGAATTTTACAAATGTAATTTCAGAAAGCTATTTACAATTATATAAAAACAGGTTACGATGTTAATGATGAAATCAATGCATCACTTAATAAGGTGTAGCATAAATATTGTTTTAAAAATTTTAATTATATATTTATAGGGGAACATGAAATTAAATTGACAAAGTTTTGGGATGTCCAATAATAGTTACATAATCATTGCATGTTAATAATAATCACCTATGATCAAATTGACATACATGAATATTTAAATTCTATGAACACCATCATGTAAAACAAAATAATACATTTTGTAGATCACTGTAAAGTTCAGAATGACATACAAATAATATTACATACTTCCATTATTTTTTTACTTTCCAATGAACATTGATCAAATAAGTGTTTCACACATACGTGCATGTTATTATTTTCTCAAAGTCAATCATTTTTATAAATCAAAATAATGCTACCCATTTGCACTTTGTTTTTGGTATGTAATACTTTTGTTGTTTTTTTTCTAAAACTTAGACCATGAAAATTTTTATTACCTTTTAAATACCTTTCCCAAATTTTAATTTTAAAGCTTTGTATGGTAGGTCAAAGTTTAAGTTTGAATAATTTTGCCTTCAACATTGATTTTTGTCCAAGAAATGAAAATCATTTGAATCATGTTTTGCTTCATTCAAATGTTTTCCTCATATTTTGTTTATAGGTTAAATTATTTGTAGCTATGAATTGAAATATAAACCAAAATCAAAATTTATGACAAACCCTTGTGAAATGTTTCATCTTTCAATTTGTTTTTAATTTACACTACAATTTCGCAAAAATGGAAACAATATTACATTAGTTAAATTTTGAAATTTTTTCTCCATGCATAGTTTATCATTTTTTCAAATGATTATATTATATTTTAATCGCATTCACACTAATGAATGGACTTCCTACTTTAAAAGGTGTCCAATGTTATAACTATGGGATGTTAGGAAAATTATCTTTCATGTATGATTAGATTTATGTTGAGGCCCATTTTTGTTATATTTTGTGTTTATTTTTATGCATGTTTTTATATTGTAATTATTTTTTCCTGTTCATGAGACATTTTTCATCCTTTAAAATAATCAATATGTTAAAAAAAATTTAAATGCATTATTTCGTTATAAAAATTCTTTTAAAATATTTTTTTCATAATGAGAATATTTCTATTCAAAACATGAACTATAGTAATACTACAATAATAATAAAATATTAATGTATGTTCAACATATTATTGTATTTATGGTTATTAATTACCAATAAAAAAACATTTACTTGACCAATAATGTTTTTACAATAATAAATGTAGTTATATAATAATTATAATAATTAGTTTAATGTTACTTTTTAAATAAATAATTTGTGTTGGAATTTATTTTCTAATAACAATTATTATTTCATTTTTAATTTGAAAATAATTTTTTATAATAGTTATTTTTAGTATAATAATAATTTTTGCATTAATTATATTATTTATAATTCGACCAGATTTTTAAAAGTAAGGAAATATTTTAAAATATTTTTATTGTTATTTATCTATGAAATATGTATTGACAAATTGTGAATAACCAGATAAATAGTTAGTTGAATATTAAAAAGATATTAGTTATTTAAATAGTTGATAAAGAATACCTAATAGTTGCAATGTATAATTTATATTTTAAATACATGTTAAATTTAATCATTATTAATCAAATGTTTATCTAATTATCTAGTGAGCCATGTATTTGAATTATTTAAAAATCTAAAAACTAAAAAAAAAAGGCACAAGGAACGTTTTAAAGTTGCAACTTAATTTGTGAGGAAGTTGGAAGTTCAAAACTTGTCACATATTGTTTGTTTTCCATTCTTAGTTTGAACAATATATAAACAAGGGGTATGATCATCCAATTTCACATTAAAAAATGTGTGCACATGGGATGAGCCATTCAAAAAGCTTAACCCAAAATAAAAATAAAAATTATGCATAATTTTAAACTACCTACCTCCCCAACCTATGTATCTACTTAGTTAAGTAAGTGCCTAATTTGACCTACCCACCTAGGTCTAGTTTTGTACCTACATACTTAACATGCCTATATGAGTAGGTATTTAGCTTAAGAAAGTAGGACCTATGTGCCTACCTTCCTACCTTTTAAACTAAATAGGTAAGTAGGTATTTAACCTAAATTTGTAAGCATTTACTTAAGTACCTATCTAGGTACCTACCAACCTAATATTAATATTTTATATTAAATTCATTTTAAAATGCCACATGGCATATTTACATTGGACCACATGTCATAATATAAAACATCCAAGCATGTGAATTAAACGTCTCAGATTATTTCAAAATAATAATAATTATTATTTTAAATAGCTAAATATCGAAACACATGGCAGCACATCATTTTCCCTCAATAGTCACCAAAATAGTCGCATATTAATTGCATGTGACAATACGTATACAATGGAATTAGAAGATGAACTTGTATTTGTTGACTTTTTTTTTCATCTGATACCCCCTGTCATTTGCGATTAATATCACATGCAATTTGTCTAAGGTGATTAAAGGGATTTTAGTTACAAATGTTGTTTGTGACTAAAATTTAGTTGTAAAGACCAATTGAAAATACATGCTTTTCTTCTAATGTTTAAACTTGAGGTTCTGTATGACTAAGTAGGTATTATAGAAGTCCATGCTCTGTTTTGATCTCTACAACTCAAAACCGCATATTGTGGCTAAGAAGTATACAACACCCCCTCATTTGGATGAATAGTCAATTACATCTTTCTCCATGGAAAACATCGTTTGTAACTATGCCTTCTCTGAAAACCCCTTGTCCATATTTCACATTGTACCACCTCTTATGGTAGAAATGACCTATGCCTTGTAGGTCTTTCCTATGTTTTCAAATCTCATATGTCCAACATCAAATTCTAATATGGGATCTCTATAAGCCCTGCATATTCCTCTCCATTTTTAATATTGTCCCATGTTTGTTTTTTAATGACTTGTTAATTGCCTCCAAATCCAATTGTTGTTATAAACTTTGGGTCACAATTTTATTCATTTTGTTTCACAACCTTCGTCTTCAAAATCCGTAAATTGTTTTGCAGTCCTTATGATGTCAATTACTTAAATTTTGGTTTGAAAACAAAATCTTTTGTCTAAATATTATCATCTATAGTACAACAACAAAAATTATAGAAAACATTCTTGCTACTATAAAAAAAAACAAAACAAATTTCCCTCCAAGGTGGTCGCCAAATGGTAGAAGTGAAATTTCATTCCTGTAGAATTATTCCACACAATTGTAACAACATATTTGCACTTCACATGCATACATTCATTAATTTTTGCCTTAATTTTCAACAAACTTAACTCTGCCATTCATTAAAACACCAAATTCATGGTTGTTTCATATAACTAGAATCTACACTCATAATACATTACAAAAAACTCCTGAAATGATATTACAATTTATTTTATCATATTATAATATTACAGAAAATTCACACAACAATATAAACATATAAATCATTAAATAAGTCTATGATTTTATGTATTACTAAAATTGAATAAAAATTACAACAATATTCCATGTTTTGTTGAAAATGAAATCTAAACAAAAAATAAATTTTGTAATATATCAAAATAGAATTTGTGGTTTTCTACTACAAAATGCTTATAACTCCTCGTACTCTTCCCAAAATTGTGTGTTTAAGAATGAATCTTTTTTCATAGAACTTCCCCCTTTGGGCAATCCAAGTCACATTATCGTGTTTCAAAACCAACTAATTAGAAATTCAAATTAACAATTTCGATGGCAGTCCTTATCCTAAATGCCTTGTTCATCCAAAACCATGCAATCATCTTATCCCCTTAACAATTTTGTAAAAATACAATTTACAAACATATACATCATGGTGAATGCACAAACATGTACATTATGTTAAATGGTGTCAAAACATTTTTGTGGACAAATTTGGGGAAAAATAATTTCCTTCCACATCATCAAAAGATTTTTGAAAAGATTTTTTCTTGCTCATTTGTTCATGCTTATAGGTTGACACCCACATTCGCAAGCTCACAATATAGTGTCATTGCACATTGACATCCATCTTATCTTCACATTCTTGAGGACTTGATTCCCTTTTATCTCCAAGGTTTGAACAAGGCTTTGGAATTCTAAATGATTTTTCAATGAATTGTTGAAATATTGTACATGTTCAACATAAAAATTTCAATCTTGGCTATGAAGGTTAAATTCCCCAAAGATTAAACTTCCAAGTTTGTGTGACGAACAACACAATGAACATTCATCGAAAATGGTGCCAAAGAATCCTTAATTTGTTTTATCACTCCAATTTTACCCCCTTGAAACACATTCATTCTATCAATCCCAAAACACAATAACTTCTTGGAAAACTCCCTATTCAACACCCCACTTTTCATCAAAAATTTCACAATCACTTTAGTGAAGTTGTTTGAATTTGATTCATGTACAATTTGGTCACCACAATTTTGGTCCAACCATCAACCACACATGCATGGACACATATCCAAAAAAATTTATCAACAGTTATAACTTTGTCACAAGAACAAGCCAAAAACTAAGTAGTAGATTGTATGGCATGGATCATGGCTAGCTTTTGGACTTGTTGGATCACAAATTTAGCAAAGGTTTAGCCTACATAATCAAATTAATGCATGGTTGGATTATGTGGGATTTAAGCTAACAAACAATTCATGTTTTGTTTCATATTCCAACATAAGGTCACCATGTGTAAGAATGTGGAACAAAGATTTAAATTGAACTATCTTATGATTCCTCTCTCTTGGGGGATTTGTTGATTTGTTGCAAAACATAATTTGAACCCCTTTTGGCCCACAACCTCGTGTTTTTAAATGGGCATTGTCTTTTGCAATGTACTCCCCCCCACCTTTTTTCACCCCAAGTTGTAGCAAATCACAAACCACAATCCTATGATTGACATGTTTTGTCAGTATCTCCCATTTGACCTAATAATTTTGTCCAAGTGTTTTGAATCAAGGAGTAGACCCTACATTTCATATTATGGATAACCCAACCTTCGGCCATTAAACTCTCTACAAACGGCAACTTTGTTACCCCCTATGCCTATAACTTTCTAATTTTATCATGTATATGTGATCTTTTGTTCTTCTTTCCATTGCCATCCACACCAAGCTTTTGTTTCTTCCTTGGGGGCTCAAATTGGGGATCTAATAAATCCACAATTTCCTTAGATTTATAACAACATTAAGGATTTTTAAATCTCAAAGTTAGAATTAAGGTTATGGAACTCCATGGACTTCAGTTGCTACCATTCACTACAAGGAGAAGGTGCTTGGTTTATTAGCTATTTCACTAACATTTGTTTCAATTTCACTAGAGGCCAAATTTGGTGAATTCATTATGCCACATAGAGGGGAAGAAAATGTGTATTCAAAATACATTGTTGCATTAAAAATATTTAAAGTAGTTGCCCCATTTTATTATTTTGGGTACTAGGATTGCAATGAGTTGATAGGCTGCTTTTCATTTTGAGAGTTAACTGGCTTGTCAATTTTCTTTAAGAAATCTTTGATGTTCAAAAAAATAACTAGTTTTTTTAAGGGTAGTTCATAAATAATTAAATCACCACAAATTGAATGAAAAGTGGGTCCATGTAATTGATCAATACCTCGCAAACAACAATGTTCTTATTTTAAGTGGATATGCGGAAATACATTGTGATGATTCAAAGAAACATGTGGTTTATGAGCCTATAAAAATGATTCAATAATTTCGTTATTTTAACTATTGTTACTTCAACCAACACACAAGATGAGACTGTCATTTTGTGAAGTGGCTTTTTGCAAAAAAAAGGTTTAGTTGTATGTCAAATCAAATTGTACGAAATCAAATAGGTGCAAATTCCATAAACCAATAACTATGTTTTTCTTAGGAGAATAGTTATAATGGTAGAACAATGGTTTCCAAAACCACAAGTTAAGGGTTCAACCTTCAACGAAACAGCTAGTTATTAAGTCCTTAATAAAAAAAATTAATTATAAACATTTTATTGATTGAAATATAGTTGTGAATGGGGATAGTTTTTAAGAACATGGTGAATTTAGTAAGGTGGGCCAAATAAAAACTTGCGACATGGCATTGATTTTTGAATTTATTAAAATATGATGAATATACATCCAACATACATATACAATATGCATTTGGTTTTTATATACTTGACATACATATGGAGTTGGTAATGAAGTTTGAACCTTGGTCTTCAAAGTGAAAACCCAATGTTTTTGCCATCCAACCATTCAATTTGATGGGAAAGAAATGTGGTGGTCATTGGATTTATTATGTTGTTTATTCCAAATGTTTCACATTTGGCCATCCCCCCCCTATTTTGTCCAAATGAAAAAATGAATTAAACTTTAATTTTTTAGATTTTTCCAAGGTGTATAAATTTATAACTTTCTGAAGAATAAAATATCAATTTATTTGAATGAAAATGCATTTGAGTCTCATTATTTAATACATCTCAACAATGACATTTTGAAGATTTTTTTTCACATAACATAATTTGTAAATAAGCCTATTTAAAATCAACATTGATTTTTTTTATCAATTTTTTTATTGGTAATATGCATTTTATAAAACTTATATCACCCCACATTTTAAATATATATTTTATCAATTAAAATTATTTTTTTATTTTATTAATTTAAAATGAAATAATGATTAAAATTTAATTAAATCATGTAATATCATTTTTATTAACATCTAATGCTATGTAGAAATTCATAATGTTATATGAAACATTAAAATAATTAAAAATTCATATTTACTATAATATACACATACTTTATTTGTATTTTTAAATATTATATTATATTACAAATAATGAATTTTCGTTTGTTGAAGGGTATTTTTAAAAAATTAAATGAAATCAATATAAATTAACATTTTTTCCAAATGATATGTTCAAATATCTTAATAGATAAATAAGGCCTCATAATGAAAAAGGTTAGTTGATGAATTGCACCCATGTTTCCTAATAGTGCCTAGACTCATTATATATTTTGGAGATTGAGGCCAAGCTCAAGCTATAGGCAATTTTGACCCATTGAAGCAGTTATACAACCTTGGGAACATACTAGAATTTGATACAAATCACAACAACATGATAAAATTAGGGTTCTTAAAGGAATTGAAGTCTTAAAAAATCATTAAAAAAATGGTGATCATGGGACATAGCTTAAAAAGGAACCAAGACTAAGAAAATCAAGCAAGAAACTAAGAGAACTAAGTAGAAACCAAGAAACTAAGAGACCATGGTGTTTCATTACAACAAAATGCAAACTTATCTATCGAATGTTTTTACTAAATTTTGATTGAATGAGACCTAATGGGGATTTAATGGATTCACTTGTCCATTAAATGAGGACTATTGAATTACACCCACATTTTGTGGTAGTGTTCAAGCAAATCATGATTCTACAAATCAAGAGAAAGAAAACTTGATTATAAAAAATTACAAAACTTAAGAAATCAACAAAACATACAAGAACATTGTGGAAGGGTTGGGACCTCCACTAGACCTTAAACTTAAATAATAAACCTAAAAATGAACTTACTTTGAGTTTGACTTTATAAATCCAAAACCAAATCCCATCCAACACCTTTTAGATTCATAATCTCACCATTATTCAACATTAAAATGACCATATTCCCCAATATTTTGCACAAATTCATAAGCACATAGATTATAATACAACATTCACATGCTTCACAAAGCTTGAATGAAGCAAATAATAACCACAAATTGAAAATGCATTTGAATGGGACTTTGGAAGGTGAAAGCACATTAGGGTGCTTAAGTTTCAACGGATCAAAGTCTCTTTTCAAAGTCCTTTTCTAGTGTAGTTGAAAATTGGCTCAAAATATGAATATTTATATTATTGATTTTTTTTTTTCTCATTTCTATTTTTGAATCACGATGCTACAAGACATAAAACATATCACAAAAGAAAAATTTTAAATGTTTATAAAGGTTTAAAAAATAATTACAATTTTTGGGATTTTGAAAAGCCCATAACATAATAAATTAAAATCACATTCATTCATTCAATGGATCTTTAGTTTCTTATATATAATTCATCTAATATCCCAAAGTTTCAAACACATAAGACTAACATATTATAAGATAAATGTTTGTATCCACGAGTTTTGCAAGGCGTGACAAAATTTGTCACCAAGATTCAAAAGTCCATTACTCACTAAATATTTATGATTTTGTTGTGTTTATTTGCATTTTTAAAATGCCAACTTTATTAGCATTACTAGCATTGATTTAGGTAATTGTACCCTTCTGAAAATGAATTGGTTTCTTTCAAAAACATTTATAACTTTTGTGGGCAATTAGGGTCAGGGTTTCAATAATGAATGGGGGATGCACTCAAAACTTTGCTAGTTACAAGGATGAACATTTTGGCTATTTAGGTGCATCAAGTTGATGTAAAGTAACAACCTATAAGTTCATCCGAAAACAATTATGGTGAAACTCATATTTAAAATCCTTTTATCCCAATCACATGATGTTAACAAGAATCAAAATTTGATCACAATTTGCTAGAAAAAAGCCAAGGATTCACACATGCCCTATATTAATTATAAATTGGATTTTAAAATGAACAAAACCCTATTATAAAATTAATTAAATTATAATTATTACCCAAAAACAAATATATGGCACCCTATATATTGTTATTCACATATTTTTAAAATTTAAAGAAAAATGACCTCCTTTAAGAAAAGGACATGTTTAAGTAATGGTCACAAGCTAACACACCATCCATTCAAAATTTGATATGAAATAGTTGAACATGAACATTCAACTAAATGGATCACATTAGGTTTCACCTTGGCGACCTATCTTGTAAAGGATAGGTCTTGTAGGTATGTAGGTATGAAAATGAATGGCTACTAGGTAAATAGATGTAGGCATGGCTAGAATTAATTCATGATACTTGTAGGTAAAGACAAGTTGGTTATTAGTATGGGGGGTAAAAAATAAAATTCAAGTAATTGATGTGGTTAGTTATTGAATTGGAAGCTTATGGAAAAGTTTTTTCCTATCATCCATGGTCCATGCATCCTTCATATAACACAATCATTGCTATATTGGATCGTGATTATTCTAGGCCCATAATATAGGTGGAGATAAAGGCCTTCGAGGATGAAAGCAATAAAATATAATCATTTAAAAAAAGGACAACAAGTTAAACACTTCAAAGTTTTGTTGCCTTTAGAAATTTTCTTACAAGATTCATTCCATGTGGTTCTTGTTGATGAAGTACCATTAAAAGAAGTTGGCTTATTAATTGAAGGTGGCCTATTTTTAAAAGAAGTTGTATATGGGAAATGAACAAATGTTTTTTTTTCATGTCAATCTTTCATATTACAAATGGACTATAACATGCATCAATGACCCTTCTTGTAAGTTTAACCACAAAATGATGACATTGTTTTGCACAAATATCAATTGTTCTAAATATAAATGTCAATATTGATACACTAAGAAAATATGTGGCACACACCTATATGTGTTTTTCTTTGTATATAATAACTTTAAATTTTATTACAAACAACTAAACCAAGTAAGCAATTGAAATTTTATTATCCAATTCATGATGATGTTTTTGCGTTATATATGTTGTACTTGCCCTTCAAGTTTGGCTATTTAACAATCTTCGAGGAAATGGGTTAACAAAAAAAATTTAATTTCCACTTATCCAATTAAAAATAAATTATGGTTTAACATTTTAACACCATGAAATTTGAAAGGGAAAACCCATCCTTGGGTGTTACCACTAGGAACATCACACCTTGATTTTACTCTATCCATAGAACTTTAAAATGATAGGAAAATTTTAAATAAATATTTTCATATATTTTTAATGAATACATTTATTAAGTTATGTATATTTTGAAATTTAAATAATAATAAAAGTATTGTGTATTTTGATGTTCTTAATCATTGCATTTAGAAAAAGTTTCAGGATTGTAATGCTAGTTCCTTTGTTTGAACATTTTGGTTAGGAACACAAATTTGAAACATGATTTGAAAATTTTCATAGGAATTATTTTTATAAGGAAAATCTATTTTTAATATTTTTATTTAAAAAAGTAATTTAATTATGAATTTCCAAAGTTAAGGAATGTAAATCCAGAAGAGGTCATCTTTATTAGCAATATCATTTTTTATTAATTTCAAAAAAAAACTTCAAGCCATATATTATGACATGTAATGGATAAACATGAGGAAAAAATAATTTATAGTTATAAAAACATTTAAAGGAAAAGGCCTAGGAAAATGATTTGGCCACTTTTGGTTCTTTAACCATTCCTTAATGTGGTTCCTAGTGGTACCACCCAAGGGTGGGTTTACCCAAGAATGATTATTTCCTTGGTACTACTAACACAATTATTTCCCTGTAACTTGAACTTTTTGCATTCATTCTCAACCTATCAAAATGTGAAATCTAAGTAAAATTTTGGGAATTTCCAACTTACAAAAACTATTGATTATCAATGATAGTATCAATAATCACAAATTCTCCAACAACATGATCTAATAATCACAAACATTCCAATATCATTGGCACTCCATACTTGGGTTTCACTGTCACCTTGTCATATGGTGCATGACGATAATTTGGTGAAAGATGAAAGCGAAACCGTTGAAGTATCACAACTAGCACTAATTTGGCTTCTTCCAAAGCAAATCCTTGTCCCACACAAAACCTTGGCCCAAATGAAAAAGGCATAAAAGCAAGTGGGTTTTTGCTTGCTTTAGCAATACCATCAACAAATCTTTCTGGTTTGAACTCATGTACATCAGCTCCCCACAACTCAAGATCATGGTGAATGGCGAGCCTAGGAATATATAAGTTTAATCCTTTTGGGATTTGTAGGTCCCCCAATTTTATGTCCATTGCTGCTTCTCTGGTTAGATTTGAAAATGGTGAAAATAGACGAAGAGTCTCATTTAGAATCATAGTCAACTGCACCCACATCCAACCACATTATAAACAATCAAGTTTGTGCCAAATGTGAATTAAATGAAACTTTAAATGGGTTGACAAAAGATTCAAAGTACCGTCTTCAATTTGTCGAGCATGTTGGCATCAATTGGATGATCACCATGTCCACATACTTTTATGACTTCTTCACGAGCACGTTCTTGCCAAATTGTATGGGATCCCAACAACATCATGGTCCATGTGAGAAGAGTTGAAGTTGTTTCATGCCCTGCTATGAAAAAGGTCTTGCAATTATCTATCAATGCTTGCATGCCAAAATGGACCTTTCTACCCTTGATAATAGTTTCTTCTATTGCTGCACTGAGCATGAGACCCAACAAGTCATTTCCATATGAGATGTTGGCCCCTTTCACCATATCAGTTCGTGATTGTATAATTTTTTTCAAAGATTTTGAAATTGCAATTTGGGTCAAAAATATTTTGATGTTCAATGGAATTGGAAGAAAACTGCAAACACACAAAACAACAAAGTTAGAAATGTTAGAAATGTAACTACATAAGAAAATGAAGATTTATTTTACATTTAAACATAATAAAAACAATTTTTTAGATTCACATGGTGTCCAACACATCAACATTATCATTATATTGATGCAACTAAATGAGACATTCAAAGATCCATACAATCAACTAGAAAAAAATGCAATTAAGCACTACGTCCTTTTCTAAATTAGATTAATCATGAAATTTAAGGAATGAGATTAAAATGATTAGAAAGGAACCTATATCCTGGTATTGCACTAAATTGTTGTTTATATCTTTGATCTGTAAGATTGAGGAGTGCAACTTGTTGTTCAAACACTTTCTTTCCCTTTTCATAGTTACTCCCAAATGCAGTAAGTGCAATTATATCAGCTGTCACATGTGTCATGTAATCACCCACTTCGAGCTCCACATTGCCCCCACCATCCCTCACTTTCTTTTCCCATTCATCTGCCATTGATGAGGCACTCTTCTCCATTGGTATTACCATTGCCTGCAAATAGTAATATCCATACCAATCTTAGAATGCACAAAATATCATGTCTATATTATTAGTATCTCCATCTAGATTAGTTTTAAATATACGTTAAATGCCAAAAAGAAAAACCCTTTACTACACTATAGCCCTATCTAGTTCAATTAAAGTTTGGGCTTGGGTGGATGGATAACTTCAAGGATTTTCATCAATGTTTTCAACATCATCAAATGACACAATCTAAATACTTATGAAATAGATTAGAAAAGGTGTTTAACATTCTGCAACATGTTTATTTTTTTGGATTATTAATTATTTTTCTAGGCTTTAATTCACAATAGTTTTGAAACAATTTTTCAAGAGACTTGTCAAAGACATTCATAATGTTGTTTTTGTTTGTACCTTGAGCTTTTCATGATGGAAGGCAGGGTTCACAATTCGGCGATGGAGAGCCCATTCCTCTCCATCAGTTGTCACCAACCCTTTTCCAATAACTGGCACTGTAAATTTAAGCATCATTTGAGACTTTGTGAATGCATGCTCCTTGTTTGGCAAAACTTGTTTAATGAGATTGAGGTCTGTTATGGTGATCCTTGGCTCCCATCCAAACCACCACAAGTAGCTTTTTCCTGGGATGCAAAACATACAATATTTTTTTTGGTTCATGACTTATAACCTACATGCTTCATGATGAAAAGATGTCTAGATTCAAAAGCTCAAACACACTATTAGCCCCCGTACAATCACAAAAATTTGATGGAAAGACACATTTTAGAATCCTTACCAAGAAGTTATTGTACAACAAAGACTTCACAAAACCTCCACTACTCTCAAAACTCCAATCTTATTGTGGTACAATTTGGTTTGGGTGAAATTGTAAATTCTAAGTTTCTTGCAGGAAATTCTCAACATAACCATTGACCTCTGGTGGATGCTCACCCCTCTTTCCAAAAACTATCAAAACCTAATTCTAGAGATTGATCATGAGTATTGCAATCCTTAGTCATAATTGCAAGATAAGAAGAAAATGAAAATGCCTAGTAGAATTCAGAGGGATGAGAATTTGGAGCTTAAAGAAAAACACACCATAAGCTTGGCAGTTCTGGACATGAAAAGGTTGAACATGAGATACAATATCATAGTCGCCGGTCTTCATGTCCTTCTTTGTTGCCGCCTCCTTAAGCATGGTCAATTCAGGCAAGTTTCCCAGGATCAAATGAGAAGAGGGTCCTTTCACACCCTGGCCATTCATGATTCTCTTGATCCTCATGGGAGTAATCACAAACTTATCCACAGTCCGCAGAACAATGTAAGCAACCCACATGAACAGCGCTGTGAGTAGAGATGTGGACAGTGCAGACCATATCTTGCGGTCCACAAAATAAATATCCACTGAATTCATGAGTGGCAACTATGTTGATTACTTTGATACTTTCAACTTTCACTCTGCTGCAAAAAAACTATGACGCCCTGGGTCTAATATTCTCTCTGATCCTGAAATGGGTCTCCAAACTAAAACCAAGGCAGAAAGAAATCAATGAAAATAGCAAATGGGGGAACGAAATTATAGTCACAAAATCAATCAACCCAAAGACAAAATCCCAAGTACCCAAGTAACTGAAATTGAAATAGAAACGGAAGTGTTTGCAGTGGAATTCTTTGATTCCTGGAAATGACTATCTTGCTGTTGCAACAGAAGTCCCTAAGACTTTTTAAAAAGAAGTAGAGCTGAAAAAATTCTCTTCGGAAGGTGCGCTGAGCAAAAAAAATTGTGAGCTAAGAAATTTTTGACAGTTGAGATTGAATGGAGAAACCAGGGACTTTTTATACGTAGAACTGGGACAAATACCAAAATCCGTGGAACGCCAGAAGCTTTCAGATGGAACTCAATGCTCTGCAAAAGAAAAGTTCGAAAACGATGGCAATGCAAAATGCCGGGATGCTCTTCTTCGTTTTATATGTGCTCATGCGTTTTATAATATAGAAGCAGAGCTTCTTAAAAGCCCGTAGCTCTGGAAGAGAGAAGAGAGAAGAGACCCACGGATTTGTGAGGAAGCAAAGTGTAGGGCGGCTGCGACCATGGTCAGGAAAACGTCAGTTCAGCCTTTGTGGCCATTTTTGAGCTAAGTTATAGAGTTCGTTCTTTGATGGTTCCTGGGTGGCTGCTTCGTGGCGTCCAATGACCTAATTTTCACTCTTTACAGATCTTCTAATAAGAGCTTCTACATCCACATTCCCCCCTTATTTGGGCCTTTATATGTGTTTGCCACATCCCGCAGACAACTTTTAATTATTCTCTCCCCCCATCCCCACCCAAAAAAATAAAAATAAAAAATAAAATAAATAAAATAAAGGAAAAAAAAGTGCGCAATAATATATGTAAATTGAGACTAGGGATTTCAATAGCCACCACTTGGGCCAATCATTTTATGGTTGCCCAATATTAAAAAAAACAGCGATTTCCTTGTACATGCCTTCTTGGAGGGCACTGTAAACCCTTAGCCCTATTTTCAAGCCCAAGCAAAGTTTGAAACTTCATTGGATTCCTATA
>Ga0209208_10005205_pt1 | contig 18177 bp, 15 predicted proteins | sample S1TSphfallax_3_FD_187694 | JGI IMG/M metagenome (GOLD analysis project Ga0209208, IMG submission 187694) | Host-associated microbial communities from peat moss isolated from Minnesota, USA - S1T2_Fd - Sphagnum fallax MG (SPAdes) (version 2) | ecosystem: Host-associated > Plants > Peat moss >... | reverse complement strand
CTCTCAGGTTTTCAAAAATTCGTCCTCTTCATAAAAATTCATCCTCATTCTCTAAGTTCATCTTCCTTACAAAAATTCATCCTCTTCATCGTTCGTCGATTCCCTCTTTCTTCTCTTCGTTTAAATAATTCATCCTCTTTCTCTAAGTGCCATTCTCTGTGCAAAAATTCATTTCCTCTTTCTTCTCAGCTTTTGAAAAAATTCATCCTCTGTCTCTAAGTTTCATCCTCCTACAAACATTCATCCTCTTCTGTCTAATTTCCATTCCCAGTTTCTTCTTAGCTTTTAAAAAAATTCATCCTCTTTCTCTAAGTCTCATCCTCTTTTCAGAACTTCATCCCCTTTTCTCATCCAAGTTCCATGCTCTCTTTGTTCTCAGCTTCTCTCTCCCTCTCCACCCCGCCCCCCCCCTCTCTCTCTCTCTCTCTCATATCTCTCCCTCTCCCTCTGTTCTGTGTGTAAAACTTGTTTTGAGATTTTGGTGAGTAAAAGTTTGTTGCAACCAGACTGTTGTTGTGAGAGAGACAAGCAGACTCATGACTGAACACAGACAAACACTGTAAAACCTTGCGCACTAATATCCCTTCTTCTTCTTCCTCTTCTTCTTCATCATCATCATCATCATCTTTTCTTTTATTGTTGTTATTGTTGTTACATTGGTGGTTGTTGTTGCAGATCTGGCCCGGGTTCCAGTTGCATGAGTTGCATGGTTAGGTGAGACACCTACAAAGCACCAGAAGAAAGATCCATCGGTCGATCGATCGAACGAAGATAGTTCATACATACAATATATCCATTGATCATCATCATCATCATCATCATCTCTTCTGCGGCAGCAGGTTCTTTTTCTTCCCCCCCCCCGGTCGGTGTTTCGAACTTTCAAACCAGTTGAACCGCAATTTAACGAAATTCAAGTCCCGCCGCAATGATCATTTTGTTTCTTCTTTCTTCTCGCTGCAATGTACAAAGCTGTTCAGGATCATAGTGTAGCATGATTTGACATCAGTTCAGACTCCGGATTTGTGTGTGTTGTTGTTTTCCTCTCACAGAGAATGAGAAAGAGACACAGACACAGAGAGACAAGAGTAATATGTGTGTATATGTAATAGAAAGAGTCCTAACAGAGATACAGCGAGAGAGAGACAGAGAGACAAGAGTAATATGTGTCTATGTATTAGAAAGTCGACAGCGAGAGTCTAGGACTATAGCTCTTCTTTGCCTGTACTGGCACATTGTTGTTTGCTTGACTCCTTCATTGTCGAAGAGTCAGGAGGAGGAGGCAAATTCAAAGAAGAAAGTCCTTCAGCGGTTTAACAGATCTTTTCTAGACATAGTACTACTGTTGTAACGAACAGTTTGCTGCTGTGCGTGTAATAGAGCTCTTGCCGTTGTATGCCGAGCTTTCGCGACACTGATTTCATGTGTGACACCAACACTCCAGATCAGGGAATGACGAGGGAAATAAGATCTCAGCCACGAAGGTTTTGACGTCGAAAGACTTGTTCAATATATATATTATGATGTAAGTAGGAAAGATCGAGCTTCTCCTCCAGATCGAGTGACGACGGTCCGTCAATTTGTGGCCTCGGCGAAGAAATTCTTGAGAAAGACACAGGCAGACAGCCAGAAGAGATACGTTCTGCATCTACAGTGAGGAGCGATTTCCTTGGTCGAGTGATGATCATGGAATTAGCGATGGTGAACAATATGCAGGACGTCAATGGCAACGAGAGGTTTATATCTGTAGCACCGACGTGGGCCACCATCACGTCCGCAGTGCGCTTTCATGACAAGAGGCAACAAGCCGTGGATGATGAAGAAGACGCTGCAGGACGTCTTACTGCGACCCTGCAATTTCCACTAGGTGCTGCTGTTCCTGGCCAGCTTCAGAGCTTCGATCATGCCCGACTCTTCCTCCTCGATGACAACCTAATCCACCGAGGTGAGGTGAAAACTATTTCTGCGCATTCTGTTTTGGAGGTCCGTCTTTGTGGTGTCAGTGCCGGAGTTCACCAAACTTGCAACCTTCTGTATCCGACTTCTGCATTGAAAAAAAAAGTGTCCACTGGTGGGTGTTGTTGTCTGAACCTCATGTCCTGATCATATCTTTTGCTGAAATTTGATAAACCCCTGCTGAGTGGGTATGTGGGGCAATCAATTTGCAGATCATGCAGGGGACGTGAGTCTCAACTTCCAGGAGGTCCTGAATTCTCTGATATCTCCCACAGATCTTCAGACTATAGAGTACCACGAGAGTCAACAAGACGAGCTCTATTGCACATCAGATCATACGGCATATTGTATTCTCGACAGATCTGCAGGAGGAGGGAATCCAGGTGAAGAAGGGATATTATCGCAGGCCATGTATAATAATAATATTATGCTTCCACAAGCTGCTGCCGATCATGAGACCAATCTTCCCTTTATTGATTTGCGGGACATGTCACAATCTGATGATCTGCAACACTTGAATCACACATACATATCATGCACACATTCTCGCAGTGATGGAGATGAAGGAGTACAGCCATCTTTGACAACTCAACAGATGATGATTCCTGTTGCCAGTTTCCAAACCCCTTTGGTCTTTCTGACAGATTCGACAGTTTGTGGTTCTAGATTGCTTGCAGAGTACTCTGCCGTGACCCATTCTGTCTTTGCAGAAAATGGAGATGAACCCATTGATCAATCAACAAGGCCCTCTAATTCATTGCCTCCCAACACCAGCAGTCCCCCAGCCAGGAAAAAGAGAAAGAGGACGCTACCCATGAACTCAGCCGTCAGTCTGGAGGCTGCAGAATCCAACCAGGTAGCAGATGCTGAATGTGAGGTTGATAGCCATGGATGTAAACTTGACGATTCCTTACTTGGAGGTGAAACCTGGAGGCGGCTTTGGGACGTTGATATGAATTTGAAATGTGGTGAACAGGAGAATATTCAGGATGAAGAATTTTCCAGCAATCTCAGAAACTCTGAAACGCATACAGTTAAGAAGGGAGTAGCACAAAATCAGCATGATGCAGAATGCTTATGGCATTCTGGTCCTGAAGATGCACCACAAAAAATTTCTCCACACATACAGCCTGGGGATTCCTACACTCTAGAGACTCCAACCAATTCCAAGGTCATGTACATCACTTGCTCAGCAACGGAGCAGAGACCTTGTGAGACAATGGTGGGGGTTGAGGAGTCCACTGAATTAGCAAAGGACCCAGAAGACATGGCGCCACGAAATGACACTTTGATGAAGTTGATGGGGTGGAGCACAGAAGAAGCCAGTTATGAACACGAGATGCCGTTGAATTCCTGTACCAGTTGTTGGCAGCTCGATGAAGCCCAGTATGAGGTTCAATTACCGAGTCTGCTTGAGTCTGGTAGAGAATCCTCCGAAAAGCACTGGGGCTGTATCCCTGTCATAGCAGAACGTTCTATTGACTGCATGGACCGTGAACATTTGTTGCCATCCCAACACCCTGGAGCTTCTTCTGTTGAAGAATCTATCAAAGGTTTCTTCAATGATGTTCCAGCCTCATCACCGAATCTCAACAAAAGAATGACACACAGTGGTGGGCCCGAGGAGATTGCATCCTCCATATTGAATGAAGGATATCCTCCAGAAGGCTGTTGTGCTGAAGATACAGGGAAGGGGGTCCTGAAAACCTTCATCAGTACTGGTGTGAATGCATTGTCATCTTTGTCTCCAAATGGAACCATTGGTTTATTGGAGAAATTTCCACAGGGCCAGATGGAGTTGCTGAATTCTCCCTCCAACCAACTTGGATACCAGGAGTCCAAGCTCATTGTTGGCCACTTGATGACTTCAGAGGCCACATCGATTGCTAGAGAAATGGGCGAGTCCTGGTCTACACCATCAGATTTGCAAACTTCAGTTCCAGACTTGAAGAAGAAGAGCTTGTTGAATCGTCAGGATGTCCAAATATTACCAGCAGTAATAACCCAACGGGTTTCTAAGTTGGAAGTTGCAAGGGCAAAACAGAGACCACCAAGAAACAGATGCAAAAAGCCAAAGGGAACAAGATCTGAGCAAGCGCTACCAGATTACAACCAAATTCGTGGCATCCCACGAGACCAGCATTCACTCACCACCATGCAGCCCAGTGAGAAGAATGATTCTTTGTCCCTGAAATCTGAAGGAATAGATGGGGAAGAGAAAGGAGGAGATCGACCTCTAATTGTTGTGAAGACCTCTGATTCTGCGTCAAAACGAAGCTCTCAGTACCGGGGTGTCACAAGGTATGTTTCTCCTGACATTTTACAGATCACAAAATTGACCCAGGGTATGTCGAGCCCTGAAAAGTTCTACAACAGTTAACTGGATTCTTATACCATTGATAGGCAGCTCCTTTTCCTTGGTATGTTACTAATGTCAACTACATTGATGGGTGTGCAGGCATCGTTACACAGGTCGTTATGAAGCTCATCTGTGGGACAATAGCAAGGTCAAAACTGGTCTGTCGAAAAGGGGTCGTCAAGGTAAGCCTTAGATGCATCATTTGACAGGTGCATCCTTAAATGTGCCTGAGTTTTGCAATTTCCAAGCACACTTTCTGCAACTGGATGAAGCCGATTTCAATCTCCGGCTTGCTCTATTAGAACTCACAACTGTCTATGCATATCTGGAAATGTTCATTCCTCTGAGGAAAGTAGTCCCTCTATTTTGTGGTGTCAGATTCCCTACATGTGCTTGGACTCTGCTTTCTGTTAGTTGGGACTTACCTCATTCTGCTGCACCTGTCTACTTGCAAATACTGTACTAATGTCTAACAAGACTTTGCGCTGCCCTGAACCATGTGTACTGTGGAATTTGGATACCACATTTCATGTCTGGTGAACAGTATACCTCGGTAAGTTCACTAATTCAGTCCCCCTCATGCACATCCAATATCAGCAATGTCTAACATGGAAATTCACCCCAACTTGTGAATCTGAAAATATGTACAACATGCTTTGCTTTGGCACTTCACAGCTTGTGTAAGATATTCTACAACAAGAAAGAGTGCGGCATAGCTACTAGAAGTTCTCAAAGAGCCCAAGGGCTAAAAAAACAATGGGGCCTTGCAGGAGCTTATCAGAATGAAGAGCAGGCAGCTCGAGCACATGACTCAGCAGCTCTCAAATACTGGGGTCCTGGAGCATTCATCAACTTTCCAGTAAACTCATGTCCTCTCAATGCCCCTGTATTTTTTGAATGCTCCAACATCTTGCTCTGACAGATTTATGGAGCCTCATCCTTGAACTGTGATTTGTGAAAGCAGATTGATGAATACAAGGATCAACTCATAGCCATGGAGAACTTCACCAAGGAGGAATATATCCTGCTTATTCGGAGGTCAGTGCACATGATAATAAGGTTTTCCTCCTGTACCGAAGCTACATGCAATCCATTCTCTCCTTCATGTTGAAATTTTTCCTGAGAGAGAGGGCTTTGGGATTTTCAATGACAGAAGGAGCCCTGGCTTTGCACGTGGTCGTTCAAAATATCGTGGAGTAACAAGGTTTGCATTCCTCCCACTTTTGAGCTTACAGGACGACACATTCTGCACTACTCTTGTCTGAATCTAAGACTTTTCCAAATTCAAGAGTCTTCAAGTGGTAATACAATGTTCTTAATCAGTTTTGTTAAGTGCTCCAGGCATCACCAGGATGGGCGATGGGAGGCACGGATTGGTCGGGAGCCTGGAGCAAAGTATCACTATCTGGGCATTTTTGGTGCATCATCTTACCCTGATCTCTGACTCATTTAAACAACACTTCTGTTTGATGCAATTTCCAGTGGTAAGCACTCATTCCAGTGTAGTTAATATATTGGGCCTGATGTTTGCTCCAGACACACAAGAAGAGGCAGCAATGGCCTACGATCGAGCTGCAGTTGAGTGTCGAGGAGTCAATGCTGTCACCAATTTCCAACTCTCTTCCCACCTTGGAGACACTAACAAGTCTCCATCACACCCTGCAGTTCCACATGGAGGAGAAAAATCCTCAGAAGCTGATTCACAAGGGCCAGCATATGACCCAAACCATGAGCCAGCAGTTTCTGGAACATCTTTACAGAAACTGAGGGAAGAAGATCTATCTATGTCTTCACAAGTTTTAAATAGCATTGACTGGCTTTCTCCAAGTGTGGTGCTCCGCATTCCAATGTACAGATCACGAGTGCTCCTGCCACCATCTTGTGAACTTGAAGGCATGATCACAAAAGCTTGTGAAGCTCTTGAGGGGAGAGTTATCATGGGTACAACAAGAAACCTCAGCAAGGTGACAGTCTAACTATCATCCTGCAATGCAAGACTTTGTCCTCCTCCTCACAAGAGGTCAACCCACACCCTAAACCCAACATCCCATGTCTTTTGAGGTTGTTACATGTCACAGGTTATTCAAATCTCTAAGAACCAACTCCAATCTTTTTTTTAAAGACTTTCCATTACCATTTGATGTTGCATTTTGGAACTTGATTGTGGTTTTCTATTTCAAGCTTTGAGGTACACCTACTGTGTTCCTCAATTATGAAAATAGTGGACCAAAATATACGCTTGACATCTTGTTATCCTCAAAATCACATCAAGGTTTCTCCTGTGGTTTTTCGCAGATGGTACATTCAAGCATTCAAGCATAAGCAACAGGATTATTCATATGTGTAATCTACTACGCCTTCTTTGCATTTCATCAGAAACCGTCTAAAACTACATCATGCAGGGCAAGAACTGTGTGACATGATAGGCAAATTTTGGAAGCTGCAAAAATCTGTTTGCTTTTGCTCTCTATTTGACTCTGAATTTTTTTTTCCCCTAACGAGGAGAGTGAGAAAGATGAGACATCATTTGAAGAAGCAGCACGAATGTAGCTATCTTCTGTTATTTTCCTTTCAGAGCAACAATTTGTTCTCCTCCGGGGAGATCTTCACCGCTGCTAATGTCAGTTTGCTGTGTCATGTGTTCGTCATTCACAGAGGAAGATTGCCTCGTTCTATTGGGCTTCGAATCCCCACCCCACGAAGAAAGTTATTTCGAGTTCTGCGTGTCTACTCCTCCATCGGTAGGAAGATGCGCGTCTGTCTTGTCGCCAAAACCATGTACTCGCTTCACTCCAAGTTCGTTTGAAGACCTATCTCCTTTCCCCTCCCTCGCTTCTTACGTCCCTTCCTCTAACCCTAACCCTAATTCAGGCCATCTCGTCCATTCGTCCATTTGGCGCATAAGAGAGAAGCTTTTAACTTTTAACCCCGCCTCTTCTACATTTTTACCCCCTGAATAACTTTCTACCTGGTAACTTTTTTCGTGAATGTCCGCATGGATTCTTCGCCATTTTTTCATTTTAATCTTTCTTTTTTATATCTTTAAGGGGGTCGTTTTTGGGGGGCTAGGTAGGTACGACACACGGTCCTCCTTGGCCTTCAGGGATGTGGTGTTGATTTTTCTTTCTTTACCCCCCTTCCTTTTGAGGTGATGACGAAACTCTTGATAGAGAGAAAATGCGCACATGATAGATGATGAGCAAGTTGATTGGTAGATTGCCGATGCTGTTGCACACTCCATTGGTTCAAAGCACATTCCATCATCCCAATGCCCCTTTTTTTGTACAGTGTAAGCTAATATCATTTCACATGGAAAGTAGAATTTGGGTGTCTGGTTCTAAAGACTAGACAAGAATTCGGTATCTATATGATGCAAAATAACCTAATAGTCTACTACCGTAGTCTATTTGGACTGCATGTGCTTAAAACAGAATTTGACTTCCGACAAATGCTGGGCCATCCATTTCCAAGAAGAGCTCTTCTCCCGTAGGGAAGTATCTTCTTCCCATCTCCCATTCTATTTTTCAGCAGGCATCTTGTGTTTCTTTTTAGCCTCGTAGATGATCGGCCTTGTGACTTCTTGGATGATCCCATCTGGCAAATTTAGAATTGTGCAGGTGTTTACACCACTGTCAATAAGGCCCTAAATCTTACCCCTCAATCGAGGAGGGCTCCGTAATGCCCTTGACCTTGGGCATTAACCCTTACACATCTTTTTTAATTCTGAAGTTCCCATTTTCTTTTCATTTCAGTTCATCTGTGGCCCTCATCATATAAGGATTGGTTTTTTTTTCCCAATAAAAACCCCACAAACCACAAATCTCACTTCTTTTGATTGTAAAGTTTTATTAGTGATAAGTTAATAATAGAAGGTGTAACTTCAACTCCTGGCCACAATAAATAACCCACATATTACATCAGATAATAAACTTAATGCTACTTGGGAGTGCCCAAGTCTACTTCTGTCCGGTGTGTTTTATTTTCCTCATTTTTTTGATATCAAATATTTGGAGAAATTTAACCCAAAAAAATAGCAAAATAAGTTGAATTTACACTATAAAAGAAAATTCCAGTTTTTTTTTCCCTTTTTTTCTCTTTTTGAGGGAAATGTGTGTTTCATTATAGAAGTTTGCATCACATTCTAAAGCTTGAACCCTTGTAATATTGTGTGTGAAAAATACTACAAAAGAATTGAAGGTTATTATTGATTTAGGGTTTGTTATCTACTTTGAACCAATGAATCCTTTTTGTTAAATACTTAATGAACTCAAAATAAAATCCGAGGAAATATCTTCCTATAGCCTACCATGGTGACATTGGAACACATGTTTTTTTTCAATTTTGTGAGGTAGGTGGTCTAGCAAGCATCTGCAAGAGGGACTTAGCCAAATTTGGTTCCAAATTAATTAGAGAGGCAAGTAGAAGAGTTTAGGAATCTTGCTATATTTTTGTGACTTGGTGGAACCCATTCTCTAAATCTGGAGATTTCAAATTGTTTTCCTCATAATGTAGGAACTTTTGGGCGGCCTTTTTTTTTATTATAGAAAAAAACAGAAAGAAAACCTTTGCATTGCATGAGGCACAATTTCTTTTTCTTTTGGTCTTCAGGATGCAAAATTTTACCTTTACCTAGGAGAAACATAATTAAATCCTTTTTAAAATTAATTAATTTATTTCTCTCTTGGTTGGGGGCTTAAAATGATTAAAGTTTAAGCTTTAAGGAGTAAATTAGCAAGCAGTTTTTTTTTATAAATAATTTTTTTTATTACCTAAATTTTATTATTATTATTATTAAAGTTTTTATTATTATTATTATTATTATTATTATTATTATTATTATTAATTTAAAGAAAATTTGTCACTTGGCAAAAATAAGAAAGGGGCCTTGGGAAAAAGAATTCCACCAAATTCGCCAGATTTAGGGAACAGGTCGAGTCCTAAGCTTGTTCCTTGTCGTAGTAGGATTCTTAATTTTGTCTTATTGCCTTTCTGAATTGTAGCCAGATTTGGCTAAATCCGCTTTTGCATGATTGCCAATCCACCTACTTCACAAAATTCAAAAAAAGTGGCTATCATCCATAGGAAGAAGATGTACAAAAAGTGGCAAATACATCATCCTTAGGAAGATTTAGCCAAATCTGGCTACAAACAAGAAATAATTAGCCAAATCTTTAATCATCATTCTATATATTTGGTTTTTCACAATGAAATCCAAATATACAAATTTTGCAATTTTTACTTTATTTTTTCCCCCCCCCCTCACTTCTGGCGACTAAAAACCTCCAAATTCAGTTCTTTTTCGAATTTTTAATTTCACTTTTGGGCGAAATTTCACGAGTAAATTGAAATTTATAAAAATTAAAATTGTAAATTATAAAAACCCTAAAAAAATCCAGACTGGAACATACATCTAGGGGCCTACATACTAGGGAGGCAGCACGTAGTAGGTACCCAAAGATGAGTATAGTGTAAAGGGACTACCCTCAAGACTTTGACACCTGTTTCAAGACGTGGATTTGGGGACCAGTGATTTTTTTTTCACCCTCCCTCTGGAGCTAACCTGGAAGTTACTAGGGGGGGGGTGATAATTGGAGTTACTAGTGGCGCCCTCTTTGTCCGCTTGCGACTGTTGCTGCTGTTGTGGCGGTGCTTTTGTGGTGTGCTTCTCCGCCTGCGTTGCTGTTGCAACGAGGGTTGGCGAAGCACGATTGCGAGCTCGCTCCACTTCGTCGTCTTCCTCCTCGTCGTATCCCTCGCCGTTCCTCAGCGCACGCCATCCCTCGTGCCTTTTCCCTGGTCAACTATCGGCCACCCTACTGTTGTTGTTGTTGTTGTTTTTTTTGCCGCTGTTCCTTAGCGCTTTTGCTCCGTTTTCTCACATCCCTCAGTTCTCGCTGGTGTTTTCTCTCTCTTTCTCTCGGATAACATCATTTTCTTTCTTTCGTGATCTTGTTTCCCCGCCCCTCCCTGCGATAGCGAGTGCGTTTTTTTTTTTCCCTTTCCCAGGTCTCTGTGTCTGTTTTCGACTTTCGGGGGCATGGAGTATTTGCTTTGTGTCAAGGTTTGAGCTTCCGACCGTACTTTTGTTCTGTGGAAAGAAAGGAGGAGGAGGAAGAGGTCCAGGGTGGGGTTTCTGACCGGGAGCTAGGAAGACCGGGGCTGAGAGGTAGGGAAAGGAGGGAAAGGGTTTTTTTTAAGATTGCGAGGTTTGAGGGTGAGAAATATCTAGGAGAGTGTTGAGAAAAAGAGACAGTGACAGACACACACGGAGACAGAGAGAATGTCCTCGCCATCGAATGCTACCAATGCGACCAAATGGATGTCGTATCTGGCGGAGGGTTTGTTGGCGGAAGAGGAAGTGCAGCCCGCCAATCCTTTCTTTTGGTGCACTGGACAGCAGCCTGTAGAGCAACTCGATTGCAGGCAAGTACACTTAAGCTTTTCTTTTCATGTCCTTGTATTCCTCCTCCCAGAAAAACAACTTCGCTATACTGCCTGCTGTTGAGACGGAGCTGAAACTCTCCCCTCGCCAGCCCCCCTGGTCCTCAGACTGCATATTTGCCTCGCACAACAGTCGTTATGACTTCCTCAACCCTGCCTCCGAGCATACGGGCACTGAAAGGGAAGAGAAAACTCTCTGGTTTCGAAAGGGTCAACCAGCCACAAGAACACAGGATCTCTGTGTTGCTGGATATCATGCAGAAGCCATCGTAGCCATGATGGACCCCAGAACTAGAGACATGGGACTGATTGTCAGCTGCTTGATGTTTTGCACTCTATGAGAGAGAGCAAACCCCCCTTTCCAATTGCAGAGCTACTTCCAACTACTAGGGGAAAGGAAGATGCTGCCAGATGTGACATCACTTTTCTGACTGCAATCCTCCTCCCCTTGAGGAGGATGTATCTGCAACTATGAGGGTTCAGTCTATTTGAGGATGGATTGTAGCTTCTGTGTGGAAAGTTTGTGAAGCTGATAATGTTATGACATCCAGAGCTGTGGTGAAAGTCTGCATGTCCATATGTGCACTTTCATGTGGTTGGTAGCTAACATGCTTTGTGGTGTGTTTGCAATGGATGCAGTGCTGACAACGAGTGCTCCAAAGGGGAATCAGATGTTCCTGACAAAGGCTGCTCCAGGAAAAGGTATACATGGCAGTGGTCTGTGAGGAAGCAGCCTAAAGTCATTTCAACAGAGCAAGCAAGCTCAGATGATGCATGTTGTAATAACTTTGTGGGCAAGTCTGCTGTGAAATTTTGGAATAGAAAGTAGTAGTAGTATGCTCAGCTGCTGGTTGCCTACTACTTTTTTCTTTGTTTCTGGTTTAAGTCTTAGCCCAGTTGCTGGATTGCTCTGTAGATTAATTGTTGTCCTCAAGCAGCTTGCTGGCAAAGAGTATGTGGGTGGTTGTGAAATAGACATGGGAAGTTTGGTTGTGCAGACTGCGGGAGGAGGTTTGTAGTGGAGCAGGCAACAAGGCATGCCGTGAAAAGATGCGCAGGGACCGCCTGAATGATAGGTTAGTTAGCAGTCATTGAAATGCTATTCTCTTTCTGGAAAATCAGTTGGGAAAAATTTGGTGATATGGCATGGTCATTGGCCTAGTTTTATCAAATCACTCTGTAGAAAACCTCAGAAGATATAGTGGTGCTATGGTTTTTTTTTTTCTGTTTTTACCCTCAGATAGTGTTATTGTCCTGTCCCCACATGTTAGTTTGTTCTTTTTGTTTTTGATAATGTTTCAAGGCTTCTAGAGTTCATTAATTGTTTCTGAATAGGTTGTCCAAGGTGAGCCACCATGTAATCTCCTCATTAGTGTTCATTCCTGAAAGTTTCTTTGAACTGGTTTTGCAGGTTCCTGGAGTTAAGTGCAGCTCTAGAACCAGGGAGGCCACCCAAAACAGATAAGGCAACCATCCTATGTGATGCTGTTCGTATTTTAACCCAGCTTCGCTCTGAAGCTCAACAGCTTCAAGATTCAAACAACCAGTTGCGTGATGCCATTAAGGATTTGAAGGTCCAGCTTCCTACTGAAACCCCTCACACCCGTGCTGCTATCTCCTGGCCCCTGCCCACCCTCCTATTGGCCTCCACATCACAAGAAACCTGTTATGAGCAGCCATGCTGTTTGTGGTTTGTTGTGTATGGTTCATTTCTTTCTCTTCCTCATATTGTGTAGGAACAGTTGCTAGGCCAGTGTTTATCAGCAAGTTCATGATCCACAGATCTCTTCATATGTTGCTCACGGCATATTGGGGAGGTATCTGCAGACAGAGAAAAATGAGTTAAGGGACGAGAAAACAAGGCTGAAGGCTGATAAGGAGAGATTGGAGCAGCAAGTCAAGGCTATGACTATTCCAACTGGATATATGCCTCATCCAGCAGCCATTCATGCAGCAGCAGCTGCTTTTGCAGCACAATCTCAAGCAGCATCAAACAAGGCAGCCCAGATGGCTGGTTATCCAGGCATGGCAATGTGGCAATGGATGCCACCTGCCGCAGTGGATACTTCTCAAGACCATGTCCTCAGGCCTCCAGTTGCCTAGGCCTGAGGCTGCAGATTCTTGTTTTCCATCAGGGGTCAACTTCCTGGTTCCAAAGACATGGCTGTGTCTAAGTTTTGGTCGATTTCCCTTGATTGAGGAAAGGAGGATGGTACCCCTTTCGATACCCAGTAGTGGTTACTTGTAATTTGGATCCTGTTGGGGGTAGATGGGGAGGACTCTTGTAGTATTGGAAACAGGTGTCTATGTTTCTCTCTCCCTACAGAGATCTTTGTATTTCAGGATTGATGTGTCAATCAAATTCCAAAAACCTGGAAAGGTCTTTTCTCCTCTTGCCTCTTCCAAATGTCCAGCGCTTGGTCACCTACTTGTGGTGTCTGCCAGATTAATTGCTGGCATGGGACTTGAACATCCTCATCAATTCAAAGGTGACTTGGGTGCACCTGTGAGTTTTCTGGACGAGTGTACATGTTAGGTAGGAATGTTGGGTAGCAAATGTCGGCCCTTTGCAGTGGGAGTTCTTCTCCCCCACACCCCTTAGAAGGAAGTTGGATCAGACAGAGAGTGTTGCATTGCATTCACACAGCTGACAAGAAGGTTGAGCAGGGAACTGGATGGTATTGTCTTTTTGTAGCCAAACTGGCACATGATTCTTGACTGTGACAGGAACATTGTAATCTGTAACTTTGGAAATAATTCTGGACCTTTCCAGACATCCTTTTGTCTCATGTCGAAATGTTTCTTGTAATTCTCTCTCTCTTCTGTTTGTGATGTTGCTTCATCCTTCCCGGATCAGTAAACAGATTTTTGTCAGTTCTGATATTTCATTACCTTGGCACTTGCCCAAAGGGTTTGTTCATTATGTGTTTGCCTCTCATGAAGCCTCTGTAGGATAGAGAGGAGTTGTGTGCACAAGAACACATGCAGTAACTAGCTAGATGTGCATTCTGCAAAAGTGTTGGAATTTGGTGCTTCTTAAATCCGGTTTTGCTGCTGTATGTTGAAAGCTCAATTATGAGAGCTGATTACTGGGTTGTTTCAGTTCGGTGCAAAGGATTCCGTTATGGTACCATCTTCTTTGCTTGTAAGGATATGGTGTTGTCATGTTTCAGTTCAGAAGAAGTTTTGTTGTTGATGAATCTCTTGGCATGCTGCGTACTATTGTATCATAGTTTGTTGTTGGGATACTATGATGGATCTCTTGGCCTGTGATATAGTACACAGCACCCTGTTAGGCTGATGAATTATCTGGTGGTACTGAAACTTTTGTCTGAATAGCAGATTTGATACCGATGAAAATGAAGACAAAGTAAGTTGGCAGTCTACCAGTAACTGTGTACAGGGATGAATGCAGATAAAACATACATTGAAACTGGCTGATGCCTATTCAGATTTCCCTGCATCTGCTATTGAGAGGCAGCAAAATTACCACTACTGATAGAACCTACACTTGCTGCTAATTCTGCTAATTCAGGTGATGCCTATTTAGACTTCCCTGGAGCTGTTATTCAGAGGTAGAACTAGCACTACCAATGGAATCTGCACTTGTTGCTAATTCAGGTGATGCCTATTCAGACTTCTCTGCTGCCATTATTGAGAGGTAGACTTGGTACTATCAATGGAATATGCACTTGCTGCTAATTCAGGTGATGCCTATGCAGACTTCTCTGCGGCCATTATTGAGAGGTAGACTTGATACTACTATCAATGGAATCTGCACTTGCTACTAATTCTGCTTCTTCTGTGTGCAGTAAAGCCCTAGGGTGGAGGCATTCTCAGAACAAAAGGACTCAGGATAGGGTTTCTGCCAATTCTGCAAAATGGACACAGGATAGGCCCTAGGACCACATTGCAAGGTTCCGCCTGTTTTTTGGGGAAGCATTATTAAGTGTGCATAAGTTGCCCTCCAAATACACTAACATATTTCCGAGTGCTTCAGATATGTACTGTAGTACCTGGGCCAATTTAACACTAATTATATCATATTTGACAAATGTTAAAAATTTCCAAAAAAGAAAAAACAAATAAATTATTTAAAAAATTCTGAAGGAAAATATAGAATCTGATGGAATATTTGAGAATATATCATTTGTTAAAATGGAATCCTCAAAATTAATTAATTATTTGACAAACATGTGTCCAAGTGACCTAGGTCCTTAGAGCCTGAACAGGCTCACCCAGTACTCACCCAGCAGGGGGTTAACTGTGAGAATCTGTACTAGAGGGCCCTGTTTTCTAGTACTACACTCTGAACTCCTCTAAATCTTAATGGTGCAGAGAACCCTTTTAGTGCCAGAAAATGGGCCCCCCAATTGATGCGCCAGATTGCGCAAGGTGCACCCCGCACCTAGCACAATCAGCCCTAGAGGAGGGGCCCATTAGGGTTTCAGGTTTAGGGCCGTGCAAACCTGACTTCTCTAAATGTTAGGAGGAGGTTCACAGTATGACTTTTTTTTCTGACATTTGATACTATTCTAACTTTTTGACATGTAAAACATGCAAACATTTTCAGCTGTAGCTAAACCTTCTAACAACAAAGACCAACTCCCTTTGAACACCATTACAGAAGAGATCTTCCATGTCACTGATAAAAAGAAAGGATGCAAAGAAACTATCCCATCACATTTCTAAAGAGCATCAGTTCAAACTCATTTTACAAAATCTGTCTTGTTTACTTGTTTGCTCTTTTTAACAATTTGTTGTTGTTGTTGTTTTAGGATTTTCTTTCACAAACGTGGTCATATCACAATCTACGTGGTTCTTTCACAAATGCTTATCATATCATAATCTACATGGTTTTTCGCAGACCACATACTTCTCTTAGATTTCACAACCCAAAAACCCAAAGGGATTTTAGCCAAAATAAATAAATATTTCATGCTTCTCCTACATTTTACAACCCTAAAACCCAAAAGGATTTAACCCAAATAAATAAATAATGTATAATACTTCTCCAATATTTTACAACTGAAACGGATTTTACTCAGTTAAGTAAATTAGGTTGCATCACAAATGTTTGACTATCCTAATCCAGATTTGTCATTTCACCTCTCACCATAAATCCACATGATTTTCTTGGATATTTATACAACAATTGTTAGATACACAAGCATTCAATAAACTGGATTTGGGTGGTTTATTATGCCTAATACAGTAGTGTACCTAGGCTGGTTAGGCACCAATTAATTATTTTTAGATTTGCTAAAAAATTTGAAAATTATCTAATTGCCATGCCAAAAATCTGAAAGAAGCCCTCAAGGACACTAGCTTCATTAGTTAGTAGTATTAGTGACTAATTATACAATATTGTTATTTTTACTACCGAAAGTAAATGACCAAAAACTTATTATTGTTAGGCACCTTGTTGCCGAACCAGCCCAGGTACTACAAGGTATTACATTAATTTAAAACCCAGTTCTCTTTTGTAAATTTTTTTGTTTTAAATTTATTATTCACAACAAAAATAATTGAAAATGACATTTTTAATTGTATAAGCCAAGTCACAAATTTTATTTTATTTTTTCTTGTATTATGATCATAGTTACAAGAGTCAGACTTATCACATAGTAATTAACCCGCACACAACACATGTGACCTCTTATGACAACATGAGAAAGAACCCCATTTTGGCTCTGGTTGAGGTTTCAGTGTTATTCTCCTAATCTCAGTTGCAACCTTGAGGTCCAGATAACTTTTGGGAGAGACACCAAACAAGAGCAAAGGGGGGGGAGGGGGTTGCAACAGGTTGGGGGTGGTGTGACTCAAACATCATAGAAAGACACAATTTTTTTAGTGTTTTTTTTATTTTTGTTGAATGCGACAAACAAAAGCATGACACTATTTTTCTGCTTTGTAAGATAATGGGGATCCTACACAACACCCATTACATTTTGTACAACACCTCCATAACAATCTGTGTGGTTTCTAGGGATAATAGAGAAAAGGCCGTGCCAAAGAAGATGCGAAGAGAGAGAGAGAGAATGTCAGAAGCGAGCAGAAATCGTTGAAAGAGTGAGAATTATTTGTACTATCTATCAGAGCACATGGTTCCAATCCCAGTAGTAACCCCCACACCGCACAAGTCACACCTTTTTTTTGGGCACTGGGACTAGAGCACAAAAGGGGCACCCAATTTAATCGCTACTCTGGTCTGCAACACACCAAGTAAGTACTAAGTACTTATTCTGGACTTTTTCTTTGTTTCCAATAGCAAGTGCTGAGCAGCTAGCAAAAAGAAGACCTGCTCCCATCTTTGTTAGTGTAATCCAAGGTCACCTTACTCAGCTTACTGAGGAGAAGACCTTGAGCACCTTTCAAAAATACTGGACTCTTATACTCAGACGAATTTCATCATGTCCATAAATTTTCCTCTTAGATAAGAGAAGAGTTCTTATTTCTTAACCCAACTCCGTAAGAGTGGGAAGGATCTTATGTCTACTTGTGGCTGTAAGATATCCTCACACATAAGGAGTATGTGTGAGAACCTCCCCTCCTACACCTCAAAATTAACATATGCTTATGTTCATTATATTGTTTAGCTTTTGCTCTTATTTTAGTGACAAGTTTTCTTGAAGCTGGTATAAGAAAGATTTTGCATAATTTTTCATATGGTCGTCCATTGACAGCTCCAACTAGCTGAAATGTGAAGGATCATATGAAAACCTAACTACCTCTCCTTTTCTAATAACTAGCTCATTCAATTTCCTCTACCAATCAACATGGATATAGAAAAATAAATTAATACATACCTTTTCATGTCCATAATATTAATATCTAGCAATAATAATGATGATGAGTTATTGAAAACCATATGAGAACATAAAAATAAAAGGAAAAAAATAGTTGATCATCTCTTGTAATGCAAAGCAATGCAAAGCCCAAGTGATCAGTTAAGCACAGAGGTGCAGCCACAGTGAACGAGCACTCACCAGTGCACCATCCACTAGATGCCTGTTTTTACTCAGTTGTGGATGAACCTCAACTGAGTTAATATTTGGTTTCACCTTGGTGACCAATTCTGTAGGAAATAGGTCTCATATGTAGGTAGATAGGTAGGAAAATAGGTAACTACTAGGTAAGTAGATGGTTGATACATTGGTAAGGGCTGTTTTTACTACTTGCCTTCTAACAACCTGCTTGAGAGTAGGTAGAAAAAATAAGGCAACTGAGCTAAAACACCATGATTAGCTAGGGAACAGAAAGTTGTTTCCTGAAAACTTACCATTCATCCATCACGGTGCACTGGTGGGTGCTGGTTCATTGTGGCCCAGAGGTGCAAGAAATTCTCAAGATGTGGGGCTGGACTTGACCTCATGATAGGCCCTGATTTTGAGAATGTGCCCACCCTAGGGTTTTATCGTACA
>Ga0209208_10005204_pt1 | contig 18182 bp, 12 predicted proteins | sample S1TSphfallax_3_FD_187694 | JGI IMG/M metagenome (GOLD analysis project Ga0209208, IMG submission 187694) | Host-associated microbial communities from peat moss isolated from Minnesota, USA - S1T2_Fd - Sphagnum fallax MG (SPAdes) (version 2) | ecosystem: Host-associated > Plants > Peat moss >... | reverse complement strand
TGAAATCTTAAACTCGACTTGTAACTACTTGCTAAACACACACATCATGCTCCAATGATCACAAAAATAGTAGCCCACAATTGCACCAAGTTCCAACATCTAATCCACTGCTAACTGTTCATTGTTCGACATGGATTCAAAAAGATGTAACATTGCTTGCAAGCATATATGAAGGGGAACAAAAATGCAATAGACTCACAAATGTGTAATACTGCATGCAGTTCAGTGGAGACAGCAATGTGGTAATGACAGGACCTCGCATAGTCAAGAAATCACTTATTGTCCAGCCAAGCAAGTCATTCAGCAGCTGTGTGGACATTGGATCTGTAACCAAAAGTAGCCAAGCTCTAGGATGTTGAGTAATTAGTGAGAGCTGTGAAGTCGAAATAGAAAAATCAAGCTCAAATTTCTTTTGAGCTGGAATTCAAAGACAATGTTTCTGCCATGACCTTAATCTAAATTATGGCAGCATACAAATTGACAATCATAGTAAGTAGTGCCATCAGTCTGACAGTCAAGACCAAAACCATGAAACGCTCAAAGGCCTGTATTGCTTACTTGAGAGAGAGTCATGTTCTACTAATTTTGCTACCCAAAGATAGTTGGATTTTTATGAGAGATAACATAGTGGATTCCAGCATGCTAAGTGCATTCCAAAACTGATTGTACCAAATCAAGGTTAATACTACATAATATGCAGTCCCAGAGTTATTTTCATGTGCTTTCTGAATTAGCTCTTGTGTCCAAAATGTTTCATGCTACTTACTGGTGGCAGTGGTGCAGATTGACAGCTGAGAAAGAAATTTAATAGTGGCAAGAAAGCATTGGTTTGGTGCTTGATGTGGCTATGGATTGGTTGGTTATGTGTAGTGGTTGAATTTTTGTAAAGTTATCAACTGGGCACTCACTCACTCACTCACTCACTCACTCGATCATGAAGAAGCAAAATCTTGCCTGAATGCCCGGCAGAGACATCAGGCCATTTGCACATGCAGCACATTGCTTGTTACTGAAGCTTTTGCAGATACCCAAAATCTTGTATGTGAAATGATATTCTGCATACCTGTAATGGCACATAGCTTGTCACTGAAGCTTTTGCAGATACCCAAAATCTTGTATGTGAAGTGATATTCCACATACCTGTAGTGACGACTCTAGTTATTCTGGCATCAAAACTTGTTCATTGTTTTTGGTCATGAAAATTCCATTCATTTGTGAAAAATGATATTCCCCAGAAACCTATCATTACTGACTCCATTTATTTATTCTGGCAACAAAAACTTTTGTTTTCAGTTTTGCTCACACCATCCATATGAGGGTTATCCTTAAAAGCCACCCTGCGTTTGGCCCCTAGTTTGACCCTGTAATCCCTGTTTCATCCCCAATTTTGAGTGTAGTAATGAAGTGAGCGAAATCGGGTACCCATTTAATGAAACTGGGGTACCATTTCATGAAGAAGTATTTATAGGATTTTATTCTGACAAAGACTTGATTTAATGAAGAATATGAGGAGCAGTGAAGTTGCAGTTAGGGCAAATCCAAAACTGGGGTTGAAACTCGTGTAAGGACTAATGTAGGTGAGAAAACTGGTTCTTGTCTCCTCTTTCTTTTGTTTTGGTTTTGCGTGTGTAATTATTTCATCCTGACTTTTGATTTCATCCACAGTTTTGGAAAAACTGGGGCCCAGTACCCCCCAGTTTGGGGTACTTTACAGATAACTCTGGGACTGTCTATTATGTAGTATTAAGTTGTGAAGTCATTTGAACTCTCTTACTTCACTTCGCCTGAAAAGAAGAAGCTGGCTGCACCAATGAGACCTTGGGAAGCTCCATCATTTGAGATTCACAGCTACATTTTTTTTAAAGTCGTCAAAACGACTTAGATCACAAATATCTTAAGATCAAATCTTGACTGCAATTCATTTGAGGAAAGGACTTGTCCTGATGCCCTGAAAAAGAGGAAAAAAGACATGCTCCTAGATCTTCATGTGCACCTTCTTGAGTAGAGTGCCCAGCCCCCAATCCCCCCACCCACCCAAGTTTGTTCTTGAAAAACCCACATCCTTGATTTGGTGAAGATATGATATGGCTGATGGGACCCATTTCTGATTACTTATAATAGAAGGGATCATTGAACTGACTGGACAAATGGACCTTGTGCCTGCATGCAACCAGATTAGGTTTGAGGAAGAATCCTCATGTAAAGGAGAAATGTGAGAGAAGACTCGTGCAGCATGAGCCTTCTACAGATACCCTGATTGGGTATGACAAGCTGCTGCTGCTCCTGCTGCTGCTGCTGCTGCTGCTTCTTCTGTGGTCCCCTCCCCATAGTCCCCATTCCTTGATGTGAGATCAGCTCCATATCCAATTGGACAACCACTGCAACTTTCAGAGTCAGGAGATTGGAATTAGAAGGGGGGAGTTGTTCTGACTCATGACTTTACCTATCTTTTTTGTCTTTTGATAGATGCCTTCTTCATATTGGGCACATTTCAAACACTGGCAGAAAAATTTCTACCTTATCCAACAGAATTTCTCCTGGATCAAGGGCAGGCTGTTTTGAAAAGAGGAATGCCCACTCTGGCAGGCATTTTTGCTTTGTTTAATTTTTCCTTGTGATACCCGGTAGATACCCACCAGACATCCAAGGAAATTTTTCTTTTAAAGAAAATGAATTTCTGCCGGTGCTTTATATATTGCCTAACACCCTCAGAGCAGCGTGTTCCCAAAATAAACACTTGCCTTTGCCTCTAAAGAGAGCTTATTTTGGGAACACACTTTGTATTTGGGGAACACCCTACTCATCGGGTATTACCCTATACAGTATGAACACCACCCACTTATAAGTAATTTTTGCCTTCATCTTGGGCATAGTGTTTCTAGTGTCACCCATATTTCATAATTTAGAGCATGTCCACCCACACACCCCCCCCTATTTGAGCCTCTAAAAAGAGTTCACCACATCCAATGTATAGTGTTAATTACTCCCCCATCCCCACCAATAAGCATGAAAAAAAGGCAAAGAGTATGAAGGGAGAGAGACCATTGAAATTTCACCACATGAGCCGATCATTATGGATGACCAATCAAACTTAATGAATTTCTTTTACAAGCCTTTTTGGAGGGCATTGTATGGTGAGCATGTTCACAGGCTCAAATTTGAGTTTCACACTACTTGACTCCTATGCTCCATCCAAAGTCTAGTGTACAGGCCCTCGTACTGCGATGCATGGACATTCTGTAAGGTCAGAATCTAGTTCATCAACCATATCAAGCATTGTCCCTTTGAAGGCAAATCCACATAAAATATTCACATCAGTCTGAACTACATGAATCCTTTGAACTTCTTGAATGTAGTACATATCTATTGGCACTTAATTATGGCCTAAGGTAACAAGTTTTCATATCCTCGAGTTAAAAAACTTTGAGAATTTTTTACACTTTTCCATACATACGATGTTACATAGTTTTATGTATACCCAAGTTCTTGCTAGTCTTATTGACAACCATATGGCCATAGGTTGTTTTCATGCCTTTGAAACTCTCTATTGATTTTGTGCCCTTTGCATTTTTTTGTGTACTCAGGAAAGAGAATTTGAAGTCTATCCTGCTCTCATATAGTTTCTCGATGACATCCTTTCTTGCAACTCCAATCAGCCAATTTATTTATTTTGGTGGTGGAATTTCATTATTTTGTGACTTTTTCACAGAGAAAAACCTGAAAAAAAAAGGTGGTTTTTCAGTGTAAAATGTGTTTTTCCAGCAAAAAAAATCAGCACCTGTGTCGGATTAAAAAACTAGGGAGGAACTCCAATGCATTTTTTCCCAACTATATCTTATTATTTGCATCTCTAAATACAGTACCAAAAGCATAGGTCAGATTGTTGTTAAGTTCAAGGTTAAGATTGAAGCTTGTGATTTGTTTCAATACAGCACCTTACAATCCCCATGAAACTACAGTCCACAATACATACATAAGGTATTGAATAACAATCAAAACATTAATATGCAATGGTGATACCTTCATTGTTCTCTGTCATTGATCTATCTAAGTAGGGTTTTTCTCCAATTTTGTGTTGTAGCCACATTGGCAATCATTTACAAAAGGAATTAGCCAAATTTTGCTATAGGTCAAGAGGAAAGCTTGAACTTTTAAGAATCCTCCCATTTTTTTGCGACCTTGTGGAACCTATTGTCTAAATATGGCAATTTCAACCAAAAAAAACCTTGACCACTTAGGTTCATTTTTTTCAAAAAAGTCCTTTGTATGAATTGCATTGGATTCTTTTCCTACTAAAAAATTGCCCAAAGGCAAAAGAAAGGTTATTGATGAGTCCTTTGATATAGATTGGAATTGCAATACAAAAGAGATGTCTATGTCCAATGATTGTTCAAAGGTCATTACATGTAAGATAATAGATTCCAAACAACCTATTCACCAAAACAATATATTGAAAAACCAAATGGTGTTGGTCTTGTTGTATATTGTGCCACTAAATATCAATGTTTAATTTCATGTCTCTAGGTGTTTTTAAGTTGTGTATTCAGGCTCCCAAGTAATCAATGAATATCTTATTTCTTTCACATGGTGAGATGAATAGTTCTTTGAATTGAGTATTGGTTAGTGTTCTGAATGTGAAGCTTTGGAAATTGAAAAGCTCTTGGAGCAAGGCTATAGTGTGTATGATTTGGGTAAAAGGAGTGTGTGATGCATCTATCGAAGACTACCAAGAAAGGATTGATTAAGTAGAAGTGAATGATCTATGTATGATGCAAGGTAGTTTGTTTTATTTTGTCTTGTTTGTCACACTAAAATCTCCCAAATCATGGTGCTTCATGTCACGTTTTTGGTATCTTTGGAAAGCTCTCAATGAGCAAGGGTGCGGAAGCTATTGATTATTGAACCATTTTCTTAATGAAAATGAAATAAAATCAAAACTGAAAAATGTATTGGAATTTGGGGGTGTTCTTGGTGTTGTTGGAAAACCCTTGGCGACATATCTATTAGAGTTTATTTCACATTTTTCAAAACTAAAGTGCATAAGATATTGATTTCTGAATGGATTTTGTTGTTGGAAATTCAAACAAATTGCAAAAATTGGGTTTGGAAGGAAAATTAGTTGAGCCTTCAATGTGTTCACGCTTGGGCCAATGGCATAAACTACACTAGTGCTAGTGAAAAAGTAGTGGGATGGAAATTTTTGAATGACTAACAAAATTGCCAAAGTTTTAATAGGATGAATATGATCTTTTGTAAATCTTGGACTTGGATTTAGGACAATTATCAATGCAAATGGAGTGAGATGATAGTTTACTATGGGATAATGAAATATTTGTCCCACTTGAATAGATTTAATCTACTTTCAATTAAGCATTAATTGCTTAATTTTAGTCTATGTGTTTTTGTACAATTTTTCATTGTGTTTTTTCACATTATGAATCTTAAGTTTTTGGGTCTAAGAATGTAAAAATGATCCTAATTGTTTAGGTCTAAAAACATGTGAAACTATTTTAATTATGTCCATCTAAAGGGTTAAATTCAATGAAGTTAACTAATGTAGAATGAAATGTCGTACACTTCTATCCAAACTATAATATGCAAGGATCAACCCATTTCCAATGGTCTTTCCTATGGGAACCTTTTTGGTATGGGTCAAAACACACTCAAAGGAGCCAAAAAGGGCATTGAAGGTTAGATAAATTTGAAAATTTATGTGAAAATGTCCATGTTTGGCAATTGGAAAGTCATTGCAATTGTGAAAAATTGAGCTAAAATACCAATATGAATGTTGAGAAATTCAAATTGACAAGCCATTTGCTAAAATTTCAAAGTTTGATTGGTGCCAACGACTTTGGAAATTGAGTCGACACCTCATTGTACAAGGACTATTTTGCAAAGGACTACCTAAATGGTATAAAAGTAAATTTTTTGAAGTTCAATTTTTTCGGTATAATAAAATAGTATTAAACACATTAAAAAACATTAATTATTTTCCAAATATATAATTCCATTTTCTAACTAGTATATTGTATGTCTAAACTTTAAGAGTCCTTTGTAATATGTAAATGTGAATTTTTGTGCATGTTGTATTAAACAAAGTTATAGTTTCTAATATAAACATGTGAATGATAAAATATTTGACATGGTTTCATATGATTTGGTCATTTTTCAAACTTACTTCCAAAAAATGCACAAATTTCAAAAAAATATGAAAAATTATTTCCAAACAACTTAAAAGCATTTGGAAAAATGCATCTTGTAGGCAAGGTGTCATTGCAAAAAATCCCATATAAAAATTCAATGTAGGGTGGATGCAAGAATTAATTAAGTGGAATTAGGTTTATTTTGCAACATACAAATGATAATTGAACATTTTACATTTATTGTATTTATTGATTTTTCATCCATTATTAAAACCCTATAACTTCATCTTGACTATCCATCCCAATCAAATGGTTTGGAGGCATGTTGGCCTTTGAAACGCTCACTAAAGTTTTCAACACTTTCATTGTGTCATGCATATTTGAGTTGCCAACATTGAGAATGATGAAAATTGTGTTGCAAGTCATCGAGTTGGTGCCTATACATTTGCTTACCAAAGTGAACACGTGTGGGTTTGCTAAAGTGTAAACATGCATCAACTTGACTGTGTGGATTTCATTGTTAGAAGAATGAACATGTGTAGTACATTTTTGTAATTTGCAAATCAAACCAACTTTTGTAGCCACAAAAGTGCACAACATAGAGCACATACAAAATTATTATTTTGCATTGCAGGGTACAAATTATTTATTTTCTCTACATTTTAACAATGCAAGTTTGGATGTTATGTGTAGTACACATTTTGAAGGAGCTTGAGTGACCCAATGAACTTTTGTTGTATTTATTGCAAGAATCCTGATGTTATTAAGGTTTGCATAGTGTGTGGGTGTCAAGTTCAAATTTCAATTCTTCTAGCACATCAGTAATCAAAAATCAAACAATCATCATGTGTTTGGTTTAAAGGTTTATGTTTTCATTATGAAATTTTCATGACATTTGTTAATTTTCAAATTTTTAAAGTTTGCAACTTGCACATGTATGAGTTGGTGTTTTGGTTCCAGTAAGTTCAACACCATTATTCATAATGGGATTGGAAATGTGGTACAAACAAACGAAGCAATTTACATGTTTTTATTTTGGGGTTTACAAATATGTTCATCATTAGATCGAAGACTTGGCACAAAGAGATGGAATGATCTACATGATTCTATATAGGTGTTCAAAGTTTGCAATGCATGTTTCCATTTTACAAGTTAGAATTTGCTACACTCAATACATCAGTGCTTTCATGTATTGAAACTTGTTCTAACCAAAAGTAACTTGCCGTAACTTGATGAAGTTGTGATGCATGAATCTATTGTAGTTTTGGTTGATATTGAAAAAATTTACAAACAAAGGAAAATTGGCAGCACTTTAAATAGCTAATTTCAAAGATTTTTGGAAATCAATTGTCAAAAATTGTGCACTACCTTCAACTAATCACAAAGATATCATAGATTATTATTTTTTAAATGTGGTACCCTAGTGCCTAACATTTGTGGCTTACATTTTTTTAATTTGAAAGATGCATCAACAATCAAATGCATTTGAAATTCTACTTTAATCTAAGTCCATCTTTGAAGCTACATGTTCATTTTCATTAGGAATAAGACATTGATTTTCAAATTTCAAATTTGTTGTTGAATATGTAATGATGGCACTTTGAAGATTACAACCATTTTTCTTCAATTTCTTCAAAATTTTCAACTTGTCACAATCAACCACTCACAACTAATTACAATGTTGTGTTGACCTCCAACATTCCAATGCCACAAAATATGGTGTGACAATGGACAATGGAGGTTTGGAAAGAAGGCGCATTTTGGCAAAACTGCAAACTGGAAAGCCCACCAATGTTGTTGCATTCTTAAAGCAACAAATGTTATCATAGCTTTAACAAGAGGTTAAGAGGTGAATAATCGTACACACCTTGTTAGAAAAGCTTTTGAACCAAGCTACCATGGTAGAATTTGAAAAAAACAAGGAGGTTTGCTTTTATGAGCCATTGTTTTATCACCACTATGTTTAATGTTTAGCACTCAAGGTATTTATCCTAGCAATTAGAAACTTTTTCATTCATCTAGGATCTTTTTTTCACCACTTGAGTCCTTTCCTTTCCACACAAAGGGTTGAATGTCATGGAACTACATATTTGTAACTATACAATTATTCTATAATTATAGATCCCTTGTAGTTGTTGATTCATGTCATCTTGTTTAATTATGGACAATAATGTTTGTCGTCATTATTAGGATTTCTAACAACTCTTTCCTTGCAATAATCTTATGAACTATTTATACAATACAAATCCTAATCATACACCTAACACATTTGAATGGAGATATAAGTAGTAGTTTGAAATCAAATGCAACAGATCAATAGTATGTCCATGAATTGGGATGGGACAATATTCAAAAACATTACATGATGACTTGATTTTGACCTTGGTAGTGCCAAGAATACTCAAACCTTCCCCTTAGTAGGGACAAATTAAATTATTCCAAAGCTTGCAACTTTGTAACAAAACTTGGACAAGGCTAATAGACAATAGCACTACTTGGCTATATACAAAGTTTTGTTTATTTGTTTTGCATTTTGAACGATAAGCTACTTTGGAAGCATAAAGAAAATTATAGTCGAAGAATCATGAATCTAGAAGCTACTACATGTATCAAGGCAACAACTATTACTTGTCCTTTGATGATTCTAATGAAGAAGAAAAGGACTAACTGAGGACACTTCTACAATTTAAATGTTCATTGAGGCTCAGGCCGACGATTGCAATTGACTTGTTGGACAAAAAATCACTAACATAAGGTCTAACAAAATCACATAATCATTTGGCTTTCACCTAGTCTTGAATTGCATTTGACCTTTACCTCATTTGTATACATTGATCAATGTAAAATAGATTGTACCTAAATTATTATATCTTATGCGCACTTGTATGCATTTAACCTAAATAATTTACCTAGTATTGTGTGTACAAAATGAGCATGGCATATAGTGTTTATAGCTTCCAAATTCACGCTTCCACCATTGTTATTTTTTCAAATCAGATCCATTGTTATTTCCATTCATATGTGTCATGTACATTCAATTTATAGTTGATTGGGTTCAACTTTGTTTTTCATTTTTGGCTTCAGTTGGAAAGGGTGTTTTCAATGATTTTAGGTCAAGGTGCTATTGCTTATAGGCATTTTTAATGGGATTGCAACATATTTATCAATGTTGAAGTGAATTTTCCACCTCACAGTCAACTCCAATAATCAATAATATTTGTGACAACATTAAATCCATTACCTTCCACATTGCCATGCAACAACTTTTGACAAATTTTGAACCTATTTCAAATTTGGTATGTTTGATTTGTGTAACTATGATTATATGTAGTTATTTTCAAATTATGTAGTCTTCAAAGCTCCTATCAATTGAGGTTATTGTTTTCGTTGATCAAACTCCTTGGAATAACCATTTATCATGACTTTAGCATTATGAAGTTTTATTATACTAGTAGTCAATTTAATGTTTAACACTCAAGGTCTTTGTCCTAGGCTAACAATCAGTCTAATGCTTAGCATTCAAAGGTTTTTCGTCACCATTTGAGTTCTTAACTATGCACATAGAGTTATAAATGCACCACTTAGACTCATTTGCATTCACATAGTCCTTGAGTTATGTTGACATAGTGGTGAATTCACCACTCATAGTCCTATCCAATCAACTAGCATCGATTCCTCACCACTTGAGTCTTTTCATTTCCACACAAAGTACTGAATGTTAACATGTAAAGTCCTTCATTTTCCATAGAGTAATGAAGTCCCCACTTTAAGTCATTTTTCAATTGCCATGAGTCAAATCTTCACTACTTGAGCTGTTGACTTTGCATTCATAAACTAGTTTTAAACACTTATAGTCCTTTTGAATAAGATAGAATTAGCTCCTCACCACATTAGTCTTGTACTTTGCACACATAATGATGAAGTCATCACTTTACAATTTTATCCTTGGTTTAACACTCAAAAATACCTATATTTAGTTAGAGTTTTTAGTTCAACACCTACACTCATTTTTTGAGCACCCAAAGTCCATTAGATGACTCCTTGTGACTCCTTTTCAATTGTGTGATCTAGTGAAATTGGGACCTTTCAACTACTTTTGGAGCACTTAACTATGTCCTTCTTAATATCATTTGTTGTCCTATGCTGAACACTTGAAATGGGGTCTTGGGCTGACCATTAGAGTTCAATAATTCCTAAGCACTTTAAATGCCAATTTACTAATTACAAATTTGTTGTCCATGATGTGTAGATGAAGGTGAAATGGCAAGCCAAATGACTAGTCAAGCAGGGTTGGGCAAATGGGTCACATTGAAGGTAGAACCTTGTATAAGGTTTGTTGTAGAATAATCTTTGGAAACAAAATTAGATGTTCAAGATGAGGAGGAACATAAGAAGGAAAGAAATAAAAATTACAAGCATGATTCTTGAACACAATTGGTTGCTATTGATGGAAATGTCAAAATCATGTTGTTTCCAAGGTCTAGATCAACACAATCAACAAGTAGTGTTGAATGTCACTTCATACGCACTAACAAAGGGGGGACATTGTTGATTTCAATGAAAGCCCGAAATTTTGTTTTGCAACTAATAAATTCATTGCAAGGTTATGACATGGGATTTCAACAAAAGGTGGTTGTGAAGATGTTTATCCATGATGTGATGAGACCATTGATGCCAAATGCTTGTCCAACCTACAAGTTTCAATAAATAATTAGTTAATTGTTGAAAGTATCAAGGATGGTGTTTTAGCACACATGGCAGGGGGATGTACAACTAAACATGATGTTGCCAAATATCTTTTAAGCATTTTGGCAACATCTACCCGGATAAGTGGCAAAAAGGTTGCCCAACACCTTGGGTTATCTAAAAGGTGTGTTCTAAACTACAAAGAACAATGTCTTTTATAGATAATGGTGATTTGGATTTTTGGTTCAAGACAACCAAAAGACAACAATCAGATGCATTGTCACCAGAGGTAAAAACTCTTGTGCTAGATGGTGGATCATGGAGACTACCATATTTCTTGATCGAAAAAAGGTTTGCAAAAAAAGATTAGAGGTAAAACAAATTATGGAACATCCCACCCACTTCCTACAAGTCTTCCAAGTAAAAAACTCGTTAATATTTTTAACATGTTTTATATGACGCATTCGTCATGTGCAAAATACAATGTTAATGAATGTTTTGTACTTATTTCTAATTAATGAAAAGATTCATGAGTGTAGTAAAAAAATTGATAATTATTTTAAAGTGCTCACATGCGATTTAATATTCAAATCCAGTGCATTACAAAGTTGGAGTTCAAGGAGAAACATCCTAATACATTGATCCAACTCATGGCCTTCTCTAACTTGAAACCATGGTTTGTGTGGCACATTAAAAAATGGAGCACATGTTGTTACTACGACCACACATGATTTGTGGAGCTATGCATTGGCCTAAACAACATGCGTTCCAAAAGTGGGGGTGTTCATGGCCATTGTCCTTGTAGGTGCATAAATATTTACAACAATTGAAGCATTTCAAGTGAATTATTCCAAGGTTGACATTAACAATAGGTCTTTGTTAGGGTTTTAATGAAAAATAAGGTGTTTGTAAACACATTAATCGACAAAGCTTCAAGGTTTTTAATTGTAAGTGCAAAAAGAAAAACACGTACAATAGTTAGGTCTCACTTTTCATTTCTCCTTTGCACACTAAACTACAAATTGCCAACATCACTCTTTCTAGCAAGCTTCAAAACTCTTTGATTACATATTGAACATTTGAAGCTATCTTATAACATCTTTTCAGAAGCTTTAGTTTCAAAACTATGAGGACTACAAACATTATAATAGCTTGTAGTTGTTTTTGCCAACAATGGGAATAATGTGTTTGTACCTCATTAATTGGTGTCTAATAGCTCAACCTAGTTCCAAAGCTCCCCAACATTAAAGCTCAATTGATGCCTCCATGAAATTAAAACCAACACTAAAAATGGTTTGAAAACTTGACCAAAGGGAGCCCAAAAAAAATGAACACCTTAACCTACAAGCGAAAAACAATGGGCTTTTCATGAATGATGGGCTTTGAGTGAAGAGGAGGATGATGTGTTTCACATTTCATCCCACCATTTTGAAATGACCCAACCATCATTTGCCACGTATAAGTGGGAAAAAAAGGAACATTGTAAAACAACTAGTCTCCTTACTTAAAGCAATGTTTCTAGCTCCTTTGAGTGCATTTTGATTCGCATGAAAATTTTGAGTATTTGAGTTTCCCCTTTGTGGTTTGACATCCATTTATGGAAGCAAAGGAATGGAAAGAACCCCTCATCTCTTTTCTTTGTGCTCCTTTCTTTCCAAAAGAGGAAAGTAAATTGTAAAATGAAATTTTTATTTTTTATAGTAAAAGGAAAGGCAGATTAGGGGATTTAATTTTCCCACCTCTTTTGGTTTCAAAGTTGTCAAGGTAAAGTGCCCAAATGCAAAGTTTAGCTAAAAGTGGAAGTGAGTGATTGTAATGAATAAGTATTTCAAATTATGAATTATGAAGATGATTACTTGAATAGAAACATTTGATGTTACCTATCCCAACCCTAGCCTTGGGCTCGCGACCACGGCAAGGGCTTGCAAGGTTGCAAGCCAAGAGAGGAAGCCCGGGAGTGAAAGAAAATGTGATGGAATGAACCCTCACATTCCCAAAGGAGCTTCCACTTTGGGAGTTAGAGTCCGGTGGACTCCTAAATGTTCATAGAGCAATTGCAGGGGTAAAAACCTAATGGATTGAAAAATTCTTTATACCATTGGAAAGCTATTCAAACTTAAATGTCTTAAATGGGCTCGCATGACCCATTTGGACATCTGAAACATAAGTTATGGCCAAAAGAAGGGCCGAAAGTCAAATCGGCAGTTGACTCCCGACCACTAAAAGCCAAGAATCGACCCGATTTCCTTGTGTTTAGGTGGCGTGCGGCATGTCGTTGAAAAGCTATTGATGAGGGTTACAACTTTGCTGCAAACCTCATCTCAATCAGAGGTTTGCACACAAAATTATGGGGCCCCAAAGCCCAAAGTTAAGGGAATTTCAACTTTGGGAATTTTGGGATTTCCATTTGGGAGTCCCGGGACAAAATGTCATTTGGACGTGGGCCTCGTGGAGAGGCACAAAGTATATTATAAGGGGGAAGGCGGTGGCTTCCCCCAAGTCCGGGCCGTGATGAGTCTTGTGATTTCGAGTTTGCTCGTGACTCGTCCTAACACCAAAAATGTTCAAACTATGCACTAACCACCTTGTGTTTGGTTTTGTGCAGGTCCGTGTGAGTAGTTGATGCTTGTCACTCTTCCTAGTCCCATCTCGAAGCTCCAACATGCCTCTTTACCCCCAAGGTGCTACGAGCCAGGGAACATGCCCCAACTCCTTGCTCTTATGTTGTTTTCAGTTTATACTCACATTTGAATCCATTAAAGAGCTTGGGAGCGTGTCACTACCCTTTTTGATTGGGTAATTGCAAGGTGTTTTAATATTAACGCTTGTGTGATTTGGAGTGGTACGCATGATTAGGTTTAACCATGAAGATCCAATAATAGGAGATTTAGCCATTAGTATCACTTATAATGAATTTTACACCAAAGTTCATGTTATTTAGTTCAATGTTAGAAACAAAAGATAGAGATGGATTTTGTTCCAACACATGAAGGCATTACAACAAAATGTGTCCTTACATGCCATGCGATTTCACTAAATTTTGAATGAATTCATTAGTCTTAGTGAGCCGGACCTAGTGGGGATGTAATGAATTCATTAGTGGTCATACTTAGTATATGCAATTTATGGATTCAAATTTTATGATCTAAATAATTTTATGAAAATTTGCTCTTGGTGATTAAATTGTGTGCGTGGAAATAATTGGATGAAGCTCACATCTAGTTATTTTGACTTTCATTCAAACTAATTATGGAAAGATATATTCACAATAAAATGACCATTTTCAAATGTAACCAATGGTTTTTTTTAAAAAAATAATTGCATCTTGGTGATGAAAAAATCGAAAAGGGATTTTTGTGTGTGTATTTTTAATTTTTTTTAAAATCACCTTTTTAAACCAATTTTTTGAAAATAATGAAAAAAATTACCATATTTAAACAACATTTATGCTCTTGGTTTAATTAAGTGCTACTTTTCAATTGTTTCCTATTTTAGGCACTAATTTTAAAAACTCACCATCAATGTGTGATAGTCAAAATTTGTATTAAAAAAACCTTTTTCAATATGTTATATTTTTAAATGTTACTTTGTATTGATGTTGAAAGCTTCGGATTTGCTTATATAACAACATTCATAATATACCATAGAAACATGTGAATAAATTTGAAATCAATCTAATGAATAAAACAATTACCCTTTTAACTATTGAAAAATTTATAAAATGATTTGAAAACATTTGAAGATGGCATTTTTTGGCAAATGTTTAATATAAGTTGTAACATGATAATATTTTTAAATATAAAGGTTGTTAAATATTTTTCAAAATATTTCAAGAGTATTCTCATAATAAATAATAATTTTAAAATAGTCAGGTGGGCAAATAATGGTCCTTTTATCGTGGATGCACTTGGATAACATAGGTTTTTACAAAGGACTAAACATATTATAGCCTAATCAAAATCTAGAAGACATAGGCTATTGATCTATTTTGTTAAAGATCAAGGGATTTGTAAAAATTTCGTTTTATAATAGCTTTTAGTCATAAGACATCCTAGCTTCTAGTGATTATTCACTTCACTCTGTTTGTTGAACTAGTGTAGTGTGACCATGCACACTCCAACAAAATATGCACAAAAGGTAGAATTCATTGTTAAACCATATATCGATGGCCCACTAGTTTTTTTAATTGTTATTATTAGTGAAAAATGAATCACCACCATAAGTTTTTTCCTTTTAAACCCCTTCCCAATGCAACTAGATGTTCAATTTTATCACAATTTGACCAATCTTGAGTTTCCATTCACAAAATGGTAAAAAGTATCACTACTTATAAACAAATGACCATATCACAATGTTCATTAGCATTGAAATTACAATCCCAACTCATTTTTTTGATAATTCAAAAAGTTAATAAAAAATTTCATTCTTAAATTACAAAAATGTTCTAATGGTTTTCTTAACATATTGTCGACTATCAATGTTGACCACTACATGTGTACCCATTCATGCATAACAAATTATTCTTCTTACTACACCACAAAAATGTTTTAATGGTTTTTTCCACTTCTTGTCCACTATCAATGTCATTACATATGTGTATCCATTCACACATAACAAGTTGCTATTGTTACCCATACAACACACTTGGCACCCATTAAATTGAATTTTTTTTCAACTTCATTGTGATGAAACTTTAAACATCATAGATTTAATTTATGTCGTGACATTGGTTACACACATGACATGAAACCTTTTTTCTTCATCATGATGAGAACTTGAATGTTATAATTTTAACTAATTTCACAACATGAGCTTCACACATGACATGAAAATAAATAAATAATTAATTATCAATGTTGATCAATATTTAAATTTGAAACAATAATGCCCTATTAATATTTGACTAAAAAACCAAATTTTACATTATATTAACATAAATTTAACCTTGGTTAACTTAAGTTTAACATTGGTTAGCCTAATATAATTGAAGTTTAGCCCAAGTTAACTTACGTTTTGACTTTGGTTAGTTAAGGTTTAACCAAGGTCATATAAATTCATTATAGGTTTTGCCTTTGCTAATTTCAAGTTTTCCTAAGTTTAGCTTTGGTTAACCAAGTTTTAATCAAGTCACTTAATTTAAGTTTAACTTAGTTTTAAGTTTTATTAACCTATGTTTAATTTAAATTACCTTAATTTTAACTTAAATTTCACCTTGATTAGCTTAAATTTAGCCTAGTTTTAGCTTTGGTTGAGCTTAATTTTATCCTTGGTTTATTTTAGGTTAACTTAGGTTTAGTTTAAATTTAACGAAAGTTTAACCTAATTAGCTTAAGCTTATATAATGTTAGTTTAATTCAACCTAAATAACATTAAGTTATACTAGTTTAATTTATAATAGCTAATGTCTAACCTTTTATTTAGTTAAGGTTTAAGTTTAACCTTGATTAAACAATGTTTAGATTTGGTTGACCTGAGTTTAACCTTTATTTAGCCTAGGGTTAATTTAAATTCAGTTTATTAAGTTTAACTTAATTTAGCATAAATAGTCTTATTAGGTTAACCTAAATTAATTTTGGTCAACCTATATTAGACTTAGTTTACTTAGGTATTTAAGGTTGTCCTAAGTTAGGTTAATCGTAGTTAAAATGGACCTAGGTTATCCTAGGTAGTTTAAGTTAACCCATGTTAGCCTAGGTTATTTCATTACTAAAAAATTGCCAATTTGCAATTACAATTTGTGACTAAAAAATAATTGTAATCAACTTTGCAACTAAAACATCCCTTAATTACATAAATGAAATTGCATTGAATGTTTAGTTGCAAATGATGACTTAGCACGATGTCAACACATTTATTATGTATGAAGTATACAATCAACATTTACAATTCCATTCATTGATTAACATATAACATTTGCAACTACGAACCATTTTTTTGCAACTAGTAAATAACCCTATTGCTAATTGCCATTTGTTAACATAATAATTTTTTGGGCAAAATTTATTTATTATTGAAATATTAATCTAGGCCATCCTATGGAGGGCCATAGATTTCAACACATTTTTTGATTAAATTTTACCATGTGTCAAAATTTTCTTTTTATAATATAAATTAGAAAATATTGATCCCAAACATCCATTATTATTAAATGTATTTAGATTGTGATATGCGGCATAATCAAAAGTTGCCACACTTGACATATTAATTAAAATTTGAAAAACTAAATGAATAAATAATTACTTACATAAGTGGGTAGGTAGGTAAAATTATGTGTGTAAAAACTACCTTCCTACTTAGGATACATACTTACCCAAGCTACTTATTTACCCACCTACCTGTTTAAGTAGGAAAGTAGGCAAATAGGTAGGTGAGTTAAAAAATAATTATGTAAATATTTTGATTTTATTTTATGTTTTGTCTTTACAATTAATTTTTTTTGAGCTCATCCCAAATGGCACATGATTTTTAATGTGAAAAAGAAAAAAGAAAAAACGTCTTCTTTATATACTAATTTAAGCTCTGAAAATAAACCTTTTAAAATGATAATGATCAATTAATTAAAGTTTTTCAAAATATTATTGATTTTTCAAAATAAATTACTACTACCAAAGTGGGGTGCAATTTACTAACTTGAATCACTATGGGACCTTAAAAGCGAAATAACTTCATTACATTTTACTGATTTCACACTAGTGAAAGTTATTTCACTATAATATCACTATGTAGACATCATGTTTCATTACTAGTTAACATAATTCACTAGTACAATTTACTATAATAAATAGGTTTATTTACATGTATTTTAAAATATTTTATCTATGCTATTTTATGATATACCCTATATTATTTTAAGCTACTTTAGTTATTCTAACTTATATTTTATGTTATTATAGGTTACTATAAATTATTGTACCCTAAATTATTATATGTTATTTTATCTTAAGGTATCTTAATTAGTTTATTATAAGCTTTTAAGTTATTCTAATTAAATTATTCAACTAACTTTAGGATATTGACGCACTCCCAAGTCCCAAGTTAGGCCCAAGATGGGCCTTGGTTTTTAAAACAACGGAATTGTGGGGACTTAAAGGCACGCTCCTAGCTCTCAGCACTAAAAGGGGGTAGAAGGGCGTGTTAAAGCTCCGGGATGGGACTAGGAAGAGGGACAAGCTTTAATTACTCACTCGAACCTGCATCAAACCAACCAACGAGTTCGTTAGTTTGCATTCTGGAGCACCCTTGGTGCTAGGACAAACCACGGGCAACTCTAAACTCACAAGACTCACCATGGCCCGGACTCGGGGGAAGCCACCACCTTCCCCCATATAGTGTTCTTTGCGTTATTCCGCGGCA
>Ga0209208_10005203_pt1 | contig 18182 bp, 20 predicted proteins | sample S1TSphfallax_3_FD_187694 | JGI IMG/M metagenome (GOLD analysis project Ga0209208, IMG submission 187694) | Host-associated microbial communities from peat moss isolated from Minnesota, USA - S1T2_Fd - Sphagnum fallax MG (SPAdes) (version 2) | ecosystem: Host-associated > Plants > Peat moss >... | reverse complement strand
TCTCTTCCAAGTTTGCACCATGGTGAGCCCAATGTGAGTATGTGTTTTAATTTTGGCTCAAAGTATGCATTAAAACTTTTTTTTATTAAATTTGTGTACATTATTACAATTCATGGATTTTTTAAGCTATCCAAGTTGATAGTCTTGTTCATCTTGGCTAATGCACATGTCCATTTTGATTAGAGGCATAAATGATTCGTATATATTTTTTAAATGAATTTGACTAAAATGATTTATTTGATTATTTACCAAATTGAAAGTCTAGTCAAGTTGAAAAACAAAATTGTCCACCTTATCAAAATGGCCAACGAGTCCTAATCAAGTGGGACATTTAATCATGTTTTGCAAAACAAAATGACATGTTGGGTCAAAATGACTTATGGTTTTTACTCAAATTCAACATCCTATGTTAGTTAATAGGCCAAATTAACTAGTTATTACCTTGGTTAAGTAGGTAGCCTAAGTCTACATATTTACATGTTTAGTTACTACATAGGTTAGGTAACTAAATAGGTAAGTAGGCTAAGATTATTTACCTACCTAGTTATTACTTAGGCCAAGTAAATAAATTTGGTGTACCTACCTACCTAAACCTACATCTACATATTTTATATCTAGGTTCATTTACTTACATAGGCCTACATCTACCTAGGTTTAAGTACCTTATACCTAGGTATACCTACTTATACCTACCTCCTACCTCTAACCTACTTACTTATAATTACCTAAACATTTTATTTAACCACATAAATAAAAGATGTGAAATAAAAAACTTAAACAAGATTTATCACTTTTTAGTGGTGTAGTCCATTGATAAGGACTTAGTTTATCATTGTTGACATAAGGGGTTCGATTCCTTACACTTGTAACCTATGTGCATTGTGCATGCCTAAAACATTACAATAGCTAAATAGGCTAGATTAACATAATTAAGTAGGTTAAATTAGGTAGGCTAGGTTAAATAGGTTACACTAGACTATGACCTACCTACTTGTTTTTATGACCTACTTAAACTTCTTAATTATTTATTTATGTAAATTTTGTATTCATAATAATCCACAAAATATTTAGATTTAAGTATAAATTTGACTAGTCAAATGGTCCATTGTTTGCTAATCAAAATCATCAATCAAATAGTTTTTTATTTTGTTAGTCTGAAATATTATCCCAATTATGACAATGAGTCAAAATTAAATGATACTTTTTGACATTTGTTATTTTAGGTATCCTTTGATTGGATTTTTCAATAAAAAAATTCTTGTTTTTGTAGTAGTGGTAATTGATGTGATTGCTTTAGGTGTTTGTTAAAAACATTGTTTCATCATAGTCTTATGTTGGGGCTTTCACATTACCTTTTTGTTTTAGTGTGAAGAGCTAGGGAACACACCCAAGGTTCAAAAGTTTTTTTGCCATGCATTGCATTGAAAATTCTACCCCAATAATTAAGGACAAGCCTTTAAGGGTTTTCATTTATTTTAAATGCATGGAAACATGTGTTTAATATATTCCAAACATGTTAGCTATTTTTCTTTCAAATATTATTCCATGGTTTTCTTCTTGAGGAAATTCATTTTTCATTTTTTTGTGATACGATGAGGTTATTCATCTTATGAGGATAATCAATATTTTGTAATCATATATATATATATAGATTTTCATGTTGAAGATGGTGACCTCCAATTAATAGTTGGAAAGGATATGGAGAAGGAAAATTTAAAACTTGAACAAGTTTAATGCAAAGTTCTTTGCTAATGTCCATTCTCAATTATGAATTTCAATAATATATAATCTTTAACAACTATTAACAATGAATTATAGGAGTCATACTTTGTATTGTATCATTCATTTATATATATTTTTATTTACGTGAAATTTTGTGGTGTGAGAGAGTTCTTTAACATATCTCATTCCCAAATCTAAGTATTTAAAAAATTGGTAATTTTTTTGAACAAATGTACAATCTTTGCACTTTTGACAACCAATTGTGGGGTTGCATTTTTTCCTTATTGGTGCTCATTGTAAGCATACCAATTTGAAAAATAAAAAATAAAATTGCATTTTTTTTTTATGTTTTGAATATGCATCATGCCATTTAGGCACGAGGTGACAAATGGGTGACAAATGTTGAACATGTTATGATTAGAATGCAAATTGGATGACAACAATTGAAACCTTGGAAGGTGGACTATATTTAGGAATATAAGATCATTACAACCTTTTCAAATTGGAAAAATAACAAAAAGCCATGAAAAGTAACATTTTTGTTTTGAAATTGTTATAAATACCATTTTGGTGACTTGAAATGAACCAAATGAAGATGGATATAAGGGTAGAAGATGATGAGTGAATTTTTTCCTTAAATGAATAAAAGGAAATTATGCATACACATGTGTGGGAATGTTAGAATTACAAAACAATCCGTATGATGGTTAAAGGTAATGGATAATTTAGGTTTTAGTCTTAAGAACAAAGGGTGTGTGGGAGATTCTAATTGGAGAGGTCATGTGACCCCATCAAACTTGTTATATTTAGATTTAATAACTTTCCTTTATATGTACTTTTGAATCAACTTTCCACCTAAAACAAGTTTGTAATATGTGTTGTGTGTTCACTTCTTGGAAATATTATAATTCCATGTGAAGTTATATCTATCAATTTACAAAATGCCCTTAACAATAACAACCTTTTATGACTTAAAGTAGGTACCTCCCTCTTGCGCTACTTTTATTACTACATATGCTTGCTCCAACACAACTTCCTCTTCCTTGTGTGGGAATTCCTCTTGTGATGACCCTACAAACAAGTTAACGCCTACTGATGGAATTGATGGCACTCGAAACATCATTTTCCTTGTCTTTTTTCAGCATTGAAGATGCGTGATTAGCTCCTCTTCATCTTCCTCCATGTATTATAGTGCAATATAATATTTTGCCACTAAAATAAAAACATATCCAACTAAATTATTCCCTATTTTTATCGCCTTCCTTTGGACTGTGATCATTTCTTTATGTAATCATACCTTAAACCATCAAACCTAATTGACTGCACCTCTTTCAATAACGCTTACTATAAGCAATTACCTTGCCTGAATGTTGTGACTTTCTCCAATGCTATTAATCACATCTACATTGCAAAAGTGCAAACCTTCGCAAGAATATAGCATGAATCTTGCTTGTAATGTTCATCCTTTTTCCTTTTAAAATATTCGGCCCACTTTTCATTGTATGTTTCTTTTACAAGTATAACAATACCTTTCATTAGTATATTGAAAATCTTACCGATGGCAACAAAGTTCAAGGAGATTTGCTTCCCATGTAAAACACTTCCCACATTGAAATCCCGAAAACCACATATGATTTCCTTGACAAGGAGGTCGACTATGTTCCAATCGAGCTAGTGAAAATCATTGAACTTTGCTGCAACCATCCAAGCATGTTCCTCCTTCTTAACCACCTAGATTGTAATGTACATGCATGTTGGGAAATGAATTTGATCGAACAACGTGGGTTGAATTTCCACATTTGTATCCTTTATCTTAGACTTCATCCTCTTGGCTCTAGAAGTCGACCTAGCTTCAAGTTTGTGCTTTCACCATTGTTGATTCCAGGGGTTGTCCTTGTAATAGTTGAACTCCTTGTTCCACAATACAACAATTGTTTTCATAGTAGGTGGACATAGTAATTACTTGATCACTCCTATAAAGAAATAGTCGAGATCTAAATGACATATCAACTCCTTAATTCCTACTTTCCTTTTTACTATTCTTCCTGCAAGGTTTCGACTTCGCCAATATCTCTAAACTCTTAGGAAATTATGTTCCAATTTGTTGTTAATATGTTTTCTTTCTCCAACAGCAAACATTCAAAGTTTATGGGTTGTAAAAAAATTTCAATACATTTTAATTTTTCCCAACAATCTACAACATTCAAATGAAGGTGAAAATAATAAATATTACACTCAAGATTTGAACTATTAAGCATTTCTTGCTATGTCTCCCATTCTAACTTTGAATCTGAAAACAACCAAGGTTTCTTTGACAAGGAGGTGTACATTAATTACGCTCTTCCACTTTTTACCCATATGTGAGGTTCTTCAATAGTGCCCAAATTTAATTTGCTTAATTGTTCGTTGGAAATAAATGTCCATCCTGTGATTTGCTTATTTCTAATTGTTGTATTTGTAGATTCATCAAGGATTAATGTTTATCCACATTCATGTTGGTAATACCAAAAAAGATAATTAATATTTTCATCATGTTGCACCATTCCCACCTATACTTTAGGTAATAATTTAGTTCTTTTGGACTTATTTCTCCAATAGGCCACAACTCATGTACAACATGCTATAAATGCTCCTCATCTCCATCCATCAATCATCCTTCCCAGTCATAATTATCATCCAAATTACGAGGTCTTTGGGAAGGGTGTATCATTACCCTTTTTTTTATACTCAATGTCACTATTTTGGTATTGGGAATGATCGTTAAAATGTTGTTACCCCAATCATGATGAACTTTAGTTTGCTTCAGCCATGGCCTTCCTCAAGGCATAAAATAAGGTTGTGGAATATCTTCCATTTATAGTATTGTAATTGAGATTTTAAATGTACACCTTGCTAATTTAATTTTGAAGTTTTGTATCAACCCTACTGGTTGTACATTTATTTGATCTACCATTCTCACCATGAATGGTGTCGACATAGGTTTTTTCAAGCCCAATTCCCTCCCTAGGTGTTTGGAAGTAATGTTTATTCCATTACCACCATCTAATAAAACATCCATGATTTCACAATTCCTAATGGATATTTGTACAATGAGGATAACTTCATCAAAATCATTCTTGTGGTGAATACCAATTTTGCATATATGTGGTACATGTTCTTCTTCCATCCTCAATAAAAACTTTGATAATATCTTTCATAATTGGGGGCAAATCTTGATTAGTTGTCCAATTTAACCTCCATCTTCATATTAAAATTTTGATCATCCAACATTCCTTCCAACTTCTCTTTAGGAATAATTGGGATTGCTTTAGTGTCAAGCTACTTTTCATTAACCTTGGTTGTATCCACCATTGTATCATTGTATGATTCATTTTGTCTATTCTCTACATCATGGGGTAAAGTTTCCCATTCTTGCCATGATATTTTTTTTAACATCTATTCATAAGTTTTGCATATTCTTTGAAGTATCTAGGTACACTTTTATTGGAACCTCCATCTTTGCTTGTATTCATTGTACTTCACCTATAAGTTTTTGATGTATTTCCTTTTCCTGATCCCACTTCATTTGTCTTCCTTTTGAGGGGCTATTTTATTTGATGATAATTTTTTCCATCGGTTCCTACAATGGTTGATTTTGAATAGCTACAAATGTTGGGATAATGGGTATACATTACTCCACAATAGCAACATTTACCCCAACCTCGTGTTGAAAAATATTATTATCATTTTCTAAATGTTTTTTTTCCATACTGGCCAATCATTCCTTTGATGCTTTTTTTTTTACAACAAAAATAGTTCGTATCCCCTCCTTGCCAACCTCCATTATTTCGATTATAACTATTTTGGTTATATTTAAATTGACTAGATTGTCCATCACGATCTTGCCGATACTTTCGATTGTGTTGCCATCCTTGATTTATTTCTTGTCGATTATCTCGCCATCCTTGATTTTCCCTTCTTTGGTTGTCATAGTTAGGATTATTATTTAATTGTCAATAATTTTGTTATTGCTTAACTTGTTCAACTAGTGTTTTAGGTTGTACCACATTGATAGGTATGTCTTTTTTAACATATTGCCTTCCCAATTCCTTCAATGGGTAATCATTGGTTTCATGCCCTAATCTCTAACAGAGGTTGCAAAGTGTCTACAAAAGTTTGCATTCTTTTGTCAAATGGCCTTTGTCACTATTCATCATCATGCTCCTTGCGATTCTTCCTTTTTTCCTTCTTCTATTCATCATTTGTCAATTCCTCATCTAAATCCTCATTGTCCGACAATAGTTGGGATCATCTGCTCTTGTGTGGGGTAGGCATTTTTTCTTCAATTTCCCTTGCCAAATTAGCTACTTCAACAATCATTGTTTTAGGCATCCTGATAATGGCTAGTTTCAACTTCTTTTTTAATCTTTCCCTAAAAGTTTCTTTCAAATATACATCATCTTGCTATTATGGTATAACTGTACATAATTATAAAAACCTATCATAATAATATTCCATTGTTTCATGTTTGCATTGTTTCACTTCTCTCAAAGCTATTATGGCTTGTTTCTCACTGTGTACATCATTGAATCTTGACATAAGTGCATGTTGAACCTTTCCCTAGGTTGTAATAGGATTTGTTAACTCATAGCAAATAAACCAACTTGCACTTTTTCCTCATAATGTGGTAGGAAAATATTGTAATTTATTTGCATCAATATCCTCGCCATTTGTTACACATTCCTGGGCTAGTCTTCCAATATGAGTTGTTGCATGATTACCATCATGAAATTTTGCTAATGGTATTTGTAATACATTTATTGTCATTATTACCATTGTTATAAGTACATGTATGACAACTACTATGCATTAAGGAAATAAATTGGTTTGTTGTGCAACGAATGTTGGTCTTATCGACTATAGGGGTTGTTGTTCAATTGCTTCAATAAATGGATTTATTATTGTATTGATTGTTTATGAGGTTGTGTTGTTACTATTATGTAAAATTAATTCTTTTTAACTTCAATATCAAATAAATTGGTTTGTAAATAATTGGTTGGAATGAAAAACCTTGTATTGATTGTAAGGATTGTATTCCTAATTTGACAAGTTTTTGTTTGGGTATGACAATTTCTAGCCAAGATGGAGCTTCTCTCTCTTGTCATGATGACGTTTCAGCTTTGTTATGTTCTTTTAGTGTAATTGATGTTGTGGATTGCACATCAATGTCATTTGTAATAGATTGCACTCCTTCCATCGTTGTTTGTGCACTAGGACAAATGCCTCCTAAAGTAACACTTTTCAAAACTGATCTCTTGTCTTACTACTTAATATGCTTAACTCTCTACATTGATTGTAAGTGTCAAAATGCTTAACCAAAAATTCAACATTCTTAAGATCTTCTTTCATTTATCTTCTTAAATTCCTTTCTATATTAACTTTTTCATGATTTTTCTTTTTATTCCTCATAGGTTCCCATGAATAAATACTCTTTACCTTTTCTATCTGTCATATTTCAATGGTTTAGGTCCTCTTTATCAAACGTGGGATAAGTAAGGTAGGTATTATCATAGTTTTCCCATATTTTTCTAAAGAATACTTTTCATTTTGTCTTGTTAGTATACAAAATTCTCCTTTTTTTTTTTTCCAAGTACCCATAATGCATCACATGGCATCCATTTTTCAATCAAATTTGTTGATGTTTGTTTTGCTAAATTATCTACGATCTATTAATTTAATAACATGATGTGTCGTGTAAACTTTTTCAATTCGTAGTAGTTTGAATAGACAAACTAATATAGGACACCATTATCTATACTTTGTTAATTTATATGTGTTTGTAATTAACATTTTATGTTGAATGCACATGTTTTGTATTTCCATGTAACTTTTTTATGATTAACTCTTGAACATTATGTGGCAATGTTTTTTTTTGGGGGTACTTTCTGAAGTGTATATAGATATTTTGGTATAGACCATCCAAAATTACTTAATTGACATAAACTCTCCTAAGCCATTTTGATGGTAATGACCACCTTTAATTTTTTTTCTTGTTGAGTAATTATAGACATTGATCACCAATGCTCATGCCAACCTTGATAAACATTCTTGTAATAACTTATTACTAATTTTGATTTTGCCATATCTTGCTCATAATAAGTGAAGAAATTAAAGTACATAATTATGTATTTTGTTATTTAGATATAGTCATTTATAAATGAGTTACTCCTTCTTTCTTAAGCCAATATATCCCATAAAAATCCTTAAATCCACATGGAAAAATAATTGTTAAAATGTGCAAATAACAAAACTCCATATCGGCTTCATATACTTCTACAATTGTTCCTTCTTTCATTTATAGTAATAATAGTGGTAGTTTTTATTATCAATGATTAATTTTTTAGAGTAATAAAATTCATTTCGATAGCTATATGTTGTGAATTCTTTGATCCATCTACGTTGTAATTGTAATAAGTCAAGAGGTATCCCCCATTTAATTAATGCATTAATATTGGGTTTTAAATATTCCTTTCCATCTTTCATGCTTACAATATGAGTAGTTGCTACCACTTTGTCTACTTTTGTTAAAATAAGAACAGATACTATTATTGAAAGCCATTTTCTATACTGAGATAATTTTGCACTATCAACTTCTAAAATATAATTTTGTAATGACCATACAATTGTTTTTCCATGTAATTTTTGTAAAATCGATTTTTAGATACCTATTAGTAATAATTTAAACCTATCAACAGATTCATTCTAATTGCCTTTTTGTGGGCATGATCTTGGTGTATATAAATATGCTTTGAAATGTCCACCCATATGTACAATGATATATAAACGGCAATTTTGCCTCCTCTGCGTGTAATGTAACTTTTTCCCCCAAGGAACAAGATTATACCTTTTTAACATATTTTTATACCATTATTTATTCTACGAATAAACTGTTGTTTTAGACACATCTCTCTTGCATGGTATTGTTCAATCTTACAAAATAACTCAGGGAAATCTTGAACATAATTGGCACCTTTTAACGACATATCTCCTAATGTTCTACTAGGTTGATTAACATGAAAGGTTCTTAAATTAGAATAATGTTTACCCCCATATTGTAATTGTATCCATTTGTTTAACACATACACAATACAAACTCCTACATCTACGAAATGCAATTCTAAATGTTCCATTATGAACTTATGTTATTCCAAATTAAACACAATATCCCTAGCATGGTCGCCAAATGTTAGTGACGATTTTGGTAATAGTTAAGTTCTACATTGTTGTTGGGTTTTTGCCTATCATACCACATGAAGTATCATATACCCAAGTAGTAAAGATAAATTATGAAGCTTAGTCTGTGATCAACAAAACAAAGTAGAAAATGGAAGCATGCATAGATAGATTACATCTAAGAAGAATTGATAACAAGAGTTGTGTGTATTGATGATGTTTGAGTAGGAAATCATGTCTAGTTCTAGGTGCCCCCTAAAGACCCCTCCTTGCCCTTTATATCTCCATTTTTCTTCTTGCCTCTTCAAACTTTCAGATAACTGAAACCTATGTTGTATCAATAGACCCAATAGTTTAGCAAATTGAAAGTAATGATAATTGAATATTATCCTATTGAATTGTCTACCTCAATTTAGTTGGATGACTACCTAGGTTCAATAGATTGATTGTTTGACTTTGGTAGGACTATTCTCAAGACTTGTACAATTGTTTGATACTCTTTATTTCGGTAAGCATTGATTCTTCATATTCCTAACACCCAAATTCACATGAAATTCAATAAACTCCTATTTCTATGATGGTTATTGAAGCTTTCCCCCTAAGTTAACTAATGTGTGGTGGTAAGTTAGTTGCGATCACATCCTTTTAGAAATAATTAAAACTAATTTAGATTCACTTTTTAAATACAATTAAAAAGCAACAACAATTATGCCTATCACCAATATCTAGGAATTATTGAGAGGCCTTCTAGATAAATTAATTATAAATTAACTTGTTCACAAACATAAATGAAAAAAATTATATGAGATGAATTTCTTGTCAAGTTTGTCAAAGATTGGTCCATGCATCTTCAATTGGTTCAATTTTCAACTTGCATTATCTCATGAAAAATTTAATTATTTCTTCAACTAATTTTCTCACCAATGCTTTAAAAAAACTTGAAAACACAAAATTTAATTAATTAAGGCATTATAAAAAACGTGCATAATTAAGTAGCATGAAGACCTTATATGCATATTTAATATAATAGTCCAAAAATGTGTTTTAAAAAAATATGTAATAATGGAAATTCTAGATTTTTAAAAAAAATGACATATTTGAAATATGAAGCTCTAATTTGTGCAAGACTACATAATATTATACACATTCAAGCCATATGTAAATATGAAAGGATTGTTAACAATGCAATTTCTTTAAATAGGATGTGAAGATATTACATTTGGGTGGACCACGACATGAACATTTGATTTGAAATGTGCATATTTCACAAAATTTAACACGCTCATGGATTACAAAATAAAATAAAATAATGTGATGCTTAAATACAAGTATTAAGATTGAAGAGATTTTTAAATGTCCAAAATGTGCAAAGGATAATATAACAATATCAACAACATTCATACCTTGACATATGGGAATATGCATCACAAACATAATGTGTACAACATATTCATATCAATAGCAATCGTAGGATATTAACTTTAATTGATCCACGTGCATATCATAGTTCTAATTATGTATTTATTCCAATAAACCATGTAAAAAATAATTTGGGTCTAGAATTATTTATGAGATTGTGTTTTTTTCATTAATCTTGCCCACACGTGTGCCCATGTCTTGCAACAACATTATACTTCTTAATGTGGTCTTTTGTTACTATTTATGTAATAGATATAATTTTCAACTTCCATATTGTAGTAGTTAGGCAATTTCAGCACTTGTGTGCCAAATAAATTATATATATATATATATATATATATATAGTGTTTAATTTTTTTAGTTTGGAACCTTTTTGCAAATAAGAAATATAATTAAAAGTGAAAATCCTTTAAGGTGTACTACATAGGACAAAAGGGCCTAGTCTTTACTACAATCCTTTTTTATCCCATATTTTGATCCCCATAAAAAATAATGAATCAAAAGTTGTCAAAAATTTCAAAAGGACTATAGTTTAAACCATTGCAATTGTAGATTCCATCATAATCATCCATAAATGTGTTTTTACATGGTAAAAAATATTATGTAAAAAAGATAGAAAATAGTGATGCCATGACAAGATTTTGGTACACTTAAAAAAAATTGGATCCTTAATCAAACCACATTTTTTTCTAAAACTTTCCTACCATCCATCCTTGTGATTAGATGATTCAAATTTAGTATTATTTAATGATTAGCACCAAGGTTAGAATCTGGCTACCTTCAAGTGATGTTATAACATTTTTATTGGATTTTTGAAACTTTTGGCATAAAATAAATTTTATGTTGAAGCTACTTAGGTCAATGGTATTCAAAATGTCTAGGGCCACAAATGATAGCCCACATTGGGGAATGTTTATCCAATTGTTTTTCCATACCGTACCCAAACAATTAATTTAATTTGTAATACAAAATTAATTTCCCATTTTTCATCCAACATTACTTTTCCAATATTTTAAAAATTATGGGTAAATATTTGAACATTTTTGCAATTAAAATTTCTTTTTGTAAAACTTTAAAATAATATAAGTAAATCGTGCCTTCAACATAATTAACAAAATTTTCAAACTCAAGATGTGAAGTGTATGGGATAAAATTTTGGTGAAGCAATACACTAAATCTCGTTTCATTTTGTTAGCTTTGAATGTTATGAAATTAATTAATTATATATTGGGTTGGTTTTTTTTGAAATGCATGGCATGAAGTTAAAATTGAATCAAATTATATATATAATTGGTACCTTAATTGTTTGTGGCTTGCAATGTGAAGGGTGAAAAACACTTTTGAGCCAAATGTGTTCAAATGGGTTATAAAAAAATTTCATCGGTTCAAGTCCTTTTGCCCTTCTAATCATCAATGTTAAAATCCTTTACAAATTTCAAAAGGAATGGTGCATATTTGGTAGAAAAAAAAAGATGTTTGAAAAAAAAGGATTGTCCACTCTTGAGATTTGAATGTTTTGAACATGCAAAACCATTTTGAATTTGTGGCAAGCTTTAAACTTTGTAATTAATGCACAATATTCAAAAAATAATTATGACAATCCAAACTATTATGCTTCCCTTGTGATTTTTCAAACATACAAAAATACAATTTTAAGAAGTGCCCACTCACTTGGGTGACTTTTTTGACTGTGATTTTACCCAAATCTTTGTTTATGTGTATGTGCAAGAGAGTATGTGTGCGATGATTTGAGGTTGAGAGGTTTAAAGTTAAGTAATGGTGAAAAAGTTTTAGAGTCTAAAACTTGCAATTACAAATGATGATAAACTCATGTATGATAATGGGTGAAAACATAGTAAATTATATAATAAAATTTTTAAAACTATAGTCTTTATGGTAGTTTTCAACATGAACAAAAAAAAAAAGATTCAACCTTTTAAAAGTCTCATTATGAAAACATCAATTCCTCCATTGAGTTTTATAGTAAGTTGCATATAAAACTTGATTTAAAAAAATATAATACAAATACACAACATACATATTTGAAATTGATTAGTCAAATGTTGTTCAAATTTAGTTTCACATTATATGTTGGACATATTGGTCATTTTAGTAAGTCATTAACTTGACAATGAAAAACATTCAATATTTCATCTACTTGCAACCTACTTTGTAAGTTTCAAATGTGTATTTGAATTTTGATCAATCTACTTAAATTTATTCAAAACATCTGATTTTCATATGTAATTGTAACAAAGCCAACAAACGTGCTTATATTAATCATTGAACTAAATAATATATTTAAATTCATTACATCAATGGTTCCTTTATGATTACTTTTTATTTATGGTACAAGGATCATGGATTGTATATTCTACCATGCTTGCTAGGGTGGGTATTGTGATAAAAATCAAGGGTCAACTTGTTATGGATGTGAAATGTAGGGTTATTGTTTGAAGAGCATGGCAAAAAAAAAATTGAAATTTGCATACTTAGCATAAAACGTTATTGGTTAAACATTGGAAAATTAAATGATTTTGAAAGGTTTCAATCAATCACCATAAGTAAGAAAAAATTAGCAAAACTTGCTAGATTTCTTAACTTCGTTTTCAATAAGTAGCCAAAATCTTGAAGGATGTAAGAAAAATTGTACTTCAGATTTGGTTTATAGCCATATTTGGTTAAATCGTCCTAGGGATTATTGCCATTTTTTCTACATCCTCTTATCGACAATGACCATTTTGAATACAAACAAAAGTTCTCAAGAAAAACATTGTTGATGAGAATATAAATAGTCACATCATAACAAATGTTGCAATTTATCTAATCGTTGTATGAAATGATGATATTGAATTAGAGATAATTCTAGAAGAATTTGATTTGAAAATGAGTGGAAAAGCCCATTAGCTGAACTATCAACTGTGGAAAAATAATCTGAACATAATTTTGTTTATCATACACCACAATTTAGACGCAGAAATCATGTCAAGACTTGATAGACCAAGTCAATATGGAATGACATGATTTTAGGGGCCCAACAAATATTAAAAAAGGAAAATTGGTGTAAATAAATATCATATATTTAAAACAAAATAATGACAACCTTTACATGTTGTAACTTACAAAGGCTAAACAACCATGCATGACCACCAAATACAACTTATGATGATACCTACATATTTCTAATTGAAAATAATGTTTAATGTCAATAGTTTCAAAGTCTATATGATTGATCAAACCCTAATCCACAAGGCTTTGTTTGGAGATTTCATTTCACCTTGAGTGATAGTATTGTCTTTTGATAAATGTTGACATGATTTAAGTGGGCCCAACAACATGGTTGCCCATTTAGATTTAAACCCTTTCAATACCCATACTTTATACATGAATACTTTACTTGTATATGAGCAATGTTTGGTCACAATATTATAAAGTATGTATGCACATATATGATCCATGTTGCATGTGGTTGAGTGGATTCAATGTGACACTTTAGCTATATGTTAATGTATTGTATCCAATCTTGCAATAGTACAAGGCACCATGTTTGACCTTAGGTTATGTATGAGTACATTAGATGAAACATTGGGGGTGCCTAAAGAGTTAAACATGGATGAAGATTTTTGCTTATGGAAGAAGAACAAGCCCATAAAGAAATGAAATGGATTTGTAGTTGATGGTTCTCTTCATTCTACTCTCCTTGTTGGTTCCATTGGGCCCCCATCTTTTTTGTGCTAGACTTTTGTGTCTTGAGCCCTGTGGAGATGGTGTATAAGAAGAGTTCTAACTACCGAATGGAGGGGAGAAAAACCCATACTAGTCCCATCCATCCTTTCCTTGAACTAATTATGTCGGTGGCAAGTCTAAAGTTTAAAAACTTTTTGAACATATTTTTTTCAAGTCATCTTAAATGCATAGTGATGGAAATCCTCAACCTTGAACTTTTAAATCCCCACTGAAAGTTGAGATATAAAAATAGGGGAAAATAGGAAATTATGAGTTACTTTTAATGTAGCAACAATAGCAACCTCTTCCAATTCAACTTATTTTTTTCATGTTTGACTTACCATGAGAGCATATACAAGAGATTGAGTCAAGAGACTTGTCAATCAAGTCAAATGTAGATGAACAAACTCTTTTGTGCAAGGGAAAAAATAATATTAAGATACTTCCATGAAAACCCATGAAGGAAGATAAAAACATACATGCAACCCAATTGAGAAGGCCACCAACTTGTGTTCAAGGACTATGCATGATTTGTATCAATTAGTTATGGGGGACACCCAAAGTTTTTTTAATTTGGTGATGGGCCACTTTGATTAGTCCATCATTTAAATTTTTAAAAAAAAAACACCCACACTTTGAACACTCTTAAAATAAAGTAAACCATAATCCTCCTCTTTGGCCTAGCTATGTAGGTTTTAAAAGGTAAAACTTTGGGCAAAGGATATGGGATAAAACACGCTCACACTGGGAACGGATTGGGGAACAAATTAGGAAAATCATTAAAAAAGAAGAAGATTGTGAGTTGGGTGGGAACACATTGAGAACACCCAAATCCAAAAGGTTCCCAGTTCCCCACCTACTGAATTCAAAAAAACTGAAATCCTCTTTCATTTCAGTAGTAAAATGGTAGTTTTAGTCCACTTCTATTGTTGTTGTTGTTGTTATTTGTCCACTTTTGTGTGGAAATAGTCTTGAGTTTGAGTTAGGGTTTGTTGGATTCTGGCTCATACTTTTTTGACTATGTCAATTTTGTATCCTTGTGTAAAAAGAATTATGTGGTAGTTACACCAAAACCCAACACCACACACACACACACACACAAACATATATGCCATCCCTAGTTACATTTCAATCATATTGTAGTTAATTAATATTTAATTATTTAAATAATATATTTTACTTAATTAATATTTAATTAGTTATATTTTAGTTAATTAGTAGTTAATTAATCATTTTTGGCAGAATTAAAAAAGAAAAAGAAAAAGGAAATGGGTTTCATTTATCAATGAAAACATATCATGAAGTTGATGATGATGGCCTTGGTTTGGTGCTTAAGAGTTTTAATAGGCCCCCCACCCCCCACCCACCATGTGAATAACTTAAACCATGAACAAACAACCGATTCTTCCAAGATAATGAAGAAACCAAATGAATAATTTGTATATTAAGTACCCGGTTTTTACGTATATCACTCTAAAGTTCCATTTAATAACTAGATAAATGAAAATGTTTTTTCGGTTTTTCTTTCTCAATAGGGTACTAGACATTAGTCATATATTCCATTTCTTGTGGTGCAAAGGAGAGAGAGAGAGAGAGAGAGAGAACTTACTCTTTTGGAGTATAAGATTCGTTGGTGGGCATGCCATGTTGCGCACCTTCCCCCAATTGTTGTTGGCTTTTTTGAAAATTCATCACACACCTTGTAGACACAACAAAGCACAAGTGCACACACACACACACACACACACACACACATATGTGTGCATGCACTTGTGATGGTTGTTTTGTTTTGTCTTCTTGTCCCGCCTCATTGTACTCATATACAAGCCAACCCATTTGCTCAGGCAAGAACAATTCCAAGCAGGCCACATTGAAGGCCCACATTGTTTGTTGAAGGGGGGAAGGGGGGGGAAAGGGTTCGGGTTGGTTTGTCCACAAAAATTGAGCTCCAAACCAAAGTGGTTAAATGGAGTGATCGTTCCAATTACCACACACAACTCTCTCTCCATTTGCTTGTCTTTGATTATATGCTTCTTCTTTTAGGAGGCATGATTTGGGAGTTATGGGCACTCTTCAACCCTAATGGGTCATGGTTGAAGGTTCATCACATTGGCCATCACCCCATGAAAAATCTTTTTTTACAAAAATTCGACGATTATTTCTAGTGTAGTTTGTTGATCACTAGGTGGTGAGCTCTTTAAGTTCATTGCTTAAGATTGGGCTTAAACTTTTTTCATTGTATAACATGTGCTTTATTTTGTTTCAACTCATTAATTGTGTTTTGCCTTAAATCCATCCCACTCTTATGATACAATTTGGGTTTGGGTTTGAGCAAAACCTATAAACTTTTTCCTCGTGTTTCTCCCTCTCTTTGCCCATCCCCTCCCCCCCCAAAACTCTCGTCTATGTTTACCCATTTGCTACTTTATTCGAATCTAGTGTGAGCCTGCAAAAATGTGGCACTTTTGGGGAGCTTCTTTTTGGAAGTACATACCTAGTTTGGGTTTGATGATCTTTTGGGGGTAGAGCTTTACAAAGTCGGTTCCTTTTCTTCCTCCTCCTCCCCCTCCACAAATGAAGCTATCTCATGGCTTTACGGATTGGATCCCACCCAATCAACTCCCGTCCATGAAACAAAAGAGTTGAGCTTGAGTCAAAACAAAACACCATTTGTCCTTCTTGTCTCCAAAAAATGACAAAAATCTGCACAAACTCAACTTTATAACAACTCTTTCTCTTGGGGTTAAGTTACTCAACATTGGCTCTTATGAGATGGTGAACAAATGTGCTTATATGGCTTCCCTTCCCTTCCCTCTCTTGGATTGTCTAGCTCCAAACACGCAATGACAACCCTAAACCCAACCTTAGTATCCAAAAGATGAGAGTTGAATTTTAAAACAAAGGAAGCCATTAAATACCCTATCCAAAATGCTCATTAAATATGTTAGTTTTCCCTTGCATTTTTTCCCATACTTAAGTTCGTTCCTTATGCATCTATCACAATACTAGGCATTGGTTGTTGTAGGTTGAACATTTTAGATAGTCCATTTTTTTCTGAAGTTTTTCTACTCTCACTTTACACTCTATAGTGGCCAAAATAAGTATTTTAGCCATTAAGTTAGCTGATCTCCTTATCATCCATTTGTAAAAAAGATTGGCACTTATTGATGGCATTGGCTCTTTCCCCAATTTAATTTTAAAAAATCAATGATATCATCACAAATTTTTTTTACCAAAATAAAATAATTAAAATGGTGGTCCTTAACCCTAAAACTGAATATATTTGGGCACACAAAACTTTCAATCATATTAGGCTACTAAGGAAGGCACTTTGTTTGTTTATTTCGTCACATTGAGATCTCCCAAACCACGAGGCCCCAATTCATGTTCTTGGTGCCGTTGGAAAGCCCTTCATGAGTAGGGGTGCAAAGAGGCAATTTTGTAACATTTAGACATGCAATCCACAAAGTAATTTAATTTTGAAAATAAATAAATTCCCACTTTATAAAATTCAATTAAAAAAAAAAGTGGCATTTTTAGGGGAGTTAAGGAGGTGCATTTTTGGTGTAGTTGAGAATCACTTGACCATGGTTCTCTAGTTAAAATTTTCCAACCTATGGTACAGGAGTTATTGAATTTTGAGTAATAAAAAAAAATAAAAAAAAAGATTTTTTTTTTATTACAATACAATGTGCTCAATAAAATAGGCCACCAAAGTAGTAAAAATTGAATATGCTAGGTTGTGGGGTGGGGCATCTAGATTGGTAGAAAATTTAGAATATTGTATAGTAAAGAAGGAGCTTGTTTGTGGCCAGATAAAAACAACCCAACTGGGCCCATATTGAAATGGTCCTCATATTGAAATGGTCCAAACTGCAACTCAACTAGCTTTGTCCATATTCCAAGGCTGGCTTTGTTCTTCAGAGACTCCCCTAGATTTGTGGCCCCAAAGGACAAAAAAAAAAACCCTAAAAAAAAACCCTAAACAACATCAACAATTCAACAATTGAGGGGAGGGAGGAGGTTCATCTCTCTCATGCCCAAAGTGTGAATGAAAATCATCAAGAAGAAGAAGAAGAAGAAGAAGAAGAAGAAGAAAGTCA
>Ga0209208_10005201_pt1 | contig 18185 bp, 17 predicted proteins | sample S1TSphfallax_3_FD_187694 | JGI IMG/M metagenome (GOLD analysis project Ga0209208, IMG submission 187694) | Host-associated microbial communities from peat moss isolated from Minnesota, USA - S1T2_Fd - Sphagnum fallax MG (SPAdes) (version 2) | ecosystem: Host-associated > Plants > Peat moss >... | reverse complement strand
TAGTGGTGGTAAAAGTTCCCACAAATTCCTACTAGGAAAAGAGAAACTCCGAGCCCCTTCAGATCAATTGTGGGTGAAGAAGTTTCAGGCAGACTGAATGACAAAACTTGTGTACACAGCAAAGAAACAACTAGTATTGCATAAATCATGGAGATCTTGAATGTATCCCATCCACCTGTTGTGCCTGAAAAGCGATGCAAGAACAGGACCTGCAGTGGGTCACATGATCTACTAGTTAGCACAGAAAGAAGCAATTCACTTCTGTATGGTAAGAGCATCTCCAGTGGTGCTCAGTACGTGAACTTGCAAAAATATTTCTCACATCCAAGTTTCTTTACTTTTTTCCAACCCCACCCATAAAACTAAAGCTGGGACTGCAAATAGGTGGGAGAGTACTAATCACAACCCACCCAGATCAATCAAACTTTCTAGCCATTCAGAAACAGGGATCAGTCAAGAAATATGTGTTTATTAGACTCTTCACGGGCTCCTCCAGGGCCCTGGACGTTGTGCATTATTCCAGGGTCAGAGCAGTCTCTTCTGGTGGATCCACTGGATATGACTGCTGCACCTCATCCAAGATTTCCGGTGCAGGGCCACATACTGAGCACCCGTGGAGATGCTCTAATGCAACCAGGAAAGTGTTTGCAGTACAAACTACAAACACTTCTGGTTGACAGTAAAGAGACGGGTCTTGAGCACACATATAGCTTCCACAAAGCTGCTAGTTCCATATCCAAAGTCATCCCAGCTTATAGATTCGAGCTGCAAAATACTAACCTCAAGAACTCGTTTGCTGAAATGGATGGAGAAAGCAGCTGCAACAGCGAGGAGGCGGTAGTCGAAGTCGGATGTGCAATACTGCTTCAGATGTGATATAGCTATGCCTGGAAGTTCCATAAGTGCGTGGAGAAACATGGGCAGCTGGCCAGCAACAATATAGCATGACAAACTGTAAGCAAGAAACAAGATGGCAATGCAGTCTGCAGGAGCGTAGAAAAGCAGCATCCCCATCTTGCTCTTGAACTGGAACACCTTCTCCTTCTTCTTTTGTTTAGACTTGTGTTCATTTCTCTCATGTAGGCCCGCGACAGCAAATTTGGAATATTGTAAACCCATCCCCAAGTATTCATTATAAGCTAAATATACACCAGCCAAGAGTATCACAACATCCAAAGCTGTAATGAAGCTGTTGGGATTGGAAAACAGAAACCGCGGCCAAGAAGAAGAAGAAGCCATATTTGAGTAACCTGGAGCTTGGGCCCTTCACACCAGAATCTCCCAGATGGCAGTAAATCGCAGAACACAAAATGGTGGGTGTGGGGGGTCTTGATCTCTATCTCCTGTACAAAGAATGAAGAAGAACAGGGAGTAACTAAGCCCGCTTGTGCATCATCTCTTGTATGAAGAATTGAGCTTGGGCATGGAGCATCATATCTATGTACCCTTTGCATGAAGCTGAACTGCGACTTGCACTCGAGATTGGGCATGGAAATTTTGTGCGAAAAGCACTGAGCTTTGCAAGCAAGAGAGGAGAGCGTGGGCATTCTTCCCTACAGTTACGTGAAGCACAAGCCGGGTAGGGAGAGAGACCTCACGTGGTCACTATGGCAACAAGTTTACTTTGTATAAATTCTTTTACTATCACATATTATGCGTATTCTTATGAATTTCAATATTAAAATGATGATGACACATGTTTACGTCAACATGGAGGTGATGTATTTGCACTAACATGACACATCATTATAACCTATGGATCAAACATCAACCTATCCTCAATCAATGGTCACCATATTGAGCCAACATTTATAGCAATTCACTCCACAACTCATACCCATTTCTATGCACACAATTGTCCTCACCTTCACCACTTGGTGCCTCTTCATCAAATTTTATAGTGACCAAAAGGGATTCGATCCACTATGTATATCTTCTCCCCCACACAACAATAGTGTGTAGGTCAAGTTTCTTTAAGTTTCGGAATTTTTTTTCCTTGACATTAAAAAAAAAATGAAAAAAAAAAATTCAAAATTTGAAGAAATGAGTAAATGGTGAAAGTGGAAGGTAAGACTTGAATGAGAAGAAGGCATGACCCAAATAAGGGTACCATCAAAGGCGATAGTCAAAGGTGATACCCGTATTTTTGTTGCACTCTTCTATGAGGCCTTTGATTAAGCTTTACGCATGTTAACTTTCTTTTGAAAAAGTTGTGTTGATGAACATTTTGCAACTCTAAGTTTCTACTTCCAAAGACGAAGGGTCCTCCTCTTTGGTGGTGGAAAGAATCTCACCTTTTGAAGGTATCCTAGGAATGCACTAATATCACTCAAAAAATACATTGATGGATGGAAGTTGCTTGTATGAAAAGGATGGAAACAAGGGGAAAAAGAAAAGAAAAAGAAAAAGATCCTAACTAGATGAATGATATAGATTGGCAAATAGCAACAACTTAGTGATACCTAGAAACCATGAAATCATCCACCTATATTCAATGAATCATCATCCACTTATATAATTTCCATACACTTAGTAATACCTAGAAACCATGAAATCATCCACCCATATTTTGATGAATCATCATCCACCTATATAATTTCCAAAAATCATCCATCTATATTCCACGATCATGTACATTTCTCATCGATGTTTGTCAACTCGTCCAAAATCATCTACTCACCACCAACACGTATTCAAGATGAGAAACATCCAAACTGGAAGAACTAGGTAACTACTAGGTACCTACCACTCTCATCACCTAAACCCTAAACCCTAAACCCCCACACTCTCTTGGGTTTTTGTTTCCAGTGGTACATTACTAAACGGTGGTGAGAGGCTCTTCTTCCAGCTCTCCGCTGCCTGCTGCCCACTCTTAATCTTCCGGAAGATGAGAGAGCACATGTGGGATCAACGAAAATTGGTGAATGGCAGAGACCCTTTGCAACAACAAGCTTGAAGCAACAAGCAAGCAGACACTTCCAGTTCCATGGGGCTGCTACATTCTTGTCTTTGCTGGTGGATTGATTGAGTTCCTCTTGGTAAACCTGACAGAAAAAAGGAACTGTTGTCTCCCCCTTTGTGGGTGAGTGTTATTTCCATCTGTTGTGCATTTTTGCTCCTTATTTTTCTTGTGACCTTTCTCTGTGCAACATGCTGCCATGTGCTGAGGATCCTTGCTTTTGCAATAGGTCCTAAACATTGTGGTTTGTGGATGAAGGAAACTGGGCTGGAGGAGTGTTTTTTCACAGTGTACAAGTTGAAGGGGTTTAGGTTTTAGGATTCCTGCATTCACTATTTGGATCAGTTACAAGGGTTTAGCTGAGTCTATGTACTTCAACAATCTGTCAAAACTTGCTTCACTTCAGACCTTATGGTCTGAAGGATGTCCAAGAGGGTTTAGGGCTTATGGTCTAAAGGATGTCCAATTAGGTTTAGGGTTTAGGGTATATGGCCATATTGTACTCAATTGGACCAGAATGTGGCTGTTATGACCAGCACAAAGGAATGAGTTTGTTCTTTCATGCACAGGACAGGTTTCAATCCTGCTTTGTAAGAATGCAAAAGATTTGTCCTTGTCCTGAATCTCTTTATCTTGCTCCCTTTGTTGGAATGTTGACCTCTATTATTTTCTTACAGAATTGGAGAATTCACTCATCTGTGCAGTGCAATTGGTGGGGGTGTGGGGCACAGATTTGAATGTAGTGGATGAGCTGCCGGTGGATAGAGGTATGGTGTGGTTTGAGGTGGTAGAGAAAATAGGCATTGATGTCAAAGTGTTGGTGCACTGACTCTGGGCTGGTTCTGACATGTGCCACTCTAACCTTCTCACATGGCAGCTCCATTGTAGGGGAAAAGAATTTTCTGCTCCCCACTATTTCTTCAAAGGTTCTTTTCTTTCTTATTGTGACACTCTCTGCTGTCCATCTTCCCCAGAGTATTTGGCCAGTGCAGTTTTCAGCTACTTGTCATCAGTTTGTACTAAGAAGCTTTGAACGGATTCTGGTAAAATTCATATAGGATTTTGGGTTGACGCTGATTTTGGAATATCTGAGGGTGTGGACTTCACAGCTATCTCATTTATCAAGAACCCTGAGTTCATCAAATGTCTGAAGAACTATCTCAAGGCCCAGGCACCTGACAGGTATTCGATTCTCCATTATCATATTGCGATGCATGTGCGCATTCTTACATGCATCAAGGATTTGAGCTGGATGCGCTTGGACACCGTTGATTATATGCTCTGTTAGGTTTGGTTTTTTGGCCAGCTCATTCTACCTACATCAGGGCCTTTTCTCTGTGAATAAGGCTGTCACTGGGATCCCAAGCAAGCATGTTCATAATTGACCCTGAACCTGAAATTGAACATGTCCTTTGGAAACTGGAGGCACATTGGATCAGCTGAACATCCCTATGGTTCTGAAGGCTCCAATTGCTCATAGTCTGTGGGCTATTGGTGTGTAGATCAATTGGCGTCTTTGCTGAGATTGAAGCCTTTGAATGACCTAATTGCTTGGATCAAATTATCCATATGCCCGATCAGACAATGGTGGCAACAGGAGAATTTGGGGCCCAAATTTGTCTTGGCAAGTGCCATGAATGCAACAAACCATCATCAATATTTGCCACTGTCTCAACAGGCCTGTCATTGTGGCATCACAGCTTCTTGATTCAAGGATTCAGTACCCAACACACCCCCATTCATGCTGAGGTTCTACATTCTGCCCTGCAGAAGGGTCCTCTCAAGTAAGTTATGAACAATACTGTTAGGAATTCTTCATTGCCAGAGAGAGACATAACAGTGAGGTCATGAGACAATGGAGAAAGTTTTATTGCAGCTACAGATAATATCCCACAGAATTCAGATCACCATTGCCAGCAGAATGGCAAGGTTTGGGTATGTGCTGGGAGTAACTACAAGTGGCTGATATACCAGAGCCTGTCAGGGAGAAAGCAGATGCATTGATGTTGTCTGAGGAGTCAGTCGTGGGCCTCTATTCTCAAAAGACTCTTGAGGTGTTACAGGGAGTGAGTTTGTGCATGGAGCGCTAGTGCTGAGAAGAGCACCATGGTGATAGATACCCATTGCCTGAGATTTCTTCTAGCACCCACTGAAAAGATTCCAGAGCAGATCTGTAAATCTGCTCATCAAACGGGTTGGTGAACTTCACCCATGCTGCAAGCATTGTCTCTCTCTATTTGTTGCACATTGCTCTAGGTCTGTTTTGTTACTTACTTGTCCTGACTGTAAATCTTTTCTTTTGGACTGAGTTAGAACCATGTGGCAGTGCAGTGGACAAAGTAGCAGTTGGTGCGATTTTTGTTTACACAAGGCCAGGCTAAATGGCATCCCTCCTCTCACAAAATCAACTAGATTGCCCAATTTTTGCTTGCACCAAATCCCAGAATGCCAGGCAGTGAATGAATTTGCAATGGGGGCTGATTTCATTTTGCCTGGAATTTGGGGAAGACAGTGGAGAGCAACCTCCATCAAATTTTCATGTTGTTGAAAGCACGAGGGATGATGAAATCTGGCAACCTTGTCATTGCGGTATCTGATAATTCATCTGCCTCCCAGACAGTCAATTTCCAATGACAAAAATGATTCAAAATTAATTATCCAAAATTCAAAATCTCCCCCACCTTGGGTCTTAAAATTACAAAATCACCTCCAAGAAATCCCACTCATCGAGGGCTTTCCTTTCCAACAGTACCAAGAGCTACTACAATTTGGGAAGACAAGAAAGAATGTTTATGTTTTCCTGACTATATATCACTCTCTTGGTGAAGAAAAGGTGGCTCCCAACTGTCCTGTGACAAGAATTTTGTTCCAATTAGAATTGGACAATTTTGAAATAAGATGGTCTTTGATGCTCACAGATTTGTTTGATTCCATTTGAGGTGAAGTTCTTGATTAATAGAGAGGTAAAGATGTCTGCAGATGTTTAAAGCAAAGCTTGTAATAGGGACAATTATGGTTCCAATTTTACATGCTATTGAGCTCCCCTGGACCTTACCAGGGAAGAGGTCCTTTACCTTATACTTTCAAGCTTTCAAAATTCTCTAAAGTATTTAGTTTTGGTTTTGTTGAATTTTGTTCGACCAAATTGTTCAATATTCAATAACTCTTGCACCTTGCACCATGGGGTCTAAAATGCTACCAAACCATCTCAGTGCACCCTTTATGCATCACGGGCTTTTCCAACAGAACCAAGAAGAGCACACAATAGGGATGTGTTGGTTTGGGGGGATCTCTTTGTGACAAACAAAACAAACAAACAAACAAACCTTCCTTAATAATACATAGATTATTGTTTTTTGAGAATGGTGCATTCAGAACCAGTTCTCTGACATTCCTTGAACAGAGGTTATGGAATTGAAGAAGCACCCCCTGGTAGCCTGCAGAGTTGGGTACCATTTCTGATACCCTCCAGATACCCAATTTTAGGTATTTACTCTTCACTAGGGGTGGGCACCAACCCATCATTATGTTTTACTAGGATCGGAGGAGCAAGTTCTTCTTCTTAGATGTCGGCAAAGCCCAAGCCTTTGTTGATGGCTTCAATTTGCATGTCTTTTTTCTTTGGAGCAAAGGAGGAAACCCCAAGGAAGGAAATCATGGTACTTGCCTTTTTCATCTTAAGAGCTTGGCTCTTTGTGGTGCATCTTCCTAGATCATTGGTCCCACATTGTGAGAGGCTATATAGTGCATGGGTTCTTTGCTCTTGGCATCTTTCCTCTACTTTTTTTTGGTGGCATGAAAAAAAGCCTTTTGGTGTGCATTCATTCTTTGGACTTATGCTTTCCTCAAAGTCAGAATTACAAAAAAAAAAATTCTTGTTGAAATTTGTCCTTGTTCCCCTAGAGATATATGCTATATGGATCCAATTTTCCCATATATCTATAGTCTTATACAAATCCTCGGTGGTGGTGCCCGTGATGATGATGATGATAGAATGTTAATGGAAAGGATCACAAAATCATTTCCCACAAGGGGTGTGTCACACTATGGCCTTGCCATTTACATTAAAAAGTATCTTAAGCCAAAAGAAGAATTATGGAAAACTCAAACATTTCACCATGCAAAAATATACCAATCTTCAAAAAATCCTCTAAAAGAAACTAAAATCCTTCAAGGTATTAGAACTCTATTAGAACTAATCTCACGTTTCAACACAAGCCAAAATATCATCTTTCAAAAATCTTCATATAAAAATAGACCTATTATTATTATTATTACCTAGGGGCCAAAATCCCTTAAGCTACTATACTCTATAATGAATCCAAACACAATGCATCATCCATTATGAACCCATTGTGATGCAATTGTGGATGAAAACCCTCCTACTTTCATCTCACACTATGTAGGTAAGGGTAACTACCCACCTAAGTGGGCAAATATTGCAAGTAAGTATGGAATGTAAGTGGTTATTATTCATGTAAAACTAAGTAGTTAAGACACTTTGGTGACTACTAGTTAGCTAGATATGTATGCATGGTTAATTCATAGCTAACCACTGTGGTTAGCTTTGGGACAAGAATACAATGAATGAATGTTTCCTGCCTACCCATCATCCATCCACATGCATCTACTTGCCTAGAGGCTAGTAACCACACTATTATCCTATCTACCTCCAAGACCTATATCCTTTAAAGGATAGATTACCATGGTGAAACCCAACATGAACTCAGCTGGGTTCATCCACGACTGCAAGGATGAATCCTCTTAAGACATCCGAGGCCTATATGATACAGAGTTGATATATCATATGGACCAGTGTTTTTTTTTTTTTTTTGACAAAAATATTGGGAAAAGTTTTGGAAAATATTGTATTTCTAGTGTAAATTTGAATAAATTTACCAAAATTTTGGGAAAAAATCGCCAAATTTTGGATATCAAAAAATTATTATAATTATTCAATTTTTTTAATTTTTTTATTTTTTTAATAAAAAAAAACCCTGATCTGCACAGAGATACAATGAGTAGGGCTGTAATAGATGAGGGCAAGCAAACAATGCAGCCACTAACCACTAAAGTTGCCGGGGATTGTGCAGAGATCCAGCACAAGGGAGTTGGGTGATTGACCTGCCAAACGCTTTTAATGCCACACACCCTCTTCAAGTACCTTAACAGACATTTAGCCCCCATATCTTCCGTGCTCTGGGGATGAATGAAAAGAGAACGTTCCTTCTTCATGGTGGTCGATTATCCGTTTTTTGGATCATTCAGGGTTTCACAAGAAGAGAACCTTCTTCCTTCATCGTGGTTGATTATCCGTTTTTGGATCATTTGGGTTTCACAAGAAGAGAACGTTGTTCTTCCTTCATCGTACTATTGGTTTTTGGATCATTTGGGTTTCACAAGAAGAGAACGTTGTTCTTCCTTCATCGTGGTTGATTATCTGTTTTTGGATCATTTGGGTTTCACAAGAAGAGAACGTTGTTCTTCCTTCATCGTGGTTGATTATCCGTTTTTGGATCATTTGGGTTTCACAAGAAGAAGAGAACGTTCTTCCTTCATCATGGTCAACTATTGGTTTTTGGATCATTTGGGTTTCACAAATCTACGTGATATTGAATGTATCATATTAGCACCTTGAAGAAAAACCCATCATCAAAGCAAACGTAGGGTTACAAAGCTGATTTTATTAGGACATGAAGAGTTTTGAAGTGACTTCTTAATCCTCAAAAGAAACCCACAAAGGATGCATGCCTAGAGAAAGAACCCACCACAATCAATGCAAAATGTAGGATCACAAATGAACTCATTTCATGAGGACTTGAGGAGGGTTAAGGGCCTCATAAAACATCATATGAAACCCAGCCTTTATGAACCCTTATAAATCACACAAATCACAACATTTGTTTAGACCATGGTATACACTAAGCTACCTAGTCCTAGTGATCAATGCCTACTCTAGGTATAGGTTTTATTAAATTGGCATGTATGTATGTATGTATGTAGGTTTTGAAATGTGGCTATTGAGAATCACAAATGTTATTCCTTTACTTCTCTCAAGTTTTAATGAATAGTAATAAAAGAAACCATCAATCTAGAACCCAATGCCCATCATGCCTCCATTGAAGTAAGTAGTTAGTTATAACAAACACCAAAAAACTCAATATAAGACATTAGGGTTATGTGTGTTGCCATAAAAGCCCATCTACCTACTTTTTTTCTAACAGAAAAGTATTTACTCTTGGGGGGATCAAATGCCTAGTGAGAGTGAGAGAAAGACGCCATTTTCTTCTCTTCATATAACTTTTCACTAACCCAGACAAGAAACCCCAACTGCCAGACTCCAGTTAGGAAGGAGGAGGCAGGCAGAGCATGGTCCAAGAAGCCAAGGGCTAAAATCTCTTCTCTTTGAAGAGTTTAGGGTTTATGTGACTGACACTTGTGGGTCTGGTGGGTTGCCCACTATCCTGGGTGGCTTGGGCAGTTCACCCACAATAATAATACTAAGGCAACTACCTAACCTAACCACATAGGTTAGGTTAGGTCAGCCCAGTATTCATTGTACTGCATTGGGCTCTTTTAATTAGTAGTTAGTTAGAAATCTGACTAACTGTAATGTAATCAGGTCATATGAATCTATAACAGACTTCTTCTTATCACTTACCTCTATCTCTTGATGCTGGATGGATGAATGGATGGATGGATGGATGGTATGTGGGTAGGAAACACTTTTTTCATTGTGTTTCTGTCATCTAGCTAACTATCATGGCTAGATATGTAACTAAGCAGAGTTGGTTGGATATCCAACTTAAACCAGATTTACATGATGTATATAGTTGGCAGATATGGAGAGAACCAGATCCTGAAACTGTGCAACATGTAAAACCTAGGGATGTATGTATCTGATGGATGCATATCAACTAGTAACATGATGTGCATTATTCGTATCCACCTACAATGACCCTTTTCATTATCCATATCCATTCATGAAGATTAAATGTATCCAAACATATATTCTACTTTATGCATATCTAGATTTTAGGGTTTCAAGCTTTTTTAGGGTTGAAGCACATGCAACTTGAGTCTTTCAAGGTTCGGGGTGCCCTCTATATACACCTTCTTTATGAGTAAAGGCAAAAAGGTATAGTGAGCACAAGAGTCATTTTTTTTGTGAATATTGTCACTTGTCATGAATTGAAGTTAAATGGGCTCGATGTGATAGCAGCCTACTTTCTCTTTTGTGTTTTTGTCCTTCCTCCTTTTTGAGTTCCAAATCAAATCACACATGTTTGCGGTGTCTATGTTTATGTTGCAATCTCTTGTGCGTTTGCAAATGTTTTTGTTATGTTGTGTGCTCCTAGTGAATTCAAGGTCCAAGATGTCTATTCTATATGTGTTGAATATCAAAGTGTGTTTGTGGTGTTCTCTTGTTGAATCTAACCTCTAAGCTTTGAATCAAGTCCTTCCTATTGTTGCTTGATGTCTTTCACACAATGCACCGAGGGGTTTATGTCATTACTTGTAAATCATCAATGTTTGTGAATGGTGAATTGATGATGGTGAAAGAAAGATCCACGTTGTTGTAATTAAGGGTTGAATTGATGACAACTTCCTTAATTTGATGACCATGAATATTGTTCATAATTTATTAGATATTGAAAGTTTGTATTTCGAACTTAATAATATGGCAACAATAAAAGTTATGCAACTTGCAACTATAAAAGTTCAAGTTGCATTGTGGAAGCTTCACAATCATGGATTCATCTATTGGGGTTTTTCTTGTTGTTAATGATGGCCTCCTTGTTGACCTTGTAAACTTGTGAGTGTTGCAATGCATTATTTGTAAGTCCGAGCAAGCAATTGGTAATGTACTTACCCACTATTTACCCAAAGATGTATTTTTTTTAAAAAGGCTTATCGAATACCACAAGTGTAACAAGGCTAGTCCTATTAGGACACATGTTGAATGTGTGCACCCCAAGTTGATTGCTACCAAGAAATTGCAATTTACTAAAAAAAAGTGGTTGAAATAGGTCACAATTTTTAGGTGAAGGTAAAAATGGTTTGGGTTATCAAGAATGCAACAAAAAAACTTGAAGCCACAAGTCCTTACAATTAGTGCGATGAATTGAAATAATTTTTTTTTTGAGATTTGGTTTTGTATGTATTTACAAAGGTTACATGGTCCTTTCCATTTGCAAAAACATTTAATTACAAAGGTTAATTTTACATTAATGCTTTCATGTTTTATTTCCATCCGTTTGAAATTTGTGGAAAAATGTTTCATGTTATGGTCATTAAATGCATAGAGGTGCATGTTTTGTCAAATCTTTAAAGTACAACAAATGCTTCTACATATTTTAATTTATGGATCTCCAAAGGCGACTTGGACACATTTTCTTTAATAAACCATCTCAATGAAACTTGGAAGTTTATAACATGTAATGACAAAAATTAATTTGGAAGTGTTATTTTAATATCATAATAATTCATAACATATTTTTAAATACCCCTTTATCTCACATGTTTCAAAAAATATACAAAAAATGACTTCCCCCAAGTCATGTGTTGTTTAAAGAATATCAAACAATGATAAATAAATATATGGATTTGAAGAAGTAAGTGTTTTAATTTTGGTTTGAACAATGAATGTTTAACAATTTTATTCAACAATATTACTTTCATAAAAGCCTTTTAATTTTTATAATACAAAATTTTTGATGCCCAATTCCTTTGTAGTAATAAAGGACTGGTAGACACATAGAAAATACACACTATTTTCAAATGATTTAACTTTGTGTTTTTTGAAACTTAGGGTTTATTTGCAATTCATGAATCATTTGCAACATAAGGTGGTGCAATATATATTGTGTTTTGATATGATTTGTAATTGTGATCATGTTTTTTTTTTTAAACATAAAGTTTTTGCAAAATTTGTACACTTTTAGAAATTCATATTTTAAAAATAATTAACATAAAACATGTGATATATTGGGGCAATTATATGTATTTTTCATAACAAATTGTAAAATTATTCATTAAGAAAAAAAATTTGGACAAAAAGACCTTTTAAAATATGATAATCTTCAATATTAAGTAAACAAATTGGTTCATTAACTCTCATTTCGGTTCATTATCACCTTTTGAATGTGTGGTCTATTGAGTAAGGATTTGGTTTATCATTGTAAAGGTCAAAGGTTCAAATCTTAATATTTGTAACATATGTAAATGCTTAGGGGGTTAAGATAGGTATATTAGGTTATTAGTCACTTAGTTGCTTACCTTTTTACGACATACTTAAACATATTTATTACCTACCTACCAACCACATAATGTTTTTAAAAATAATAATAATAAATTGAAAAGAAAATAGATTGGGCAAATGGTTTGTTGTTTGCTTGTCAAAATGATAAATAAAATGGTCAATTACTTCATTAATCAAAAAAACCACCCCAATCACAATGGACATGTTGAAATCAACTCGTCCAAAATGGCAAGATGAATATTTTGACACTTGTCCAAATGGGGTTTTTTTTCATTAGATTATATAGTATAAAGCATATTTTGTACTAATGAATGATTCCCCTTCTTATGACTTGCAACTTTGATTAATTAAATCCTATTATTCAAACATGTGTAACACATGTTGATGGACCTTCTACTTAGGTTGAAGAAGAAATAATAATATGTCTAATGTTGGAACATATATTGAAGAGTTTTAACATGTTTTCATTTCTAAAGAGGTTTCTTTGTTTATGAGGTTTTCTATACTCCCATCTACGTGTGTACATCCCCTTGTTTGGCAATTGTTTCATAAAAGTCAAATTTCAAATGTTGACTTCTTAGCCAAGCAAATTCTTGGAATTCCATATGTCTAAACTAAAACAAATCATGTTTTTAACCATGTTGGTGTGTTAATAGCTTTGCGATGCTAGTATTTACAAGTGAAAACTCTAAACAAATAATCACAATAGTAGAAACATGGTTTGATGATCCATGCTTGAATTACAAGCCAATTACAAATCTAAATGATTATTTGAAAATAGAATATGCTTTAGTTGAAAATATATATGATTTGATTGAAAAAGTTGAGTTTTTTGAACATCTACAAGTTGATAGTGATGGTGATTAAGTAAATCACCGTAGCCCAAGTTCTCAATTTTTTGTTTTTTTCCTTTCCAACTAATATTAACTTTTTGTGTAACATTGTATTTGATTTTTTTATGTCATAGTGATATTGCAAGGTCTATTGTTATATGTAGAGCTCACCTACACATGTTGTCAATCAAGCCATAACAAGCTTTTGATTTCCTTTTAGGCTTTTAGTTGTGTGGTTTTGTGTTTTTGTGGATTTTTTTTTGCAAGTAGCTTGCATTGTAGTGGATAAAGTTCTTTCAAAAATTAATGTTCAATTCTTTCACAAGTTGTTTCATTTTGTCAATGTTCATGTCTTTTTAATTCGTAGGCTAATGTGTAATTGCATAATTCTTCTATATACAACCATAATTTGAAACATGCATATCTATTATACATATTTTAGTCTCCTTAGATTTGAAAACTAACTCATTCATAACCACCAAAAACCAATAATAATAATTTATAACTATCTTGACAACTAATTTGTTGAAAATCTTAAAGAAATGTCATTTTTTTTCTTTAATGTTATGTTGACATTCATAGGTTAAGACTAAAAATCAGTTAACCAAACAACTTTGACACTAACCATTCACATGTATTTACCTACATAATACCCATTTATTGCCTAACCCAAATGTTCAATAGGTATATATTCTTTGGTTAAGAATTGCCAGTTCTTAAAAATCAGAATAAAAGGACTACTGATTCCAATTGCTAAAATCAAAATGAAAGAATTGCTGGTTTTGGTTATTTAAAAACCTGAAAAAAAAACTTGACGGTTAGAAAGGTAATCACTTTTCTTACCTTAATTTTGAGAACCATGGTTATAAGCAAAACCAATTCTTTGATATGCTTTTAGAACCATGGTTTAAAATCGCCCTAATACTAGTGGGTCTATTTTTGTTTTTGATAATCGCCTAACATTATTTTTTTAATATTTTTTCTTTTGTGAGCATGCATGTACTAGGATGACGAAGTGGATTTGTCTTTCCAAAGGGGGCCTTCCTAATAGTGTTTTTAAATTTTTGGTGAAAAATCACCAAATTTCTCCAAAAATTTTGGACTAACCATTTATAGGCTTGGATTTATGTGATGAAATCTAGGTCTTTTATCCTAAAAAAGTTGCCAAGACTTAAAAGGTTGCCTAAAAACATCATGATTTTGTATTCTAATTGCCTATCTAACAACATATTGTCATCAACATTCGCCAAAACACACCCAAGTCAAACCTTAAGTTGCCTACTTTGTGATGTTAGCCATTGGATAATTGCTACCTTGTACCCAACAAATTTGGGCCACTCACTAAATCTTTCCCTTCCCATTCGAAACATTTGTCCATCCTTCTTTTTCTTTCTTAGAATCCATTGCCATTTTGTCACCCCAAAGCACAAATTATGTTAATACAAAAACTTGCCCAAATGGTTTAGGGTTTAAGCACTCAAGAAATTCAACTACAATTTATTAAGCTCTTGTAGCCAATTGAATCAAAGGTGTTACAAGTTCGAGCCGTTTTCATTTTTTAGGGCTCACAAGATTTACAAATTGTGTTTTTTGATGCTAAAACTTGAAAGCCTCAATGCTTGTAGGCTAAAGTTCAATGGCTCATTGATTTGTTTTGCCCATTTAAGAAATTTCATCATTGAACAACAAGCTATAGTTGTCGGGCCCTGGCATACACAATGCACATGGATGATGAGATTTTGGGAATTGGGATTTGGTGTTCATTGTATTATTTCAATCATTATTAGTCAAGTACAAGTGCACCAAGATTTTGGGTTAATGAAGCTGCTCCAAGATTTGTTTAAATTATAGGTATGTGAACAACCTTTTTAAGTTCTAAACTTCTATATGGTTCAATTACGTGGGTTCATGCATTTTAAAGAATCCAAATTGTTTGCATTCATTGCTATTTGGCTTTACGTTGTTTGGTTTTCTGGTTCGCGCATTCTTGTATAGGTTCATCGATTTTGGCTTCATGTTGTTTGGTTTCGTGGGTTCGCACACTTTGCAAATTGTCTAGGTTTGTCAAATTTTAGCTTTGCATTGCTCAGTTTGTGAATTTGCACATTCTTTAAAGTGTCTAGGTTTGTTAGTTTTTTCTTCGCATTGGTTTTTGTGAGATTTTGGATTCACATTTTGTTGAAGTTTTTTGACTTTGTGGGTTCTTGAGGTTTTTTTTGCTTTACCAATGGTGGTGGGTGTTAATGGTAACTTGTAGGGTGCATTTGAATCTTCTTGCATTGGTTTTGTGCGTTCGAATTGGTGGTGGATGTTGGTAGGTTGTGGCAAGTTGTGGTTTGTGTAGTCAAATTCGATGCCTTCACTTAAGCCCTCTAATTTTAAGTTCAAATACTCCTATAGGTCACGAAACCTTAGTGATGACACTTTTTTACTTACATCTTGATATGGATTTTGGTAGCAAAGGTGGGGCTCAATCTGTGCATCAACTTGTTACTTTGAAAGGTAAACAACCTACCATTACCATTGAAGAATATATGATTTGTTTAAGTCCTTTGAATGAATCTCTAGTAAAATCTCTTAGTGTTGATTCAACAAAAGAGGTGGTGGAAGTTTCTGATCATCAACAAAACTAGGGCTTATGAACCAAAAATAATATTTCAAGTTTTTTAGGTAGCCAAGTTGCCTTGGGCTAAGTTGCATGTGGGGTCTAATGGTTTTATGCACATTGTGAAGTGAAAAAATTGCTTAGAGTTTGAACATAAAAGACAAACTTCAAGCTCCAAAATGAGATTCATTATAAAAACATGCTAGTCAAAATATAGTTAATAGACCTATGAGAAGGTTGAAGAAAGGGGAATGGTATACCAACAATGATTATAAGCATAATAGAAATCAAGCTACATATGCTTCTAAAGGGAGAGAATTTATTTTGTAGCAAGTTTATTATGGGTTGGTTGGTGAGAAGCACAAAAGATTGGTCCAATTTGCTACATTGTTTCACATTTTGAAACATGGCAGGCCAATGCTTGAATGTGAGGCTCACAAAGACTTATTTGAAATTTTTGAATTTTGAAGAAAATCCCAAAATGCATTGGACAAACAATTCTAGTTGGGCTATGGTTCAACATATGCATGACAATACTTTGGAGGCCACAAAATCTATTGTTGGAACAACTTAATACTTGTCATTTACTTTTGATGAAGTAAGTACAATTGATAGCTAAATTTGATTATTAATTCATGTTTATGTGGTTTAGAATTGGTTGGCAATATCAATTTTCTTGTCCTTTGAATGTGTGGTGGCTAAATCAAATGTTAATAATCTTACTCAAGCCCTTATGCAAGCTTTGATGCATCAAAAGGGTTTCACAAAAAAATTGATTGGTACTAGGTTTATGACATTTGGAACTGATGGGGTTTCTACTTTTCAAGGAATTAGGTTAGGTGTTACTTGACAAATTTATAATGCTTGGGCTCCACATTCCATGGGGGTTCATTGTATGGCCCATAAAACCAATTTAATAGTTCAGATTGTGTCATATTTGTAGATGGTTAATAGACTTGAGGGTTTGTTTTAGACCTTATACAACTATTTTTTCCAAGAGCCCTAAGAGGCATTTGGAATTCACAAAGCTTGCAAAGCTTATGGAAACCAAAGGGGTTAATATTTTGATAAATGTAAAAACTTGTTGGATTTTTATATTGTCATTTGTTCGACGTGTTATGGCAAAGTATAGAACTTTACTGATAGAGATGACCCTTGATGCTCCTATTAATGACAAGGAAAAAACAAACTTTGACCTTCTTAGTGATGTGTGCAGGTTTTGTTGGGGCTTGTTGCCATTTTGTTGTTGCTGGAATTATTCCATAATTTAATTAAGTTTAGCTAGTTGCAAGACGTTTTCATTTGTGATTTTGCGACAACAACGAAAGTGTGTCAAGGGGAGATTTATGAATTATACAAAAACTTGAACATGAGGTTCAAATTTGATGTTTTTGAAGGTTATAAAGTTTTGTTGAATGTTAAACATGATTCCATAATCATGTGGTGGATGATAGATTTGAACACGGGCATGGAGTATTTGGCATTTGGTGTGAACTAACAACACATTTGGGCTATTCATTTGAATATGCAAACTAGTGAAGTTTCTTCTGTCACAAAGGAGGTTTATGCTACAGTCATCACACAAGTGGAAGCAGAATGCAATAGTAAAATATCCCCCTTATCATTTTGTTTATTTCAACTTTGTTCATTAAATAATTTGAATTCTAGAATTTGTTTTGTTGCATTGAATTGAATGTGGCAACTTGGGTTTGTAGGGGTTGCTCATTTCCTTGTTACAAAATTGCAAGGGAGATTCCCTACTCATGGAATCATGGACAATTTAGGTGTGTTATAACCACAATACTGATTGTTGTAGTTTAATGTAGAAAAAAGTTTGAAGAAGCACTTAGATGCGATTAGGGCAGCTTTTTGCCACCCTAAGAAATTGGTTAATAATGATACTTGGGTGCCTAAAGTTCTATTAACAACATCCTTTGACATTCAACAATCCATGTTCAAGCTAGCCATGAAATCAAATGCTTGCGTAGCCATGGCTAAGCAATTCTATGTGAATCCTTTGAGATGGCTTTGGTGCACTCTTTCAACATCTAGAGTATGTGCTTGTGCATTTCCTAAATACTTTTCAAGTTGGTTGAGATTGCCATGGTACAAGTGCTTGGTAATGTAGAAAATGAGCAATGCTTTAGCTCTTTAGCATTTTGCAAATCCAAATTACACAACAAACTCACTACCAACCTAGGTTTAATGGTCAGAATGTTTTCCCTTAAGTTTTATACTCTTCATAATTTTCCATATGCCTTTGCATATGAAGAATGTTGTGCAGAACGTCCTTGATATGGTGTGGGAGTTTAGATTTAAAGCTTTTGATTCTGAAGTCATGGACAATCTCAATCCACCAAATTTTGAATTGGTTGGTTTTTTGGTTTTTTGGGTAAGTGAAGTTGGAGATTCCAAATGGATACCACTTCTTATTCAACCTTGTTTGGTGCTCTTCTATTGTAAATTGTGATTTGAGGGTGGTTTTGTATTGAACTAATTTATTTGTTTTTTTTTTTTTTTTGGTAC
>Ga0209208_10005200_pt1 | contig 18186 bp, 15 predicted proteins | sample S1TSphfallax_3_FD_187694 | JGI IMG/M metagenome (GOLD analysis project Ga0209208, IMG submission 187694) | Host-associated microbial communities from peat moss isolated from Minnesota, USA - S1T2_Fd - Sphagnum fallax MG (SPAdes) (version 2) | ecosystem: Host-associated > Plants > Peat moss >... | reverse complement strand
TTCTTTTTCATTTGCATTAATAATCAACTCCATCCCAAATTTGTCTAATAAATTTGTTACTTTAAAAGAGGTTGTTTTTCTTTAGATTTTGGGGTAAACTTTACATGCAGATGTTGCTTGAATGGTGGTTTAGCTTCATGGCATACATTGTTTTTCATAATTAGACTTTGGGGTGGTGTGAATAGAGCAACTCCATTATTTGAGCCCAACCCAAATGGACTGTTGTGTGTCATTTATGCACTATCCTTTCTCATCAAAAGGTTTTTAGACCATGTTGAACCCAAACTTGTTTGTTGTAATGGGGAAATGGTACCTGCATTGGAACAAGTGCAAATGACGAGTAAATAAATTTGATAAACAAATGCAATAATAAAGAATTGATTACTTTTGCACATGATGAATCAAGTTCTTTTCATTACCACATGACAATGTCCTTACTTCATTTCCATTATACAAGAATTGCTTATGTATCCAAAAATTGCTTTTCCGTGAAACTAGGTGTAATATTTTACACCTATTTGGAAAACCATTATGATGTAGCTAAAAGCAAAACAAATTGTTGTTTTAGGAACCAACTACTAGAATAACATTAAGAGAACCACTTTGATCAAACCAAAAGCACTGTACATCACTTTTTCAACAACCAAGTCCTCACACCATAAAGAAAACCATTATGATGTAACTAAAAGCAATGTATACCGACTTTTTAGAAACCAAGTCCTTATACCATAAGGAGAACCACTTTTATCAAACCAAAAATAATGTATACTACCTTTTCAACAACCCAATCTTTACACCAAAAGGAGAACCACTATGATGTAACCAAAAGCAATGTATACTGCTTTTTCAATAACCTAGTCCTTACACCATAAGGAGAATTACACTGATGTAACCAAAAGCAATGTATATTGTTTTTTCAGTGACCCAGTCATTACACCATAAGTAGAATCATTTTGATGTAACCAAAAGTAATGTATATTGTTTTTTCAATGACCCAATCCTTACACCATAAGTAGAATCATTCTAATGTAACCAAAAGCAATGTATATTGTTTTTTCAATGGCCCAGTCCTTACACCATAAGTAGAATCATTCTGATGTAACCAAAAGCAATGTATATTGTTTTTTCAATGACCCAGTCCTTACACCATAAGTAGAATCATTCTGATGTAACCAAAAGCAATGTATATTGCTTTTTCAACAACCTAGTCCTTATAACATTAGGAGAAGTAGATTATTGTAACCAAAAACAATATATATTGCTTTTCTAGCACCAAGTCCTTGTCACATCAAAAGAACCACAATATTGCAACCAAAAGTAGTACAAATTGTTTTTCTACCAAATAATTTTTTGTAACATTAGGAGAACCAAAAGCATTGCTTACTACTTTTCCACCAACCAAATCTAAGAAGCATAATGAGAATTATTATTTATTACTTTTCCATCAACATTGAGTGCTTGGACAAGTAAAACAAAACCACTAATTGATGTAACCACTGCTCAATATTATTCTCTTCAATCCTTTGAAACACTATAGGCAACACATCAAGATTGCCTTATGTTTATTCCATGAGCAAAACAATGATAATCATATCCACTTAGCACTTCCACATGATAGTAGTTAGGTCCATGTGTGACATCTAGAAGACACCCTACCTATTGTAATTTCAAAGGTAAAACAAAGGGGTATGTAACAAATGTTGTACCTATAGGAATTGATGCTGAGGCAACTTCCATAAGAGACAATTTCATCTCCTCATGCAAATTATTAAGGCCCATTCAACTGCCAATTTCTTCATAACATCATCTTCTTCACGAAAGCCCTAGTTCACATCCAATTTGGGTGAAAATATTGCTCACTTATGGAACACTTGTTGGTAACCTTCACAAGCTCCCTTAAACAAAATGGATGATACGTGTGTTTGCAAGAAGTCACAATAATGTCATTACAATGGAATCCATGAAAACAAAACCCACAACGCTTGATAATCGAAAAGGTGGGGCTATCAAAATTAACATGGGCATTTGGATGAATTATGGGTTTTGGCCAAAAAAAATTGCCATTCATTTTCTTCATGCTTTCAAATTGCCTCTAAGTTGTTTTTTCATCATTTTTTAACACCAATTGTTTTTGCTTTACCTTAGCTATGGCATCACCTAGCCTCAAGGAATTTAGCTCAATGTTTGCCAATAATGCATTCCCAAGCATAACTCATTCCATTTTCTCTTTTAGCATGCTCCTTTTGATTTCAAGTTGCCTTTGTAAGGCATTTTGTTCAATTTGCAAAAACCCCAACTAATTAAGCCTTAAGGGTCTTACTGATAAGACCTTCAGCTTCAAGTTTACCTTCAGTAGTTGTTGCAGATGTAGTTTTTGCTTTCAATATTTCCACCTATAAAATAAATGGAAATAATAAGTTTCAAGTGAGCAAGTTTGAAATGTTCATATAAATCAAAACAAAAATAAAGCCAAAACATTTGCATACCTTTTGTTTAAGCACTTAGATTTCATGCATCAATATCTTTTGCTGAGATTCACTTTGGGAAATGGCATCTTGCGCATCTAATGTAGTTGCCCTTTGATCTTCCACAGTAAATTTTAGCCCTATGAGTTTCTCAAAATATTGTTTTTTACCTCTTGAATTGCAAGCTTGGTTCTCCACTATTTTAAGAGGTCTTGCACGAGGAAATGTACCTTTGTCACTCTTGCAAGTTTTGTGGGTGAAACACCATATGGACAGATGGGTGTTTCCTTGTCAAAACTATTAGTTGTATTAGGCTGGTCAGACTTGCAGAATTTTGAATCAAATTTGTTGGATCCCTCCCCTCCACCTTTCCTAGAAAAATCTATGGATCTGCTTTTCATTAGTTTTGCTTCCTTTCTATGGGCTTTTTTTCGAGTTGTTGAAGTAGCAACCCTAGCTCATTTAACTTTCTCACCTTTCTCTTGTGTAATGTAGCCTTTCACACACCAAATCATGAACTCGTTTTTCATCACTTGGTCTGTATTGTACACTTTCTAATAGAACCTAAGTAAATCCTTCTTTGTTTATGGGCAAAGATTCAAGTTGGTAGTTTTGAAACCTTCAAATGATAGCCTAAATACTTTTGTTATGTCTGCATTAAACACAATATTTGGAGGAAAGTTGGACTTGGGGTTGAATCTTTCACCATTCAGCTTCTTGATAGTCATGAAGTAGTCTTTAATTTGATCTTTGTAGGGAACATAATCCCATGGAGGAAATTCAGAGTTCTCCTCCCTTTTCACTTTTTTGTTCGCTTTCCCCATTGTAACTTGTCTTGTATGTTTTCTTTAAACAAATCAACAAGTTTCTTAAAATCTAAAACCTTTAATTACACTATCACACTTCCAGAAAAAATTTACAACTATGTTAGACCTAAATGAACTCAATGGACAAGACGGAAAGTCTTCATGTTAAGGTTTGAAGTTTAGAAGTAACCACTTTAAACTTGTGATGAACCTATATCGAAACATGTGATTCAAAGTTTTTGTGTCATCCACATGCATGTTGAATTCCATCCACTATGCACCAAATTCTAAAAAAATTGATGCGGGTCTTGACCTAATTTCAAAATTCCCACCTAGGTATTTTAATAGCTAATTAACTTTATCCTAGGTTTGCCACATCATCAATATTTCCTTGTGACTACTTTCTAAACAAAGGACAAGCAATTGCAATTGGGTCCTAATAGTATGTCTAGACCCACAAGGGAAGCATAATAGTTTGGATTGTCATAATTTTTTTGAAATATTTTCAATTAATTGTAAAGTTTACATGTCTAAAGTTTGACACAAATAAAAAATGTTTTTGCATGTTCAAAACATTCAAACCTTGAGGGTGGATAGTCCTTGTTTATTTTAAACATCTTGTTTTTTACTAAATGTGCACCATTCCTTTTGAAAATTGGAGAGGATTTGAACATTGATGATTAAAAAGGAAAAATGATTTGAAGTGATGAAAATGATTTTTATAACCCATTTGAACACATTGGGCTCAAAAGTGTTTTTGACCCTAAAAATTAAGGATTTTGAAAATGTAGCTTTAACAAAGTTGTTCATATATATGCGATAGAAGGCATGAATGCATAATATACCTGACATAAAATCAATTTGTAATCAAAATATATTTATATGTAAAATGTAGTGTTAAATGGGATATTTGAAATACAAAATTTTAAGTTATAAACTAACACATAAATGACATGTGTCATGTGCAATCCTTGGAAAAGGATTATTACCTTGGCACCATTGGTTCTTTTCACCATGCTTTCACCCTAATGCATTTTAATATCAACTTGTGTATGGGTTTTTAAAGTTCAATATCCTTCATGTTGTTTTTCAAAATACTAATGTGGTAGCTAGGTGAAAACCCTTTAAGGTGTACCACATAGGACAAAAAGGGCCTAGTCTTTATTGTAGTCCTTTTTTACTTTATATTTTGATCCCCATTAAAAAGAATGAGTCAAAAGTTGTCAAAAATTTTAGAAGGGCTATATTTTGGACCATTACAATTCTAGATTCCATCATAATTATCCATAAATGTGTATTTACATGGTAAAAAAGGACTAGGTAAAAAAGACAGAAAATGGTGATGTGATAAGATTTTGGTACACCTTAAAATTTTTGGACCTAACTTGTTTTTTTCTTTGATAAAATTTCATGTATAAAATTACAGGAAATGGATTTAAAAGTTCAACAATACTTGTTAGAGTAACACTTGTACAGTATAATTTGTTGGTGTTGTTGGCATTTGGTGATGTTAATTGAAGATGTGTTCATCATCAAAAGACAACTTGACTATTTTTTATGCTACTTGATGGAGGCTTTTGAAACCATTTTGTTTGTTATTGTCATAGGGCCACATTTTGACTACAATCATAGTATTGTTTACATTTACTACCATTTATAAATAGTTAGGATGGAACTTTACAATTTAATGTAGAGTATAAACTTGAAACTTGTAATTAGTTTGTAAATTGAATCTTCATGAAAGAAATGTAGATTTGTGTAATAGTAAAAACAACTTTCTTGAAACTTTTAGTAGAGACAAATCTTTGAATTATTTTGGACATTTAGTTTTCATGACAAATGAAATGTAAACTTGCATTATAATAGAGACACAACTTTTCTTGGAACTTTTAATAGTGACAAAAAAATTCTTGGAAATTGTAATAGAGATAAAACTTTTGGGTGAAAACATAGTCAAAAGAGCCATGGGCGCCAAAATAAAAGTCCTTTTCCAAGGATGATGAGTCTTGTTTTTATGTTGGTTTATAATTTAAAAATTTGAAATTCGGGTTTTCTTCTTATCACTACATTTTAAATATAAATACATTTTGACTATAGATTGATTTTATGTTGTGCATATTATGCATTCATGCCCTCTATCACATAAACATGAACAACTTTTGTTAAAGGCACATTTTCAAAATCCATAATTTTTAGGGTCAAAATCACTTTTGAACTTAACGTGCTCAATTTGATTATAAAAAAATAATTCATCAATTCAAGTCCTTTTGTCCTTCTAATCATTAATGTTAAAATCCTCTCCAATTTTTAGAAGGAATGGTGCACATTAGTAAAAACAAAACATGTTTGAAAAAAACAAGGATTGTCCATTCTCGAGGTTTGAGTGCTTTGAACATATAATTTACTTTTTTTCTATGTGTCAAACTTTGAGCATGTAAAATTTGCAATTAATGAAAAATATTTTTTTAAAAATTATGACAATCCAAACTACTATGTTTCACTTGTGATCTTTCAAATATACAAAAATATAGTTTTAAGGAATGTCCACTTATTTGGGTGGCTCATTTGACTATGTTTTTAACCCTTTCTTAAACCTTTTGGAAACTAAATCTTCATGAAAGAAGTAATGCAAACTTAGATTGTAGAAACAAAACCTTTTTTGTAATTATTTTGGACACCATGAAAGAAAAGTTCATGTGCTTTTGTAAACAAAACGTGGAGCTCAAGCATTTGGACATAAGAAGACAAACGCATGAATAAGTGAAGAGAGAAAGGGGGGGTGGGGGGCAGGAATTAACATTGAATTGAACCTTCTTTTTTTGAAATTCTACATAACACCAAACACAATTGTTGAAGGGCTAATTAAAAAGGGTTATGTGGTTTGTGGCCACGTGAACCACAACAATAACTTGTGTTGCATATATTGAGAACCTCATGAAGGCCAAGGGAATATAGGTTTTCATTAATATAATGCATGTTGGGATTTTGGAAATAATAGATCTTTTGGATGTGGTCGATCCTTTTTAAGTTTTTCCATCTTAAAATACAAAAGGTTTTTATTTGAATAGTAGAAGATTTGCATTAATGTTGTGTGAGTATATATTTTTTAAAGAACTTACAGTCACAAATGTTATATGTTTTACAAATGTTAGAGAACCTTCAAATAAGGGTTTTGTTTTTTGGAAAATGCCAAAACTTGCAAATAAGGGTAATATTGCTTTGTTTAAGCAAGAAAGTTACTAGGTATAAGGTTTATGGTTTTCTAAAAAGGATGTGCTAATGGATGTAGTCTAGACTTAGGGTTGTAATATATTCAATAGGAGTGGTTTTACACTTCAAGGAATTAAAGTTATCAAAAGCCTATACTGACACAATGATCAAGGAATCATTATTCTTGTTGTAAAACAAGTTGTGAATCATTTCCTCTACATTGATATTGAGGGAAAATATTTTCTTGTTTGTGTTTGGTACATCCAAACCCAATTTGTAAATCACTAAAGTAACCAACAACAATGTGCCTCATAAATAAGCAATGAAAAAAGTGGGGATAAATTTTATACCTCAATTGAAAGTTATATATATATATATATATATACACCTTAAATACCAAGTATAAACTAACATACACATGAAACCCTAAAACTTAATACTTGAACCCATTTGAGACATTCAAACTTGAGGAGTTCTTTGAGGGGTTTTGTCTAATGAAAATGAGCAAATAGAAGATTCTATGTTTTACGTCAGTTCAACCATCATGATTGATGATTCAATGGGTAAGAAATTACATTGACTTTTATATTTTTGAATCTAGGTTAGGTTTTTGATATCTAGATCCAGAACCACTGGTTCTAACACTTGGATCCAGGTACCTACACAACATTAGTTTGCACACCAATGATGAAAGTTCCCTTCAATTGATGAAAGCATTTTCCATGTGGAAGGTGCTTTCAAATACAAAGAAAAGAAACCCTGGAGTGCTTTATCAATATTCCTTGGGAGAGTGTGTTTGGCATCTCACCTACGAGAGACAGAGGGGAGATGCCTACCATGGGGTTAGAAGGCTTGAGTGTGGGACCTAATTGCAGATAATACATACCTGCCATGTTATGCACAAATTATGTCCAATATTGGGTGATTCTATGTATTTTATGTGGCATGTATGATATACCATATTTGCATGCCAAAATGGCAAAATGAGTCCAGACTGATGTACTTTTGAATTTGGGACTTTTTGACCTATTAACTTCGTCCAAGTGGAAAATGGACTGGAACTTGGTAAAAGTTTTAATTTTTTGTCTAGGCAACATTCGTTTTGAATCACACGATGTTTTCTTGCCTACAAACTGTCAGATCGTCTAAAGATAAAAAAGTTAATTTGTTTGAAAAAGACATTGTCTTTTTAATGAAACTTTAGTTGCTGAAAAAGTTCACTTGCCCAACTTTTCCCATCCAGTGATACTTTTTGTTTGTATGCATGATGGTTTTGTTGGAACAGTGGTTCCTAAAAGTTTTGTACTGCACAATTGCTTCGTAAACACTTTCGTACAAAAGCAATTTGATGCACAGGAAAACTATTGTGTAACCCAAAAAAATTGATTAAGTGCACATGAAAAGCTTTTTGCTGTGTGCAAAATATTGTAATACCTAGGCCAGTTCAACACTAATTAAAGCATTTTCAGAAATGTTTGTTGAAACTTTCAACAAATAATTTTTTCAGAATTTTCTTTTCTGAGGGAAAGTAAAGAATCTGATGGAATATTTGGGAATGTATCATTTGTTGAAATGTAATCCTCAAAATTAATTAATTAATTTACAAACATGTGTTGAAGTGGCCAAGATATTAAGATAGTTATCAGCTTGATGTGGATAATTTTGGACATATCACAATTTGAACGAATATGATGACAGGCTAAGGCTTAAATGTTTTTTGTTATAAAGCATGGTACATAATATTGAATAACAATATCTCCTTAAAATGCAGAGGCATTTAACATTTTTCAGAGAAATTTTCATTTTACATTGTCATTATTAAATAACCATCCCTTGTCAGAATCTTAACATGCTCTGATTGGCTCTCTGGTCATAAGTTATAACCCATAACCTTTGGCCTCCACTTCATTACCAACCTACTAGTTCACACAAGGTATCACCCTGGGCTCTCATTGTCCCCATAGTTGTGTAACCTTTTGCTGTTTGGATCTGCTTGTTTTGTTGGGAAAATTTTGCACTGTGGTGACAAAACATTTTGAGATTTTTTTAATTAAGAAGGAAAGTAAATTCGAAAAAAATGTAATTGAAAAAAATCCCCAAATTTTGAAACCACAAAATTGAAGGAAAAAAACCTTGGGTTGGATGAAGATTTCATAACTGCTCTCTATGCAGATGAAAAGAGGGCATCTCAATTGTCACTTATGGTTATGCTTGGTAACCGACTCAAACATGCTGGTTAGCTTGAATAGTCTCTCCATGAATCTACCTAGGGATTCAAAACCTCAAAAAGGGCTTAAAATAATAAGGCCATAAATGATGGATTGATCATCATCTGGAGCCACGGTTATCAATTCCTTTTGGGGTCCTTTTGCACCAAGCTCATGTGCTTGCTGATCAACAAATGGGTAAATTCCAGAATTTTCTATTGGAATTCTCCATGAGGAGCTTCTTCATCATCTTCTTCTTCCCAAGTGCTCATAGATCCTATATATCTTCTTCTGTTGGAGACATTATATATTCTGGCTAACTGAGGTCAGGAACTAGGCAGGCCAGGTTCACAATTGATAAGATTTTGCAGCTACCCACTAATTATTCAGCAACAGCAGCCAGCCTAAGTTTTGAGCTATCTATCTATCAATAACCTCAAGCTGCTTGGCACACAAACAAAAATATGGCCCCGGCTGGGTGGCCAAGATGGGGTTTTGTTGCTAACAAATTCTAAGCTGATGTGTATTGTCAATCACGGTTGAGGAGAATTTTTTGTGCTTTGACAAGCAGCAGTTGGTCCTGTAGAGCAGCTGTACGCTAGAGCAGACAGCGAAGTTTACAGTAGAGAGAGCAGAGAGCTAGTCTAGCAGAGAGAGAGAGAGAGAGCAGCTGCTTGAAGGTGGTTTGCAACAAAGCTCTGAGCCTCTGCTCTGTTCGAGAGAGAGCACAAATAAAAAAGAGTGGAGAGCTGCTGCAGCGTGGCAGCAGCCTGTTGTTGCTTATGCTTCTTCTTGTTGCAGTGCAGGAAGTTTCGTACCAGGGCTGCACTGCAGATCATTACCATGACGATGCAGCTGAGCAGCTTCATCAAATGTTGTTGTTCTACTGCTGCTGCTGCTACTTATACTAGTGTGCTTCTGTTCGTGGTGGGTACTTTGCTGCCAGGCTCATCAGCAGCCGTTGCCACTAACACTAGTACTACTTCTGAGGTAATGATCAATCTGCAATCTGGTCTCGAGATCATCAGGAAGATTTTGTGGTCTATCTGACTGAGCAGCAGCTCTCTGTCAAGGCAATGTGCCGGAGGAGCAGGTCCAAGTGTACTCCAGAGACGGAGCCAGATCAAAGTTTGAACACTAATTGCAGGAGATTTCCTTTGTTCTCATCGGTGTGTTTCTGGAGATTATAACTATTTCTCGTGCATTCGTACAGTTTTGCTCCACATGTATAAAGATCAAATTCCAAACACCGGTCAACAAGAAGAATCCACCAACCTTTTGAAGCTACATTTTTTCATGGTTTTGTAGGAGATCAGTGGTCCAAGTTCGAGTGTGGCCAGAACTGCAGCTGGGCAGCAGGTAGTGCTGGTACACGGGATAGGAGGGGGAGCGTGGTTCTTCTTCGAGGTTGTGACACTCTTGAACGCAGCTGGATTCAGTGCCACTGCCGTCGACCTGAGCTCCAACGGCATCAGCAAAGTTATAGCAGATGACATCACAAGTATCGAGCAGTATACCCAACCCCTTACGGACCTTCTTTCTACCATTGACGGCCAGGTGCGTGGGGACTCGAGACTCATACACAACTCCCTGTTACTTGCGTACCTTTTAGTCTATTCTTGGTGATAAAGTTAGACAACTTTTCCACAAGGGAAGGAATCATCCAAGAGCTCTTTGTGTCAAGATATGTTTGCGCGAGAAGATCAGTCTGTCCAGATCTAGACAACCTGCAGGCAGGCAGGCAAGCTGGTGGTGGTGGTGATGTATGTAACTGATGAGATCAGCTGCTGGTACTTGTGGGTTGATCTCGATCATATCTGGTGGAACACCTCATCGGCTGGGTGGAGGAAATTTTGTGCTTGCAGGTCATCTTGTTGGGCCACAGTATGGGAGGAGGTAGCATCTCCTTTGCAATGGAGAAATTCGGACCGTCCAAAATCTCCAAAGCTGTGTTCTTGGCGGCCATCATGCCCACAAATGGACAGACGTTCTTCACCTCTTTCCCTCCCACGGTACGTCCAGACAGCCAGCATCTAGTTCATCGATCGTCGCTTGTTCCCTGCCCTTCTCCTCAACCAGACCAAGGTTCTTCCCTGCATTAAGCATGAGTACTACAAGTACTATACCCAAGAAGAAGATTTGCGATGGAATTAGCAAGCATTCACGTATTCTTAAAAACCTGACATAATTTTTCCTTTGTATTTGTAAGTTCCAAGGAGAACTTTCTTCGGAGATAACGAGGCACACCTTACCAAGTATAACCTTAGTCGTAGATAACCAGCACAACTTACCAAGCATAAGTTTTATCGTGAATAAGGAGGCACACATTACTAAGCATAACCTTAGTAGTAGACAGAGAGGCACACTTTACCTAGCATAGCTTTTGTCGTAAATAACGAGGCACACATTATCAAGCATAACCTTAGTCGTAGACAACAAGGCAAACCTTACCAAGCATAAACTTAGTCGTAGACAACGAGGCACACCTTACCAAGCATAACTTTTGTCATAGATAACGAGGCACACATTATACCTAGCATTACCTTCTTGCACAATTTCACATTAGGTCAGGTTTTTTATAAGCACGTATGTTTGAGCCCGGGATTTGGGTGTTCTATCGTGGAGTCCTCTTGCAGTGCTTTCCCAGGCTAATAGGAGCCAAGGACTTGTTTCTATATCATGCGGATGGCTCCCCGGGCCCTACTTCCATCCGAGCCAACAACTCTCAGCTTGGCTTCTTTGCCTTCAACCAAAGCCCCCTTCAGGTACGTAATTGTAGCGTAATATTGCACTAGTCATCTCTCTCTCGATTTATTCAACAAAGATCATATCATCATGAGCTCCGCGAGCCTTTTCTTCTTTTACAAAATTTTGATGATTTGTTTGTTTGTTTTTGTTTTTGTTTTGGGCTTGTGGTGCAGTTTACGACACTAGCGCAAAGTCTCTTCACCCCAACGCCATACAGACCGGGTTTGGAGACTCTCAACTTGAGCACGGCGAGTTACGGCAGCATCAGGCGTTTCTACATCCGAACAGGACAAGATCGTGCCATTCTCCCGTCGGAGCAAGAGGAGATCCTCAAGGCAAACCCACCTGAGCGCATCTTCGAATTGCACACAGCTGATCATATGGCCTTCTTCTCCGCCCCCATCCAACTCTTTGCCACCATCTCTTACATCTCCACTCTTTAAATCTTAAAGCTCTCGTCAAGCACCTCTGGCCTGGAAGCTGACAACTACATTACCAAATCCCTCACTGCAAAACCGCCCTAAAACTATCTCAAAAGCAAACTTGTCCTGCAAAATTCTAATCTTTCTCTCTACACGATTCTTCAAAAACCTTTGCCAATCTCTGTCTCCCTCTCACTCCCTGTCTCTGTGTGTCTCTTTCTCTCCGTGTGACCTTTTTTTCTTTTGGCAATGCAGCAATTTGGGTAACTTAGTGATCCTTTCTTTCAAACCCCCAAATTTCAGACTTGCTGCTGCTTTGTGAAGGGGATTTGATGGGTTTTCTGGAAAGGGGGGGGGGGGGGGGGGGGGGGGGGGGGGGGTGAGCTGTTTTGGAAAGCTGCAATTTCGGTAAATTAGTGATCATTTTCTTTCAAAAGCCCAATTTCCTGCTAATTTGATGGATGGGTTGCTGCTGCTTTGTCAAGGGGTATTGAATCTTGATGATGGGTGGTGATTTTCTTTCCCCCAGCAACTTCTCCACAGTTGGGCTGGGTTTAACGATCCTTTGTTTAGTCACCCCCAATTAAGACTTGATGGGCTCCCGCTTTGCCAAGGGGTTTTGTATCTTGAGGGGTGGTGAATTTTTTCTTTTTTCTTTTTCCTTTATTTGCAATGCGGCACTTTGGGTTGAGTGATCATTCCTGTCCAAAAACCCCTGCAAATTCAGACTTGAACTGTTGCTGTCGTTAACGGCTTTGAATCTTGATGGTGATCTTTTATTTTTCCTTTCAAGGCCGCCATTTGGGTTTAGTGATCATTTCTTTCAAAACCCCAAAACTCAGACTTGATGCTTTATCAAGGGGTTTTGAAGCTTGATGGTGAATTTTTTGTTTTTATTTTCCTTGCCACGATTGGGTTGAACTATCGTTATTTCTTTGAAAACCAAAATTCATACTTTACATCAATTCACAGATCGTGAATCAGATGATTAGAATCAGAATTCACAGATCGTCTAGAATCACTCCCTTAACATTGATATGTTTTTGCTTTGCAATTTTCTCTGTAATAAGTTTGATTTATTGAAGGACGCAGAGGTTCATCATCATCAATTGGATTGCATGGGCTTGGCAAGTGCACGCATAAACTTCTGAAATTCTGAAAGAAGTGAGAAGCCACACATCTTTACATCAATATACAACATCCATCTATGAAGCAAGGTTGTTTGTTTGTTTTGTTTTGTTTGTACTTATGAGATCCACCGAACAGGGAGGCTTCAGACAACGTTCTTGGTCTCTTTGGAAAGCTCTCGACGAGGAGGGGTGCATGGGCTTGGTCCATGACGTTTGGACTTGCGGTGCAAAAGTTCTTGAATATTGAATGATTTCTTCATTGAAAATTAAATTAAATTGTAACTGAAAATTTCCGAGGAATGTGCCTTTGGTGTTGTTGGAAATATCTTGACGAACAGGATTTAATGGAATTTCTTTGGGAAGATTTGGATTCAGATGGTGGGGGATATTGGTTTTTAAATGATTTCTGCCGCTGAAAATTCAAATAAATTTCAAAAAACCAGGTTCTGGAAGGAAAAATCAATTGAGGACGTGGTAGCACTTGGGCCAATGGCACAGGCCACACCAGGGTAAACTGGCTGGTCATAGTACACAGAGGAACTTTGTGGTCTCGGCACACCTCAGTTGCCTTTGGGGTCCAAGATGAGTTATAGAGGAGCTTTGGTCACACCTAGTGCGCTTTAGATCGTTGGATTTGGACTAGGGATGCAAAAGATATGACTTCTGGAAGTTCTCAGTCTCATTGTCCAAAAGACAGTCACCAAACATTTTTTTAATCTCTATTCAAGCAATGGAAATCCTATCAACGAACACCTTTGCACTAACACATGTTACAAACCCACCCTATCACCAAATAATCTCATGCTCAAACTAATCATGTTTGTTTAAAAAACTAAATAGCTTTATTCAAGGGTTGAGATTAAGACCCTAAAACAAGGCAAAACAATGTTTGGTTATCAAACCCTAAAGGTTTGTTAAACCCTAAATTAGCCGCCGCTCTCCCATGCGGTGCCAACTTAAAAACCCACTACCCCCCGCCCCCTTCCATCTCCTTTCCACACCCGGGTCAGATTTCTCACGATTGCATTGCCCATCACCTTTCCAAGCTTTCTTCCCATTTGTTTCCTTTTTGCGCGCAACCCCCACACCTCAACTCCCTTGTCGATCTCCTTTTTACATTGGTTGGGTTTCCCCAACTTGACGCTTGCTTCCTGTTCTATCTCCTCTTCACACATGGGTCGAACTCCTCCCGATTCAATTGTCATTGCATTATCCATCTCCTCTCCATGCACGGTTTGAGTTCCCCTCGACGCAACTTTTGCTCCCATGTCCATCTCCTCTTTGTGCATGGGTCGGGTTCCCCCCGACCCAATTTTTGCTCCCCTATCCGTCTCCTCTCTGTGCACAAGTTGAGCTCCTCCCGATTCGATTCTCGTTCACCTCTCTGTGCTACAAGTACATGAGCATGAAGCTCTAGCATGTGCACAAATCTTTTGCAAATAAGCAAGGCCCAATTTGAAAGATTGAAAAGAGTTCAAACCTCCTTGATTCAAACTTCTGGCTTAAGTTCTTTTGCAGCAAAGGGAATGCACAGCTTGGTTGTTTGGTTCTTTTATTATGATGTCAATTAGGAGATCAGTGAGGTGGAGCAAAATGAAAGCACATGGCAGTAGTAAAAAAATTTGTCAAAACTTTTGCATTTGTAATCGTGATCAACCAACATGAAATCGTTTTTCAGTTTTGATGGTGTGTTTTCTGATACGTAGTTCAACAATGGATGATCTTGGTTGTTGCTTGCTACAGGTCTAGTTTTTCCCATTTCATTTATTGCAACTTGGTGCACCATTTGAAGTAGGCTTTTCTACATTTTCCAAGCTAGTGGCATTTGAACTTTAGTTTGCCCTTCATTGATCTCAGCTGAATTGTTACTCTTCAACTCAAAGTTGATATTCACTAGTTGAAAATGTCTATTTTACGTTGTAATGTACTTACATTTGGGTTAAATATGAACATAAATGTAATGGAGAAAATATATTTCAATAATGGGGATTGTTGTGATGATTTGGATTGTACATAATATTAATGGTCTAGCTTTCAAGTAAGTGACTAAAGTGGTTTCCATGAATGTATAAATAAGTTTTTTTACTATTGAATCAAATTGTTGTGGTTGTCAATGGTGTTACTTTGATTATTTCAATGTAAAAAAATGCATGTAAATTCATTTGACATTTTGGAATTACAAGATTGGAGATCCTTTAATCTTGACATCACCAAAAAATGCACAGTTATTGATCCAAACTATTATGTATGTAGTGAAAAATTTGTAAAACAATCATTTTTGTATGGAAAATTGCATGTAAATTTACATCATATATGTAGTTACAAGATCATTAGAAAGCCTTTAATTTTAACATCACCAAAAAACATTGTTCATCATTAGTAGTAGTTATTGCTCCTCCTAGTTGTTTTACCTTAACAACAATTGTTCATCCTAACTTCTTGTTCATCTTTTGTTACACCTGTTCTTTCTCTTCAAAGTAATGACATTCGTCATTTTGCACTTTAAAATTCGCGAATTTACGTGGTAAAACACCTTGTCAAAACATTCGGCATACATTCGTGAAACATTTGCCAACATGGACATCGCGTGCGGCAACAACCTATGCTGAACGGTAACGGTTACTGCCAAACCATTACCACTCGGAGTCAGGCTGCCGCCAATACCTGGTAGCCGCGCCGCCAGTGCAATACGGTGCGGCTTGTTGTAGTTGTCCTACTGCAGGTGGTTACTATTTTCTCTCTCAAGTTGGAACTTTCTTTTCTTTCTTTCTTTTGCTTCACCTAAACTGCAGCTTTTTTGTTTTGTTTACAAATAAACTCTTCCTGAGAAGGAGGAGTTTGAGGAGTTTGTAAATTGTAGTTTGGAATTATAGTAGTAGTAGTAGTAGTAGTATTTGTAGTACAGGAGTGGTACAAAAGACGTGGAGATGAAGCAGTCAGCTATTATTGTAATGCACATGTGCAACACAAGAGCTTCACACCATGTGCTCTTCCCCTGTGCACTACTGGAGCGATAGAAGTTGTGGAGATGAAGCTGCTGCTATGGTAATGCACAAAGTGCAACACAAGAGCTTCATAACATGTACTCTTCTCTTGTGCATGTTTCCACGGGATGTTGTTGTTGTTGTTGTTGTTATCGTTGTCTTCGTCGTCGTCGTCGTCTCTTGTAGCAGCTTGGAGCTTCGTGGACTGGCTCTTCACGCCAAGAAGATCTTTCAGGAAGAAGGGACGACAGTAGTGGGAACCAGGAAGAAACTAACTGCTTCCTGACTCCGTTTCTTGTAGAAGAGTCTCTCGTTGTAGAAGTGTTGTAGTTCTTATAGGGCTCCCAACGCGGGCCGTCTGTCCGTCCTCCTCCAGTGCTCATGGCTGTTGCTCTCTGACAGTGGAAAGATTATCTACCGGCGACCTCTTCATGTAACGACGTACCTTACAGATCGCAAATTATTTTCGACAATCCTTCCAATTCTGTAACTTAGCATCGGTCAAGGCAACAAATGCATGAGATTCTCCTGCAGCTGGTGCTTGGAGTTCATCGGCGGCTTGAATGTGGAAGAGACTCGCGAAAGAAGATCCTCGCATCCAAGAAATTGTGTTGTGCATCTCGCGGAGAATGGAGTGAAGAAGTTCTTCTCCCGGTCTCCAGAGCCCTCTCTAGTGGCACCTTGTGAGGAGGAGGAGGAGGAGGACTCATCATCAGGGGAAGAAGAATCAGAGCAATTCGTTGCGCCATTGAAGCCGGGAAGGAGTTCGACGAGTTCATGAAATCGTCATCAACGACGACGATGACAGTTCTTCTCCGGGTGCAAAAAACAACACTAATGCAAACAACAACAAGCTCCTTGCTGAAGAATCTCTTCACGTAGGTACTTACACAAATCTCTTCTCAAATCTCTCACAAATCTCTCTCTGCGAAAAACTGTAGATGGATTGTGGATAATGGCCAAAACCAGACTAGAGAGATCTATGTCACAGAGAAATTGCACAAGGTAAAATGCAGATGATGCAACTGAAAGCTTGTTTGTGTTTTCTTCCTTGCTGGCTCTTCTGTCAAGATCTATCTGCCGTCTGCAGACAGATTCTAGTTTCTCCACGAATTTATCATCAAGAAGAGCAGCTTCTTGGGAGGAAGGATTAGAACTAGCAGTAGTAGTACTTCTTCACTGAGCCATGAAATGCTTTCCAGATTTTTCTTCTTGCCCCAATGTGTGTGTGATTATGCAAAGAGCAAGAGATCCCTAATTTTTGTACCTATATTGTTGTAGTATCCAGGCCAGGATCAGAAAGGTAATCAAGCACAGGGTACACATGTACTTATGCCACTCTACCTCTTGTTGTTATTGTTGTTTTTCTTGTTTTTTTGTAACAGATTTTGTCAGCAAAAATGCAAATGTTTTTTGTTCTTGTCAAATCAAGAACAAACGTCCTTGTATATGAACTGATACGAGGAAGACTACTGGGGATTGGCTGTTGTCTGAGGGCAGTGGAAATGTGTGTGTGTGTGTGCGCTTGTTCAGGCACAGGCATGGAATGTTGCAAAAAATGAATTGAAAGAGTTGATGAAGCCCTAAAAGCTCCATGGGGACTTTACAATTTGGATCCTGAGTGCAGTGGTTTTTGAGGAGGGTGAGCAGAAGCCATGGCACTTGAGTTTCATATTGTGAGTTTGTTGTTATACTGTCATCACTTCTGTTGTTCATCATTTGTTGCAGGATCACACTTGTGGCTCTCTTTCCCTTGCATTGTTGCATTCTATGCTTTGGGCCTATGTGTGTGTGTGCACCCATGTGAGGGTTTCTAAATTTTGCACATTTCTTTCTGCTTTATTGTGTGTGAGTTGGGTTTGACTGACAAAGGAATAGAAGTGTGGGTGAATGACATTTTCAGCTTTTGAAATAACATTTCAGCACCTGCGAGGTGCAGTGAAGGAAATTGGTCTTTCTGAAACCAAATTCCAGTGTGGGGGATTTTTCACTGAAGGAAATTGGTCTCTTTGAAACCAAATTCCAGTGTGGGGGATTTTTCATTGAACGAAATTGGTCTCTTTGAAACCAAATTCCAGTGATGGGGCATTTTTTAGGAATAACTATGTCATTTTCAAGACTAACTACTTCATTTCTTTCTTAATAACTACTTCCTTTTCCTATTAACTTTCTTAATAACTATCTCCCACCTTTCCTAATAACTACCTCCATTTT
>Ga0209208_10005199_pt1 | contig 18189 bp, 18 predicted proteins | sample S1TSphfallax_3_FD_187694 | JGI IMG/M metagenome (GOLD analysis project Ga0209208, IMG submission 187694) | Host-associated microbial communities from peat moss isolated from Minnesota, USA - S1T2_Fd - Sphagnum fallax MG (SPAdes) (version 2) | ecosystem: Host-associated > Plants > Peat moss >... | reverse complement strand
CCTTAATCGCCTTTGTACCTGGAAAAAAAAACCCAACCAGAGGTTATTGAGTTTTTAACAATAGGATGATCCTATACCAATTGACATTGGCTGACCAAACATTTTGATGAATTAAACTGGCCACAATTCTGAAAGAGACAGAGCAGGTAAATGTAAAGGATCCTAGCATTGGCACATGCCCAAACACAACTAGACCTAAAGACTTTATACCATCAAATTAGCTTCAAGATTTACAAGCAGCTCTTGGTGTTGAACTTCTGTTGAGCAAAGACACCAAGCTATAAATCTAACAACCATTTGACTCTCCATCTTGAAATACACCTGATGGATAGTATCCCTCACGAAAGTATTGTCGGGTCAGTGCAGCCATTCCTGCCACTAGAGGTGCTGAGCTTGATGTACCCTACACCATACACTGTTATGTTTCAAAACTTCCCCTTGGAACTTGGCAATGTGCTTTTATAATCCATATTTGTAGCCATGTTATTATGATCATGCAATATTTTGTAACTCAGCACAGGTCATTTATGATTTAACCCATTTTTGCTAAGGTTGTTTGCTAAATTGGAAGAGGAGGGAACATGAAGGACACTTCATATGATCAAAATCTATCAGCAATTGACACACAAAATGGCCAAATTGAACTTGGATGACTATTTTGAAACTTGAGTAGGGTTTGAGGTTCAGGGATGGGTGACCTAGAATGAGAAGCACCTGCTTTGCTTCAATATGGCAGTTTCCTTGAGGTGGATACCCAAGATTTGGCATGGATGACCAGACAATCATTCCCCTGCCATCACAACTACCTAGTATCTTTATCTGATATGGATTCTCAGCAGGAACACATCATATCAAAATCATGAGGATTGTGTATAGTCAAACTCAAAATAAAGAATTCCCAAACACTATGTTAGGCATGAACAGCAACAGTCTGCTAAAACTCTGACTCATAATACAACTTTTGCCTACTTTGACAAAAACCAGTGCATCTGAATAATGAAAGTAAGCACTTGAGAGGAATTGATTGTCCTTGAGAACATTAGGCAAAATAGGTGTGTGAATCAGAATAGTTACGGAGCAAGAATGTCAGGTTTGATGCGACCATCTATCGTTGGACCAAGGCTTGAGAATGGAGCCACTGTTGAGGGCCTCATGAGGTCATTAACAGAATTCCCAACTGCAGAAGGAAGGCTTTCAGCTGCATTGAATGATGCACCTACCTTGTGGTTGACACATGCAATGCCCCTTAAGGACAACCCAAAAAGGTTTAGCTTGTTATTTTAATCAAACTGATAGAAATCAAAGAAAAGCACAAATATTTGTATACTAAGATCATCATGGCAACTACAATCGAAGAATGCCAAGGTGCAACTGTGATCCATGCAACAAAGAGGAGGGGAAAATCCATACAGCAAGGCAATTCTTTGCACTAGCAGGGCTAGCTATGGTGCCTGTTCCATCCCCACCCTCATTACCTGCAGCAAATATAATCAACACCTCCTTGTTCCTGCACCTGTTAGTTTGGTTAGGTTTATGCACTCAACTTCCAAGAACCACATTATTTTATCTGAAGACATTTGTTAACCACAATAACCAATTTTGGTCCTTTATACAGCTAAATGAGACCTAGGACTTGACACCATCAGAACTGACAGGTGTCTCACTTGTAAGGGATTGGAACCTTGTGAATTCTGAGCATATGAATTGCCGAAATTAAAGTTGACTAGTGTCACCTATCTGCATTAGATAAGAAGAAAAGATTTCACCTTACAAGTGAGAAAATAAGTCCACATCATGAGCATTTGAGCTGTAGCCTTGAGTTCGAACTCCTGCAACCACAAGCCTAGATAAAGTAATATTAGCTTTGAGGATAGTCCATAATTGCCTGCCAAACCTGAATTTTTGACTCCCACCAACTCCCCCACCTCCCCTTAAGGAAAAGACTACACATAGATTTTTCTTTTTTGGAGATGCCAGTCTTCAGCATGGCATTTCAATGTTCCAAATTACTAGAATAGTTTTGCACCTTATCAGTAAGACTTCACAATTCTTGACTCATCTGATTTCTTAGTCTGTGTTCTCATAGCAACTATTTAGTCTCTTCTCAAGGAGAGAACGGGTTGGTTTGACCCTCACCCCAAGAATTGGAGAAGATGCGAGCACCAGCATTGAAGCCATGAATGAATATACCATTCCCAAGGTCTGCAGGTGCTTTCAGCTCTGATGCATGCCCTAAATCAAAAAATGCTGTTGCACCCAACCATACTGATGAGAACCCATTTGTTGTGCCATATTGTTTCTGAGTTAACTCATTACACTGTGATTGTGGACAGAGAATGGAAACAACAAAACCTCTGGCTAACCCCAGGAATTTAGGGTGATGACTATGGGGGTGACAGGGCTTCCGCACCAAGTTTGGCTGCTGGAGCCATGCCTGAAAAGGGATCACCACCATCTTCAGTGTCACCAACAATACTTCCTGCAACATGTGTGCCATGGCCCTCTGCTGTGTCTGTCTTGTCCCCTGCAGAGAACAGGTACTGCACTACCTTGCGGGCTTGCACATCTATATTGTCGTAGGGAACAGCACGATTCTTGTCATGAAAGAAACAGTGCTGCACATAGAACTACCAATCAAAAGTCAAAAACCGCTTGATTTTTTGTAAGTGGTAAAGTGTAGAGATGAAAGCCCAAATCTCCCCACCCAACAGAAAACCTTTCATGATTACTTATTGGAGTCCATGCAGCTCCATCAGATCTCCAAGACTCACATAGCTTGAGACTGCATTCTGGATGGTATAGAAGCATTAGGCCTAGAAGCAATCACTAATTAGATCTTGCTGCCTTGGAAGTAGATGGTTTGAACTATTTTTGCTACTGTGGATTATATAGGATGAAGTACTCCAAGACCAATCAAGATAGATTTGATGCTTTTGAGTTCTCAAAGCTATACAACATCTAGGGATTGGAGATGCTGCGACACATGGAATTTAGAAAGTTCTGAAAGACAAAGTCAACAAAGATAGGAGGGAAAATTAGGATATTACATCCATATCAATCCCAGTGTCAGCACATCCAACAATCTCTCCTTGCCCAAGCAAGTCCTTAGTGAAAATTGGTACACTCTTTCCAGTTACACTCTGCACATTGAGGTAAATTGTGTTTCAAGCACCAAGAGTGTCACATACAACAGCCTTAGAATGGTAGTGCAATCCATTAAGTCCCCAGATTGCTGACTTGCTTCAAATTAATTATCTCGTTATGCTCCTAAGCAATTTGTATGACAAATTGGAAGAAGTTAGCAGTTGAAATGATGACAAGGATTTCCACACATACCATAGTGCCATGTACACATTGGTGCACCAGAATTTCAAAGTCCAATAGTAGAAGGGTTGAACTACATCCAAGGAAGAAAACAAATGCACACCTGTGTTACATACTTTGCCCATTTGTTGAAGACTTTGTACAGGGGGTTGATTTCCACCAATTGTACCACAGCATGGTGAGCCATGAATTCTGCTACTGCTTTCAATGCAGCACTTGGGATACAAGAGCATACCAGAAATGGTGCTGCCTCCACCTCGCACTTGATCACATTGGCACATTTTTCACTCCATTGTTTCCTTGCTCTATCTTCATTCAGAGGATTGACAACTTTTGGCTGCAGGTTCTCACATTTAGGAAGAGCTGAGCCATCATATCCTAAGCTATGATTTGTAATTAAACCCCCCCTTTTTGCGTTTCCCATCATGTCAATTGCATGGTCACCTTGCTGTTTGCAAGCTGTGAGTTGGTCCTTCCCTGAATTGTACTTCATCATTTTGTACATCTCTTGAAGTTTGTCCTTGGCAAATGGGTTATTTAAGAGCGTTTGCAAATCTTCCTCCCACAGCTTGGCAAGAACCCTAGTCTCCGAAATGCTCAGAACATTTGCAGTTAAAGTTGCCTTGAGGCTGAAAATACTTTCATTCAATGGCGGAAGACCATCATCAACGCGCTGGCCATAATTAGCTGATTCAAGCTCTCTGATCTTCGCAGCAAGTGTCAAGCCTTCAATCTTGAGTCCGGGGACAAGAGGCTCTACTACATGGATCAATGGGTTTTGCATCAGACCATTTGCTGAAGCTTTCTTTATGAAAGCCAGAAGAAATTTCATGTTGTACTTGGTTGAGAAATGTTGCAAAGTTGATTCACCATGAGTCAATGCCTGTATCATTTTCACAGCTTCCAATTCTTTGTAACCTACCATAAAATGCCACATATCAGAGGATGATAAGGCCCTTTCTAGCTTTGCCCTGGCCTTCTTGTGTGCAACCTCAACCTTGCGTAACAACGAAGCCTCTCGACGATTAGCACCCATCTTCTTTGGGCAATCTTGTCGCTCTCTGAGACCATTCCAAAGTAAACTAGAGTTTGTTTCATCTATACTTTGAGATTTCATTGGGTGAACACCCGCCCACATATAAGTCTTTCGAGACCATTCTGTTGCAATTATGTGGCTCCAATCTTTCATCCTCAAGGGTGCAGAAAACAAACTATTTTCAGCCTTATGACCACCACATGGTTGTGATGCACCTCCTCCCTGTTTGGTGTCTATTTCCTTGCTTGCACTAACTATAACAAGCAAGCATATTGTCATGTAACTGATGCAAACCACGAGCCGCCATGAACAACATCTTCTTGCAAATAACAATATTGCTGATGTCCCGCACTGCTGCTTTAGCCTGACCCTTTGCATGACCATGACCATGATCGTGTATGTCTCTGGATACCAAACCTGCGAGTCTTCAACAAAACCTTCTTGAGAACTGAAGATACTACGGTAAAAACATGAGCAAGGAGTTGTTTTGAAAAGAAAATGAAAGTGTTTTGAGTATATTGCAAAGCAAATGAAAGTATTTTGAGAAACATGAGTAATAAGGAGTGGTTTTGCAAACAAAATGAAAGAGTTTTGAGAAACATGAGTAAGGAGTTTGTTTTGCAAACAAAATGAAAGAGTTTTGAGAGGGAGATATTGGGAGCATGGCAACCAAAAGGAATTTACAGTTAATGTTCATATTCACATGGGAACGTGTTTTGGAAACAGTGTGTGTGAAATTGTTCCCCAATGTTCTACGATGCTCCCCGAGTTCCAACTGTGTTTCCAGTGGTTGATCTTAGCGGTCCCGAAATTGGGGTTCATGTAATTTCTTGTTATTTCCTTGTTCTGGTTTGGAAGTGTTTAAATTTGATACCTAATTTAATTGAGGAAGAATTTGATGTTTTGGGATTTGATAGTAACCTTGAGATGAGAAAGAATCTTCATCATATCCTTTGATCGTCTTGTGAATCTTAATGTCTCTCATTTGAGGCATTTCTAAATTGGTTTTTGATAGTATTTGTCAATTTCTAACTGAGTGAGGTTAATGCAACCCATCTCTTCCGTTGTTCTTTCTGATTGTTGCTTCTCTTACTTGTGGAAAGACATTTGGATGCGTGATCAACTATTTCAAGTGCATGAGTGTGTTCAAATGAGTGTGTGGGTGTGTGCTGTGTGCATCACAACTTGTACAGATGCACATGTCATAAAACTAAGTATCATTTATTTTTATTAATTTGTGCACCACAACATTTGTTGTCCATTTGTACCTATTCTCCTTGTATGACCTACCTCCACAAGGAGTTTGCACACATTATAAAACTGATTATCAATTAATATTTATTCACTTGTGCACCCTAACATTTGTTGTTCATTGGCACCTATTCTTGTGATATTGCCTACCCATGATCATTATAGCATCTTTTTGTCCATCTAAAAAAGGTAAAATAGCATAATTAATCAAGATCGGTTTCCAAGGTTGGATGGAAATGGCATAGATCATGGATGAAAATTTATTTGCAAGTGGAGTTATTCTGGAGTGCATTGCTTTGTAGTAGAATCCTTTACTGAAATTTGTTCCACATTAGATATTTGACTTCTTTTTTTTTTAAAGCTCAAATTTGTTTTGATCTAGAGCTTGTTGGAAAGAGGCATTCTCATTCATTCAGAAAAGGTGCTTACTGCAAGCTCACTAATTTGAAATTTGACCTAAGAGTCCAAGGTGAAAGTGGTGACACAACCCTAAGAATGCATACTTAAAATATGTGGAATAAGTTTCCAAATAGAAAAAGAACTGAAACACAATAAAACTATTCAAATTCTAAATAAAAAAAGATCCCAAGTTAAAACTTTGAAAGGAAAAACAAAAGTTACAAATATCCATTTTCAAGTTAATAGTGTGCTATTTTAGTAAATGGAGTGCAAGATGATGATGAACATCGGTTGCCATATGGGCTGTTGAATGAAGATAGGACTTAAATGCATGGGGATAGCGTGTTGGGGTGAGAGCATCTCCAGCGGTGCTCTGTAGGTGATCCTGCACAGTAAAATTGGATGAAGAAAATCCAACATTTGCTGGTTTGGCTCAGGAAATTGGTTTTGGCTCTGTAGGTGATCCTGCACACTAAACTTGGATGTGAAAAATATTTTTGCAGGGTCACATACTGAGCACCGCTGGAGATGCTCTTACAATGCAGCATAGCTTCCTCTTGCCACTTATCAATTGTCAACCTTCATTGTAAAGGCCTTTGATGGTTTTGTTCTTAAGGCCATATCTTGCCTTTAGCACAAAACAATGAAGAAAGTGTAGATATGGTTTGCCCTTAGCATGTGAACAATAGCAAAGCTAAATCATAGGAATAAGCAATACTCTCATGGTTTTTCCTGTGCACTTTTGACATTTGTACCAGCATTCTTTGCTAGTTTCTTTATTCATCTCAAATGATTGTTTACCAGCAAGGAACTTCAATTGTTGTTCAATATGTTACCAACCATGTATCTACTGGAGTGAACAATTTTAAAGGCCGATTTCAAAATTCCTTTTGTTATTAGAGCCTTTAACTAAATAGCATTTGGAAGTATGATGACTAGTTATGCTTGAAAAGGTTACCAAACACAGTGCCCAGCTTTTTCAAAGGGCAACTCTTTGTGTTTTCACCATCTTCTGGAAGGTACAACAACCTGAGAAGACAACAGTAGGTGGCAAAATTCCATCCTTGCTTTGAAATGAGGAACCTTTCACAATATGTCAGTCAGATTCCAGTCCTCCTTTCCGAGAAGGATCTTTTGGAAGTGTCTTCCTAATTCCACCCCTACTTCACAACAACAAACTTCAATACTTGTCCATACTTGTCCACCAGCATGTCAATACTAACCTTTTCCTTTGTCCCCGACAAATCAAAAGCTCCACCACACAGGATAGAGGCTCCGCTTATCTAAGCAGGTTAGTCCTTATGGTACAAAGTAAACATAAAATGACCATGCCCAACACATTTCAAAGTGATGCCCAACCTACAAAAAAGAGGCAGTTATAGGGTGAAAAGCCACTTAATCATGCTGAGTTGGTGAACTAAGTGTCAACCTTTTCACTAACTCACAATCATCAATGTGTTCCTGTGTGGCTAGATTTGGTAGACTGATTGCAAAGTAGGAATATACCGACTACCATGTGGAATAGTTGATCAATGAGATCAATGGGAAACAAGAACAATGATCATTTATTCATTTAAACCATCCCATCAATATGCAAAAAGGAAGGCATGAAATCACACCATTACCAGACTAGATGAGAGTGTCAAAGAATGGCTAGAACACAAAACTCATCTATGCTCACATTGTGACCATGATGAGCAAAGATAGCAGAACCATAACATACACTAACAAAACCACCTATCAGACCTCCAGGCAATTCTCTGATAGGCTTGATAGAAGTATGCCACCCGACCTTTGTATTGCAGGAACAATCCATGATTTCTCCAAAGTCTGGGTCTGCATCCTAGAATATATAGTCAAAACAGTGGTAGGGAACACGTAGCCTTCACTTGCAAAGTGTACAGAAGAAGAAGTAAGCATACATTCCACCCCTCCAATGCACTGCAGAGATCCACAAAACACAAGTCCACACATGAGGGAGTTGAATCTCTGTTATACCAGTGGTTCCACCTTGTCACAAGTAATATAAGCAATCTGCCTTTGTGCTGGTAGAGACAGTCTAGATTGCCTCCTCTGCTCCCAATATTTCCTGGAGAAAAGTTCAACAAAGAAATCTCAATGCAAAGGCCTGAACTCTAAAATAAGACAACTGCAAGCCTCTAACCCACACCAGCAAAACACAGAAGACGATTCTTGTTGAAAGGGGCCTTAAAGAGTGGCTATTTAACAATAGCATAACCATTTAAACCTTCAACTGATGGTTTCCCATCAGGGCTGCTTCTTTCTATCAGGGAGCCAATGCCCTGAAAGCAGCCAAAACTCCTCGAGCACTTAGTAACCAAGACTCCTTCCTGCAACATGTGCAAAAGTTGGATATCCTGTTGGATACTTGCTACCACCACAGCCAATCAAAAATTGTGTATAGTGCCTGTCAGCACCAAGCAGGCTGTCCACATGCTCAGAACCAAGCTAGATTCACAACCAGCAATTGAAGAGCAGAACCTATACAAAGGTCTAAAGCAACCACACCCCAGTACCTAAAGATCTCAGCTAGGTTGGGCTATCCACAAACATCACAATGTGGATATGAAGAATTTGAATCAAGATGAAAAAGACCCTCTATGCTATCAATGTTCTGTATAAAAAGGTTCTCATGAACCTTAGCAGTATCACCTACCAAGCTCTCCTACCACAGGTCTTTAGATTCGTCTTGTTCTTTGTGTCCTTGGCAAAAACATTCACGAAAGGTCAAACGACCCCTGGCCCTCACAAATTGCATACAGCAATCTTTTTCTCATTACTTCCTGCGCATCACCAAAGTAAAACAGTAAGGTAAACAAGGAACACCCATAATGAGACCAGCAATCTGTCAGAAAAATAACTTTCAAATCTTACCTTGCATGAATATGGAGGGAGCTTCAGGTAGTTCGCACAGGTCATTACACTAGGCAAATCCCCATCTGCCAGCGTGGTGCCCAAGCCTAGTGCAGCTCCTGGTGGTGTTGAACCCAGTGGTGCACCACTTGCACCTGTCGGGTGCTGGCCACATCATCCAACATGAAATTCAGTTCCAAAAACTCTTCAATATGAAAGAATTAGTGGGGTTGAAGACCCACTGGAAGCATGGCAACTCTGAGGAGCTAATGTGACCACATACCATGATGACTCAAAGTTGAAAAAAATGTCAACAGTGCAATTCCAGAATAGAAAATTTAGCTTCCACAATTGTAAGCAAAGAATCTCAACTGCAAAGAACTATTGAGAGCTCAAAAGTTTTTTAAAAAATCAAAAATGTCAACTTGGAACCCTAATGAAAGCAAATTTACCTTCCGCACAATTGTGAGCTTGGGGCTCAATGCTGCCAGGCCACCAGGTGGCAGATGTGGGGCTCCAGTTATAAACTGTAAAAATGACCGCTGCTCATCTAGAGTAAACTCCCCCATGATCTCAAGAAGCTGCAAACACCAAATTGACTATAAGAGGATGGCTCCAAGCATACACAAGAAAGTTTTCTCATAAGGTGACCCTTTTACTACACTTTGCTTGGCATGGGTCATAGTTGAGGAAATGTGCAGATTGAGTCCACCAGATAAAGCACAGTCTGACTTACATTTTGGATAGGGGGGCTGGAGGCATTATATCCATGGTCAAACTTCATGACATCTGCAAGTGACTCTGGCTGCAACAGGGCAATAGATGTGTAAATGATGGATTGCAGATACCAAATATGATTGGGCATGGCAACAGCTTAATCTAAGAACACATGAAATGATGCAATATCTTCAAAAGGGTTGACAACAACTCCAAAGCTGAGATCTAAGTCCACCTGAATAGAATTGAGATATGACCCAATAGTAAGGTTATTAGAGATTTCAGATCTGACACCATATCCACGAACAAGAAAAGAAGGAGACCCAACCCTAAAAACACAGAGAAAAAGATGACTGGTTTGAACAATAGTGACAGTCACATGCATGTTCAATAATCTTCAATGACCAACATATTGTAACCAACATCCTGAATTTCTGTCACAAGTGCAACAGTAATTCAAAGACACAGCCATGATGTTGGCTAGCTCGACAAAACATAAAAGAGGAGATAACAAAGGAAACCAAGAAAACAGGGGATGAAGAAGTGAGAAAGAAAAACCATAAAAAAAAGAACCAAACAATAAAAGAGGAAGTGGAGACAAAGAACATGAAGAACTTTGTACATGCAGCCATGCAAGTAGAAAAGGAAAGTAAGACATCTAGAAGCTAAAATAAAATCAGAAATGACTGACCAGCCATAATTCATGTCGACCACAGAGCAGATATTCCAGTTCCTCCTCACTGAATATTTGCAATGAAGACAGCGGAAACACCTACACAATTAACAAACAGGTGGTATCATAGCTAGCATTGTGATTACAAAGCAAGAGTTATGGAACCAAATGCATATGTGAAAAGAGATTCCAAAATGAAGGAGATTGCACCTGATTAAAACCAGCACGAACAGAATCAAATTGGGCTGCAATACCACTTTTGACAGTTGCATCCACAACAAGAGCCACATACTCTTCCAAAGTCTCCAGTCCCACCTGTGAACCAGGTTATATTCAAGTGCAACCCATTAACAATCAAGATTCAACTGCAGTACAAGAGCCCCTTCACTCAGTCAAGCATTCTCTTGCCTAAGATGGACTCAGACAAGCAACAAAGTTTCATCATCTAACCATAATGTCGCCTCCACCAGGTTTCAGCATGAATTCTGGATATCCTGGAAGAGAGAAGTCCAGACAGAGATCCTCCAAACTGGACCCCCTAAAGCGCAGTGCACTCATTGCCTCATGTACATCTCCTGGTTGCTTCTCCAAAAACTGCTTCCTGCGCACCAATGCTTGCATCTCAAGCAGAGTGTGACCCAGCTCTGGATCAATAGTTTGAACATCATACAAGTTCAACTCCTGTGGACAGGGTCAAAGTCATGCTTAGAACAAACACATAAAACAATGTGAAAAAGTAAATGTCAACCATTTCTCTGCATAGCTAGTGCTTGGTTCACATTTCCACAGTTGGCAAAGAGGTTAGAGTCTAATATCAAGAAGCACCAATTTCTGGAATCCAAGACAAGTCATAACACACCTGACCAAGTACAAGCTTATAAAATGCAGCTGACAAGGGCAGGTCCAAAAGCCGTCCATCTTGAAGAGCCTTAGCTATAACTTGGCCAAGCAGTCTGAAGTGCCCCAAGACTCTTCCATACTTAGTGTCACTTCTATCTGTATTAGGTGGCCAGGGACGTGGAAACAAGCCATGAGGTGCATAAACATAGTCTGTACTGTTAACAGATGGTTCAGAATGGTCGACAGCAGATAAACTCTCCTTTATGTCCTCCTCAACCATGTCCACATCTGTTGAAGAGGCATCCACCTTGAGCACTGACCTTGACTCTGTGCGCCACAGATCCAATGTGCTCCTCTGGAGTTCATGGCTGAGTAAAGTGTAGAACTCAAGGGTAGGTCCCAGACCAGTGCCCACCTCCCCAAAATACTCAACTTCCAGGACTGCCTTGTGACCTGAATATAGCTCCATCACTTTAGCTGCTGAATCTAAAATTCGACTTCTGGAAACTCTCACCTTTTGCCGCTGTAGCCTGCCCACCTGCAGGTCACGTTCATTGCGAGCAGCTCGTCCATCAGCACCTTGCTGTTGCTGCAGGTGCTGCAGAGCCCGAGACAGGCCAAAGGCTGTTGAATGAAAATACTGCCTTCTTGTCTCAAATGGAAAGAGGAATGGGCATATCTGTGTCAGTTGGTGACACCATGCTGGCCACCCACCACTACACAGTGCTAATGCATCTTGCATTTGTCGTGCCAACTTTGGTGTCAACTTACTGCTAAGAAACTCCTCTTTAGATACCAAAGATCCTGCTACTTGGATTTCCTCAATACTCTCTGCTTTGCCTTGGGCAAAAGCATCAACTGCAGCTTGGGCATATAGGCTCGGAGCCAAATGATTCAGAGCCTCCAAAACCCTTAACAACAAAAGTATATCATATGTTGAATTTGCCTTATCAAAGTCACAGGGAAGTTCTACCTGGAGTATACTGTCCAGAAGTGCTGCCTGTTGCCATGAACAATCAATTTCAGTGCTACTCACCACCCTACTACTTGGGCCTGCATTAGCAACCTTGGCTCCATTACAGGGTATCGGGTCACCACTTAGGTCAGGCCTTTGGTACTTAATGGTATAAACTTCACCCCACAATCTGCGGCCACTACCCAACGGAAATCCTGGCCCTGTAAACTGGTCCTCCTCATCCTCATTATCATTAGCCTGTTGCTGAACGGCTTGAAAGATAGTCAGCATCCTGTTTAATGGCTTTCCTCCTATTGAGAACACGAGCTTGGGAGGGCTGTTGGCTGCCAATGCTCTGCGATCATGAGAACTATTGCGAGCTCCATTGATGCCAGCTCCAGCCATAGCTGCTGCAGCAAATGATAAAGACCCTCTGCTCCCTAAAGTTCTGATCCCACTTGTTTCAGCTGCTGAGGTCAAAACAGCTGTCCTATTCACAACACCTACTCCACCTGCTGGCTGTGATAGACCTCTGCTAGTTGATGCCATAGCCCCAGCCTCCATTCCATCTCCCAACTGAACATCATAAACACGATCTTCTTTGCATTCTGGAACTGGATCTTCCCCAAACATCTGGCTCATTCCCCAGTACTTTAGCCCAATAATTCCCAAGTCTTGAAACTCTCAAACTTGCAGAAATGTTCATGTTTGCAGATAATTTTGCAGAGAACAGCAATTTACATCTGACACAAAGATGTGAAACCAAGTGAAGGTCAAGATAATGAAACATACTTCATCATGATCTTCATCCACATCCTCGTCTTCATCATCAGAGAGCTCATCTTCATCCATGGTCACAGCCTCTTCAAAGTCAACAGGTAGCACAACCCCTTCGTCCTGCACAATCTCACCATTTGAGCTACTTGAGTGCCCCAAGACTATAGGAAAATCAAAGTTCCACAGAATGAGGGGTCTATCTGCTATCCTCAACAATGTTTCCCTCAAGGAAGGAAATTAGAATACCCACAAACATCCTGCATTGTACGAACATGAAGCTACACAAGCTTCAAAGGTTGTAGACATGCCAGAAGACTTGGCAACAACTACAGGCAACCTGAACACCATTTATATAACACATACCTCACTTTCACACTCAGGTACTACTTTAGCAACTGGGATGCTAGTGGCAGCTGCACGCCTGCAGGCTGCTGCATTACGAGTTTCAGGTCCTCTCTGCTCATCAGCACCATGAGCTCCTGCAGCACCTCTGCAGACTGCTTTTTCTTTTCCCTTAGTTGTACTTGCACTGCCATCTAAGTCTGCATCTGTACAATTTCCAAAGGTGGTTGCAGATCTTGATTTCATTGAAATATGGGGCTCAGAAGTTAGAACAGCAATAGGTGCAGATGCATCTAACATACTTGTTGCTGATATACTTGTTAAACCATGACGCTTCACATGCGGCCACAGAAAGTCCTCAACAGAAATCAAAGTGGCCAAGGGGTCAATGAGGACAATGTTTCCAGAGTAATCCTGTAGTGATTTCTCTCCAGAGGCCCGACAAAGGCGCAGTTTCAAGGGCTGGGTAAGGGCACCTAGACCACCGGCAATGCTGTAAGTGCCACTAGAGAACCGAGGAGCATGACCCAAGACAACAGGGAATTGTTCCAGAGCTACTAGTGCATTCTGCAGCTTGCGCACCAGCAAAGTTAGGGGTGCACTTTCATTGCTAGAAACAGAATCTGGCAACCGTGCAACTGTGACAAAATCCTTTAGCCTCTTCAATGCCTGCTGTCTGAGAGCTGTATTGGATATGTTATCTTTTGCAGTGTTGCCACAGGAGAAGAAGTTCAACAGAGCTCCCACCACTCCACTCCCTATGAACTCAAAAGTTGACACTCCATCTCCTCTACCAAGTTCAGCAAGTATCTCAGACAGCACCATCACCATCTGATCTTCATTGATACTCCCTGCTGCCTTCACCTTCCCTTTACCCTTGCCCTTGATTTCAACTACAGTCTCACAATTCAGTTGTGAACAAAGATTCTTCAACTTGCACAGGCTCTGTGTTACACCAGCATCAGCAATGCCAGTGTCACCAGGGAAGTAGGTCTCTTTAAACTGCTTGGCAAATGCAATTGCAGCCACTTGCATTTCAGAGCGTAATGTCCCTTTGGCAGACCCTGCAGAAGGAGGTGATCTGACAGGAGGTAATGGAGCTGATGTTGACAGACATGCCTCCTCTGCAGCAACATCATTATTTCCAGCTGACTTCCTTCTACCTGGCCCTCCCCTCCGTGACCTGGATGGTCCTGGAACAACTCTGCCAGCACTAGTTGCTGCATCCAACTTTGATGCTAGCAGTGGAGCTGGAGGCCCTAGCTGGTCGGATGCAATCAAAACATCAACAGCATGCACAACTCCTTCCTTCACAAACATCTTGAAGAAGACATCAGGTAACTTCTGCATCAGCATTTCTGCTATCCGCAATGCTGTTAACAAGATGGATGCATCTTTTGATGCTAACACTCCTGCCAAGAAGCTGTTGAAACACCAAAGTTGTACTCATCAGCACAATACACTCCAGGTGAAGCTAGGGAGCACAAAAGGAGGAACTTGAGTATGAAGATTCACCTTGAAATATTGGACTCAATTAGCAGAGACCGTAACATCTCTGATGTGCTAAAGTATAGGAGCTTGTTGATGGCAGCAAGACACTTGTATCGTACAGGTGGATTCACACTTGACTCATACACCTATTCCAAAAGCATTGTGAAGACATTAGTATCCACAAGAAAGTGCTGGCCAGATAGACATGCACAACAGAACTTAGGTTCAAGATCACATACCTGAACAAGCACAGCAAAGAGATCAGTCCCAAACTGCAGGAGCAGTTGTGGCTGATTGCGCAGTAGCATCTCCCGAGCTGAGATCTCCAGTGCTGCCCCTTGCTCAGATTCCTCCACTCTGCCTATTGTAACTGCTGAATACTTTCTTCCTGCACCTCTGGAAGAAGTGCCACTGATTGAGGTTGAAGTAATTGGATTTCCTTGTGTGTCTGGCATGGTAGGGAGCAACTCATTGACTAATGTCACTATTTCATACAACTGCGCAGGTTCAGTGCCACCAAAAACAAGTCACATCCAGACACCTATATGAATAGTCAATGATAGAAACCAACCTTCATTGAAAGCACAGCTAAGCCTGCCAAGCAAGTCCAATGGGAAGACTCAAATCCAAGAGGGAGACAATTACTTGCTCTGGAGGCCTACTCACAGATCGGGGGGATGCAGAGGTGCTCGACGTAAGCCCAGATCCAGCAAGAACTTTCTGGAGTATACTGCTTATTTGGAGCTGTAACAAACTCTCTGCTGCAGCTGGTGAACCACCAGCACAGATTGAAAGTAGGCGAATCAAAACCTGCAAAGACAGATAGAAAAAGATCATTCCAATATCACAAAGGTCAAAGCATTGACTATATATCTGCAATACACCAATTGCTTCCTCTGGGGTACATCATGGCTTCTCCATACCGTATAAGTTGAACTGCTAAGGGTTGTTTGAGGGACCAAACTCCCAGGCACATTACTCCCAGAAATTAGTCGGGTGGCTTGGGGGATCAAGCCATAAGAACATAGCATATCAAGCTTCTCTGAAGAAGTTGCAGAGGCTTCTGCAATGCGTGTCAAACATACTGATGCATGCTCCACCACCTGGAAGAAAACAAACCAAAATAGCCTTGTTGAAGACACATAACTTAATGCTCAGAAGCACACAGGCACCTCCAATGCAGATAACATTGACAGCTGCAGGATCTGTAACCTCATTTATCAAAGTACCTTAGAGTCTTGGTACTGCAACAGATTGGTCAGAAGGGGAACAGCCTCCATCACAAAATCTGAAGCATCTGAGGGGAGTTGCCGACAGATGTTTGCCGCAATTGAAACTGCTACCCTCTGCAAAAGAAGTAGGAAAAACTTAGGCCCAATAAATTGCAAATTGATGGTATCCAGGGAAAAGCCACTGATGAACCTCAACAAGCACCTCATCAAGAAAGAGATCAAGTAGGAATTATCAAATGAAGGACATGCAACACTTCCAAGATAAATATAGCTTGTCCTTACTTGAACACCAGTGGAGAAAAAATCCAGGTATGATAAGACTGCCATCAGTGCACCAGCCCTGAGGCATGCAGTTGGATGTTCACGAGAGATCTTCTCCAATGCCTGCAAGGACTGTAGGGTGCAAAAATATGGTGGCAGATTATCAAACTAACAGAAATCTGAATCAGATCATGACACTCAAACACCTCCACTGTTACTTGCAGTTGTGATGGCACTGATCCATACTTCTACAAATTTGTTCAGTGAGATCCATGAATCAGTAACCATGTCAAGAAAACCCTATCATGATCTCTTGTCAAAGGCCAGTTGTTGCATGAACAATGGAGTGATTTCCCTCTTGAATTGCACAAAGGCAGTCAAACATACATGCAAATTTCTATCAGTTTCACTACTGTGGTTTGAAGCTCAATGCAGCATTGACCAGCACTGTATGCAATAGACATGCAGCCAGATAAGGGAATAGATGAACCAGATGACCAGGAAAGGGTGTGGATTTCAGATCCACACATTGGGCTCATCTGCAAGATCTTATAGGCACTAGGGTGATGTACCTGTTCTGCAAGGTCAATGTACTCAATTGTGAGCAGGCGGGCACAGAGAGATGGCACAGCTCCATAGTGAACCACGGCCCCACAGGAGGATGGCAACACATCACACAAGTGTGTCAAAGCCCTGGCTGCTAGCAACATCATGTCAGGGTTGTGCTCATGACTGAGGAGCCCGACCAGCACAGGAACAAACAAATCTACTGAGAAGCGGCTCAGGGAATCCTCAGTTCCAATTGACAGCAATTCACACAGTTGGGAAAGTGACTCCAATTGCCGTCCCTCCTCGCCTTCTGCCCGCAGCCCTGACAGAATCCGCCTCAGCCTGCTATTCTGATTCGATGACGGGATCGATGACGGTAGCAGATCGTCAAAACCCGCACCGAGCTTCCTCAGCAAGCCGTGAAGGGCGCTACTCGCCGATGCAAGGTTTTGATGCAATGGACTCCCTCCTTCTCCATCGTCATCTTCGTCCCCTCCGTTAGCAGCCGCTGCCACAACTACTCTTTCCCTATCGCTTCTATCCCTACCGCGCTCCTTTTCCACTTCCGTCTCCTTGCCTTTCTCGTTCTCCCTGTCCGAATCCTCTGACCCCAACCCCTCGTCAAAAGGATACTTCAACGGCTGATCGCCTCCTCTCTTCCCCCTGGTCTTGCTGTGATCCCGCTTGGAACCCGATGCCAAACCCTGACCTTTGAAATCCATCTCAGTTTCAGACGGCAAGCGCGCTGCCGATGTCACGGATGCAGCCGCTGCGGTCGTGGTACGAGTGGAAAACCGGGTAGCACGAGAGGCGGGAGGAGGAGGATCAAGACCACAAACTGACACCGCTGCTATCCCTGTTAGTAATGCTGCTGCTGCTGCGGTTGGTATGATAGGAGTTGAAAGAGTTGGAGTTGAAGATGGAGTTAGCGACGATGTAGCAGCAGTAGAAGCAGCAACAAAGGAATGGCGTGCTCGCTTCAACCCAGCAGGTGTGGCAGGCGATTCCCGATGCGCCGTGCCCTCCCGTTGCTTTCGACTACGCGTTTCCATAAAACAAAAGCAGTTTCCACCACCCGCCCCCTTCTCTTGTCTTCCCCAAAAAAGAAATCAGCTACTGCGCTTCACACCCCCATCACAATTCGCTCTTTTCCGCCCCTTCTCTTCCTTCGTAGCCACTCGTTAAATCATTCCTCCGCTCCACCATCACCCGTCATCTCTCTCCCTCACTCTCACTGCGTTGCCAAACAGCCAACAAAGACAAATACACTTGTATCCCGATTCCCGTCACTGTGGGGATCCTCTGGACCCACGCCCTCGAGCACTTTATAGGCAGCCTGGCGTCTGCCTGGATGAAACCCCTTGGAAGGTCACCGGAAATATTCTCTACTTTTTCCAATTGTTCATCTTTCTCATCCATTCAGTGTCTTTTTTATTTTGCCAAAAATCCGCCAAATTTCTCTAAAACT
>Ga0209208_10005198_pt1 | contig 18189 bp, 12 predicted proteins | sample S1TSphfallax_3_FD_187694 | JGI IMG/M metagenome (GOLD analysis project Ga0209208, IMG submission 187694) | Host-associated microbial communities from peat moss isolated from Minnesota, USA - S1T2_Fd - Sphagnum fallax MG (SPAdes) (version 2) | ecosystem: Host-associated > Plants > Peat moss >... | reverse complement strand
GACCTAGATATCAAAATCTTAAATTAAAATTTTAAAAAATTGTACTTCGAAATATTGGAAAAAATAAATCTAAATTTATTTATTTTTAGTTATGAAAATGTTTATATATCCACAATTTCATCTTTTTCAAAAGATCCTTCAAATTATTCTAACTCTTCTTCCAAATCTACATCTATCCCAATGAGTTTTATCAAGCTAGAATGGGATTTATAATCAATTCTAGCGTCACTGGGCCAAGTTTTTTGTTCACAAAAATTCATTTATCTAATTTAACTATAAATACCATTTTTTAAACTAATAAGTATCCCAACTAAAAAGAATATCCTTTCAATCTCAATTTGTGAACTTGAATCTCAAGCAAGAAATCCAACTATGGGAAACATAACTTCATGCTTCTCCCACCATTCAAGAGGGCAAGTAATTTCATTAGCATCCACCTGATAATGCTTAAAAATAAGAATTATATTTTGACAATATTTTTTGATGGTTCATTTGTTTTTATTGTCATTTCAAAGATATCCAAATTACAATTTGCATCCATTATTTGTTCAACAAATTCACTTTCAAATTTGACCATTTGATGCAAATGATGATAGCATTTCACAAGCATAGGATGTAAAGACCTTTCATCATATTCCTCAAAACTGTTATTTGTTGTCCACAACCAATAAAAGAAGGTCCATTAAATGAAGGTTTTTAAATCTTGGATGCAACATCAAAGATAACATATTATGGGATCTTTATTTTTGACATTTTTTTAAGAATGAAAGAAAATAATCTAACACAATACATATGTATTTTTTGATGTTGGAAACTAAACAAGTCAACTCAAGAGCCACATTAAAATCCTTTTCCATTAGGGTTTGAAAAGAAGGTGCATGTTCAAGTTTTATTTTTAATTTCAAAGTAATGGATATGGTAAAATAAAGTGTATCATCTAACAACCAATGACCCCTAAATTGATTTAAAACACAAGCAATTACAACTGGGGATAAATATTTAACAATAATTTGGCAACAAATGTGGTTGAAAGTAAAAGCTTAAGCTGATGTATGTTCCACATCCACCATCCCACACCATACCACACTTGCACAAAACAGGAAAGTGGGGAAATACATTTTGTTCATTGATGACACTGAAAACATGAGCAACAATAGCATGATGACGTTAAACAACCATGATTATGAAAAAAGGAATAGCAATTGTGATGGCACAAGGTGAGCATGACCACAAAGGTAGCAATAGTAGCAACGATGGCATTAGGCAACCATGACCATGAAAGAAGCAATAGTAATAATGATGGCACTAAACAACCATGATCATGAAGTAAACAACAACATGGATGGTGCCAAGTGGCCATGGCCATGAAGGAAATAACAATAGTAATGATGGTGCCATGCAACCATGACCACAAAGGAAAAGCAAGCAACATGGATGGCGACATTTGACCACAACCACAAAATAAGAAGCAATAACATTGTTGGCACCAAGGAACCATGACCATGAAGGAAACATGACCAACAATAGCAATGGTGGCAAGCAACCATGACCACAAAGGAAGCACAATTGGCAACAACAATGACACCAAGTAACCACAACCCCAAAGGAAGCACCAATAGCAACCATGGCACAAAGCAACCATGACCACGAAAAAACACGAACAACAACAACAATAAACCTCAAAGCAAAACAAACTTTAAGTTCTAAATTCTCTCACAAAAGTCACAAGCAACTCTAAACAACCAGTTAGACAAAACTGAAACTCAGTCTGATTTTTTAAACTGAAATCAAGATTTTGATTCTTTTAAACGCTGGACCCAAAACCTCTCTAATTTATTTTCTAGAACCTGAATCTGAGGTTCTTCAGAAAAGTCACAAACTGCCTAACACCAGTTTGAAGGACCTCATCTGCAATAGAAAAGTTCCAAAACATAATGATAGATACGCTTCCTTTTGGCCTAGCTATTCAATTTTGTGCAAAAGTGTGGTGAGCTATTGGGAACATCTTGAGAAATACATCATGGACTTGGGAACATATTGGAAATGCATTAAGAATGTGGTGTCACCACATTGAGAACTTGATGTGAACACATGATTGACAACTTTATGTACACTTGGTGAAAAGACATTGGGAACATCGAAATGTAGAATATCTTCTAAACCCCCCTTCCATCCCAAAAGGAAAAGAAACTCGGGCTTCATGGTGCATGCTGCATCACCTCATTACTAGAGCAGAAACAAATTTCTAAATAAAATTTTCTCTTTTCTTCAGCTGGACCTTTTGCAAATTATTTTGAGTTGAACATCAGTAGTAGATACTGTATGTCACCCATTTTTGTCTAGACTTAATGGACCCCCCACCGACCCCCCACCCCTCCCCTCCCCTCCCCTCCCCTCCCCTCTTTGATTGGAAGGACCTCATAGACATACAGCTGTAAGCTTTGAGTTGAAACCCTAATAAGTGTACCTTAAAAACTTTGTTGCAACTTGAAACGTTGAGAGTTCATGAATTGTTTGCTGCGTAATAAGTGTACCTTAAAAACTTTGTCGTAACTTAAACCTTGAGTTGATAATTTGTTCGCTGAGTAAAAAAAGTGTACGTTCAAAACTTTGTCAACCTTGAGTTGATCATTTAGGTGGTGAGTAGTCAGCATAGCTTAAAAACTTTGCCTCAACCAGGAAAAATCGAATGATGTCTTCTACTACCAAAATGCATTTTCCATGTGGTGCTCTAATTGGATAAGCTTACATTTTGGCCTTTCATACCAACCTCCATTTGAAAAAATAAAATCATGGAGCAAGCTTCTTTCTATTATTCTTCAATTAAAAAAAGGCAAAGAGAATCCTGAAAGCAAACATAGTACTTGTAAGCAAGAAAACAAGGATTGCACTATGAAACCACCCTATTGGACATGTTTGGCCTTATTGTCTGTTCTACTCTTGTGTCCAATTCATTAACTGTTACTTACAAACAGAATAACAATGAATTCCTGAGAATATTATGGTAAGACATGTCGTTGCATACTTTTCCCATACAAGCTCCATACTGTACTTGCATTTCCATTTCAAATAGGTAACGAATCAGTTCAAAGAGCAGAACATAGAGAAAATTTTAATAAATATTTGATGGAAGTTGATGCCCATAAGTGGTATCTCTATGCAATAATTTTTTGGCTCGTTTCATGGTGTCAAATTTATTAATGTAACTTTTCAGAAGTTCATGATATGCTTTTTTTTAAGTCATATGTACAAGTTTTCAGTTTTGAATCATTATCTTACTATTATCACTTTTCTTGGAGTTATATATAGTTGTAAAGGGGAAACTTCCAATTCAAGCTCTACTTGTACCCCTTACATGACATGGGTTAGGAGCTGCTTTGGTTTGTTTTTTTTTTGGGTGGTAGCCATCACTTTTGTAAGGGATTTAACCCAGTGGTTTGTAAGAGGTTATGGTCACCCAACAAGGGGTTTTTAGGAGAAGAACAGGAGAGATTAGAGGTAAAAAGATGTGTGTGATGTATGAAAAGAGACAAAGTGACCTCCTTCAAGTTTGTGTCACTCTTGTTTTTTTTTCTTTTTGTTTTGTTTCTAAACTCTTTCGTTGATTGTTTTCATGTGTTGAATGTTTTGTTTTAAAAGCAAACAATTGTTGTAGGGGTATTTTTGTATAAAGAAGTATGTTGCCCAGCAAGAAGCAGTTTTACCCCTTGTTGGGCAAACATAAGTCAACATTGAGACTCATTTTAAATAACATTGTTACATTTGGCTCCAACACTTTATAAATTCTACCATCTAATAGAGTAATCCGTAAAGTAAGAAAAACACACCACCAAAACCCTAAGTTTGGTCATACACAGGGTGAGATAAAAAGAAATCCTCCAAAAAAGTACGTAACCATTCAAGGGGGGATGAAACTCAGAAAACCATCAATTTTGGTGGTAAACTCAGTTTCATCCTGTCTTTCCTTTGTCCTGAGCGCCTCCACTGCTGTTACATATATTTTCACTGCTCCTAATTGTACAACTACTATAACTAGTCTCAAACATCGTGCATCAAATGCTGAGTTTCAGCATTTCATACTGAGATTACTTTGTGGATACCACTGAAAGAGGGGATAGGGGGTGAAGGAGACCGAAAGACAGGGTTACTTTACGGATAACTCTATTGGATGTTTAATTTCTAATTTTTATCCTACTTGCAATTGATGCTCGGTGCAAAATAATTCGTGAAAGGGTTGTCTGAAAATTAGAATAACTTTTAGAACTATTTTTTGTCAAAATCCATCATAATTTTACTTTCAACCTCAAGCAGGGTGTCCAGTGTCCTAGTCACTAGGATACAATTCCAAATGTAAGATTTTAAGGTGCAATTTTTGTAATTATTGCTTAACTACTGAACCTACTTTTCTAAAATAAATAAATATTTTAACAAGATTTGTCGACTATTAGTCAAAGGTATGGTATGCCATTGTATCCAAAGGATACCCATTATTAACCATTATGTTTGTTCTCTTACTTTGATTTTGAGGCTTTTTTAGATTTTTTTTTTTATTGAAGCTGATTTTACTTCCAGAAATTGATGATAATTGAAACTATATATACATTATATGCATATATTAGAATAAATAAAATACATGTGGTTAAATCATGGGTAATTTTTTCAAAATAAATATGGTTGTCAAATTTGGAATTCAAAACACAAGTACAACAATGCACATAACATTTTTTACTTTCAAAAGGTTTTGACACCACCTAACAATGATGTGCAAATTGTGCTATTGTCACAAATCCAACGTGGTATCAATATTAACAAACATATATTCATTGCAATGTGCGACATGCTTATCATAAAATTATATGCCACATGCATGTAACACTTGATGTTGGGACATGTCATCATACAAATAAAGACCTTGCACTGCAAAATTCTCTTGACTGTACATTAAACTATCACAGGAAATTAAACCTCAAAACTTCTTATCACAAAGCTTGGGACTGAAAACCATAACTTGTTGAAAACATATTCCATGTACCTTGTATTTTACTAGGATGAGCTCTACAGGATTTTTTCTCAATGTCTATACGTGAATAGTCCTAATGTTATAGAGTGGAATGTACAAATTTTGTTATCATGTCATAGCAAACAATTATAATTTTTAAAAATCCATATTTACCTTGGTGATGAAACAAACAAGCACTTTCAAACAAAAAAGAAAACCATGTAATAGACAATTTTAGGTAGTGTAAGCATTATTATGGGAAAGGTTGATCGCTTAAATGATTTTTAATACTAATTTCGAGGAACAAATTCTGAATTTATTTGATGGATTTCATTTCTTGAAAGGATTTTTTTGTTTCATTTGGATTATTTTGCCCATTCTTACTTTTATATTAAGATTCACAATAGAAGTATTAGTATTGGTGTGGCTCAAAAGGAAAATATCTATAGGAATACAACAAGTATTGGACCTAAATATGCTCATCCTTTAGGGATTATCCAAGCTTTAATGGATGGGACTGAACTTTTATTAAATGAAGATATTATTCTATCTAGAAAAAACACTTGGTTATTTCATATTGGACCTATTGTTGTAGTCATACCAATATTTTTGAGTTATCTAGTGATTCCATTTGGCCACCATATTATTTAATTGATCTTAGTATCAGTGTCTTTTTTTGGATAACCATTTGTAATATTGTTATTTTTGGACTTCTTATGGCAAAATACAGTTCAAACAATAAATACTATTTTTAAGGTGGTCTGCAAGCTGCTGTTCAATCTATTAGTTATAAAATTACATAGTTTTATATGTATTATCTATATCTCTACATGTGATTCATTGAATTTTATTTTTTTTTTCCAGAGTAAAAAGTAATTTGAGTTAACAATCACTCTTTCTGGTCTTGACTCAAAAACTAGATAATCACATGGGTAAGATCAAGCAAGTTTTTGAATTGCAGTGATAGATTGAAGTCCCATCCTTTATGTACAAGAGTGAAAGCATGCAAAACTAGTGTAAAATGTTTACCTCAGATTTAAGATTGGTTATCAAAATTTGATAGCGAAAACAAAAGAAAAAATGTATGAAGTGATTATAGCCATACTTTTATTTCAACAAAAATAAATGGTTAGGGGCACAAAAATACCAAAAGGATTAGTAAAGAGGAAAAACATTTTTTATAAATATTTATCAAAATAAAATAAGGTTTTGGCATTGGTATAAATGACCAAAAAATATTCCCTTTGAATTCCAATCCGAAATATATCCCTATTTACTAAAAAAAAGACTATTGGGAATGAAATAAACCTTTTTACGATGCTTATGAGGAATTCTTGCACACCTTCCACATGAAGATATGCACTCACAAAACCCACCTGGGAGTGAAACTACCATGTAGTTGTAGTCTAACAAGTAAAGGTGGTTCAATGTAATGTAATGAAGTTCACTAAAAATCTAATGCGATGTGTCCACTTGGAAGATACGAAGACATTGTGGGAGAATCAGAACTCACCATGAAGGAATGTGAAGGAACATTATGTTGATATTCATTCAATGTTCATGCTTGATGGTTGAACCTCTTTCGTTCCATTCATCATAACATCTTCATACAACCTCTTAATTTAACATGCATTGGATTTTTGAAGAGCTAATATAAAAAAGAACAATGTTACAAAATCTTATAAGTTTTTTATTTTCTAAATCAAGAGTTATACCTTGGAACTAAAAACTATTTTGACTATATTTGAGGGAAAAACAAACAATTTCAACCCCCTCCACTTTTGGCAAGTGTAGATCCTTTGCAACAAACTCAATGATGTTGAAAATTTGAAAGCTACACCTCCTAAACTAATTTTTTTTTAAGTTTGACACAAATCCAATGGTGGATTTGAGAGAAACAATTATGTCAAATAAAAATCCAAAGGCTTTGTCATGGAAATCCTTCCATGAACTCCACTACAAGTACTTACTACACACAACTTCTTTCCATGCTCTTGTTTGCACACATCTTTCCCATGAACAACACTTTTCCACACATAAGAATTAATCTTTTTTTCACACACTCATTCTCCTCCTTTTTGTTTTTAAAATGCAAAATATTCCCCTCTCCCTTTGCTAAGCCTCCATGACCCCTCCTTGTCCAATGGAAGTTTGGAAATATTTCCTTCCAATCAATGGTCTCCTCATCCTTCATGAACCAATGAGAATCGAGAATGATTTTCTCTCCTATGGAATTTAAGATGAGAATCTTTATGCCCAATGAAACACAAGGAAGGTTCCATTTTCCAATCAAATAAGATGATAATCCTCATGACCAATGGAATTGGAGGACTCATCCTTTTCTTTATCTTGGACATTTTGATGGGGTTCTTGAGCTCCATCATTGTCAATTTCATCCATTCAATTTTAACATCCTATTTTTTCATCCTAATTATTCTAAGTAACTAACTACTAGGATAATTTACCGATAATAATAAGTAAACATCCTTGAGTTCCCATTTGACTAAATTAACTCAATGGTAGTAATAACCTACTTGTGCACCATTTACTCTTTTAATATTCCCTAGTTATTCCTTACCATGTACTAATTAATTATGTAGTACATAGTAAATTAGAATGAAATTTGGAATTGCAAAGATTCCCATGTACTTCTAGATCCACTTTCAATGTTAGGGCTTCATGAATTCGTTGGAACAAGGATGTTCGGCTTCTCATGAAGTTTCACCATCACTACCATGCCTCATGCCTACCCTAATTTCTTAAATAAAGGTAACGACCCCCTTTGAATGCAAATGCCAAATTGTTTCAGCTACCTTTCAGTTTTTGTTTATGCATGTGAAAATTTAGTTATGGCGAATGATGTTGCTACGCCCTCAAATCTTTTAGTTGCATTAATAGAACAGGAAGAGTTTGAAGAAACATCGCTTGATGTGAATGTTTTTCAATGGTCACGTAAAAAAGAACTATCCAGGAGACTGGTGTGCACTCGAGTCAATCGTTTAGCATGGGATCGTCAATTGTTTCCTAGCCCACATGCCTTAGCAATCTATTTAAAATGTGTTCCTACTCGTGGAGCCGTGCTAGAAAGGTTAAAGAGTGTCAATGTGAAAATGACGTTGTTTGTCTTCATTGTTGAACTTGGGTTTTTGGTGATGGCCATTATCATTAGTTACAAGGCCCAATCAACCCTCTTTCCATGGAGCATCGAGTCAAATACCTCGCTCACACCATTCATCAAATTCTAAATTTTTTGCAGTTGTGATCTATCCCCTTTAAATCCTTTACTAAGTTGTAATTCACCTAAAGCTACTCAAGTGAAAATGTTAATAATTAAATTTGATCTTGATTCTATTTAAAAGTTTGATAGAAGTGAAAACTGAATAAGGATGTATTATGCTTTTAAGATTTATAGGATGTATTATGACTATAGCCTATAAATCTTATAAGCACATCATTAGTGCTTGAAGATTATTCTACAACTAATTTAATATTGTCATGGCGAAATGTTAATGTTAATTATGGGCTCATATTCCCAATATATCAGTAAAATCACATTTAATTCTACATCCCCTTTCGCCTCTTTATAACATAAAAGGATAATGCATTTTAAAAGGTTTACTAGGTCCTAAAACTAACTAAGCATTGCATCAATTTAAATAAACAAGTCCTTTACACTTGGAAATATCCAAAGGCTAATTCAACTTTTAATAATTACTACTTGGAGGTTTATAAGGATTCAAATCATTAATATTAAGGAAAATTATGGAACTAAAGCTTAACAATTTGTGGTATTATAATCCATGGCTCACAATGTTCACCTTTAGGAAAAAAAATGAATAATCGATATTTTTTATAAAAATCTGGTGTATTTTTTATCCTTGGTTCGATTTGGAGAAAGAAGAATTATTTTAATTTTTTATTACAAAATAAAAGTTTCGAACAAAAGAAAATACCAATAAATAATTGTAAAGGTTGAGATGGATTTAGAGCTTTTATTGCCATAGCAAATGGAAACTCATTGGTTAAATGGGGAATAAAAAGACAATTTTTTTTCAAAGCCAATTTTGTAAAAAAAAAACTCAAAATTTTGTTCCAATAACTCCTGAGGAGCCAAAAGACATTAAAGTTTCATGTACGGTTTTGAAATAGAGGTATTAATAATAATATTAACATTGACTACAATTATTTAACAACTTAAGTACGATTGATATAGTCGAAACACAACTTAAATATGGTTTTTGGGGATGGAATTTGTGGCTTCAATCTATTGGTTGTATAGTTTTTTTTCATAGTTTCCCTAGCAAAGTGGGAAAGATTACCTTTCGATTTACCAAAAATAAAAGAAAAATTGGTCGCGTGTTACCAAGCTAAATATTCAAGTATAAAATTATGTTACTTCCTATCTGAATTTATTAGCTTCATCATTATTTGTAACAATTTTTTATTTTGGTGGATGGCACTCCCCCATCTCATTTGTCTCAATTTCTAATCATTTCAATTCAATTTTCAGTAATGGAATTGGTCAAGTTGTTGATATAATTGTAGGAATTTTTATTACATTAGCTAAAGCTTATTTTTTTCTATTTATTTCCATCATGACAAGATGGACATTACCCAGAGTAAGAATCAATCAAATATTAGATCTTGGTTGGAAATTTATCTTGCCCATTGATTTAGGTAATTTATTATTGATAGCCTCTCTCTAGGTTTTTTCGCTATAAAGTAGTTGGAATTATTTGTACGAATATTTCGAAATACCTCTTTCATATATAGATTTATTTGATCCGTGAATTAACAAATACACAATAAATAATTTACTTAGGGATATTTAACACATGCTTATTATTGTGAATGGACTTTAAAATTATAGTGAACAAGCAATACAAGCCACAAGGTACATTGGTCAAGGTTTCATAGTGACCCTATATCATATGAATCATTTATGTATGACTATTCAATACCCTTATGAAAAATTGATTCCATTAGAAAGATTTCATGGATGTATTCATTTTGAATTTGATAAATGTATTGTTTGTGAAGTATGTGTTTGTGTATGTTCGATTAACTTACCTATTGTTGATTGGAAATTAAGAAAGAATAAAAGGAAAAAACAATTAAAACATTATAGAATTGATTTTGAAGTTTGTATCTTCTGTGAAAACTATGTCGAATATTGTCCATGAATTGATTATTGGTGATTGAAGAATATGAGCTTTCCATTTATGATCATCACAAATTAAATTATGATCAAATTGATTTAGGTAGCTTAGCTATATCTGTAATTGAAGATTCTGTGATTCATATTATTCCAAGTTTAACTCATCTAGCCAAAGGGATTATGGAAGGTCATTCAAATTCAAGAAATATCACAAAAAATTAAGATTAAATTCCATTTTTAAAAAATAATTATATATATTCCATATCATCTCAAAATTCCTTTCACCAAGCAAGTAAGTATCCATAAATAAATTTATCCATTGGGGTTGATAAATAAAAATAATAGATAAAAATAGGACTTGAATTTATTGTGACTATAATAAAGTCAACCAAATCACTCCATGAAATTATTTTTCTCTTTGTAAAAATTGGTTTCATACTACAAAGTTTGGGGGTAGTGATATTGACTAATATTGTTCATTATGTTTTTTTCTTAACGTTAATCTTTGTTTACAGATCCCTCTTGCATTTTTTTTATTAAATGCCAATTTTGTAACTACTGCGTAAATCTTCATTTATGTAGGAGCTATAAATATCTTAATTGTATTTGTCATCATGTTAATCAATAAGCCATAATGTTTCAATTTTTTCCATCTTGGACCACAAAAGATGGAATAACATGCATAGTTTATACAAGTTTTTTTTAATATTAATTACTATGATTTCAGATATGTCATGGTCCAAAATCTAATTGGTTACACAATCAAATAATATCATAAAACAAAATTTGGGAAGAATATTCAACATATTGGGTATCTCTTACTAATCAAATTTTTGCTTGCATTTGAACTTCTTTTTATAATATAGGTAGGTGGGTGGGTGGATAATAAGTAAGTAAGTAATTAAATAAATAAATAGATGGATGAATAGGTAAGAGGTAGATACATAAGGTAGTAGACTTGTTATATTTTATGAAGGATCATTGGCCATCTTGACTAAATGTTCAATTTGATTAAAAAACATTGGTCATTTTATTAAGATCATTGGCCATTTTGACTCAGTGTTCAACTTGACTAAGGATCATTGGCCATTTTGACTAAGTGTTCAATTTGACTAAGGATCATTGGTCATTTTGACTAAAACATTTTGACCATCTTAACTGATTGTTCAACTTCATTAAAGATCATTGACCATTTTGACTAAGGTTGTACAATTTGATTATGTATATCTAGTCAAATAAACCATTATAGTCAAATTGATTAATCAACACATACATGTGTCATTCAATCCCCTAACCTTTAGTCAAAATGTACATGTCCATTAGTCAAAATAACAAGTTAATTAATTTGAACCTCTTAAAAAACCATGATTTGTAATAATTAGACCAAAATGTTTTTTTAACAAAATATTCATGTAATTTCCACATACCAAAAGAATTATCCCAAAATTAAATAAAAACATATTTATAATGTATTTACCATCCATTTGATGAAAAACCATTCAATTTTAAAATGTTGTTCAATGTTGATCTCTCTTACAACATTAATTTGGCATAATGTGTTTCAATATTTAAAGAAATTGGTGTTGAAACAATGAATAACATATGTTTATTAATAAATTATATCTTTATACTATCAAATTGGATGAAAGCACAATGGACATTACAATGACCCTTTTTCTATAATTACATTGTAGCATTTTCTTGGGTGAATGTTTTTGAATGTAAACCATGTCAATACTTAACAGTTTCACAATGTTTTTACATATTATGGTAGAGCATAACCCAAGCAATATAATAAAAAAGAAACTAGATTTTTTTAAAATGTATATATCATGATGCATTGGAATATATTTATATAAAAAATATACTTGTAATTATGTATTGAAAAATGTAAATATATTCCAAAAGAAATTGAAATGAATTTAAACCTATATGGATTTTTCAGAATCAATTTCACATGTGATTCCACATTTTTTCATGATCATTTTCATCTCACAAATGAGGTTTTTCAAAGCTTTGATAATTGGTATGTGGTAAATTGAAATTCAAACAAATAATCATTTTGAAATGGAAGGTGACAAGCATTATGAGTTGGGTCAATGCATAAATTCATTTCAAACACTTATTTGGATGATTAATGAAACCAAATGCCTAGTATAATTTGAAATGAGAAACAAACAATATTATATTGCGTATATTATAAATGCATTTCTTTGAATTTAAATGATTAAATTTATTTCTTTTTTCAAATAATATTAAATAACATTAACTTTATGAATATCGCAATTTGATAATTATTCATGCAATTTCTAAAACATGATATTAACATTTTTTTTAAAAATAGTAACACATCAAATTTGCTAGGAAATTTAGTCCTTCTTTCCATTACAAAGGAACAAAAGTTAGTTTTAAAGAAAGTCAATGATCAAATTATGTACTTTCAAAGGTCAAAAACATATTCAAGATCAAAATTAATTAATGTGAGAAAAATTAAAACATCATTTCAAGTTTTTTTCAAAGTCATGCATTCATTTAACCATAAATATTTGCGTTTTTGTCAATTTTGAAAGAAATATGTTTAGTTTCACATAATATTAAAAACATTTTAGATTAAAAGTAGTTGTCCATTATAGGGTTCCCACTATTTTGCAATCATTTAAAGTAAAAAAATCATCATCAAATTGCAAATTCACATTGAATATAAAAATAATATACAACAAACTTTAATACATTTCAATAATCAAAATTAACGTAGTTAGTTTTCAAAATTGTGGACCTATAGGATTTTATGGTGACTTCACAATCATTGGTTCATTTTGGCACACCTAAACCTAGGTGCCAATCAATGATGCACATGCATCTTTAGAAAAAATAGTACATTGATAGAAGAAAGAAAAGAGAAGGTAGGATTGGGCAAGAGCTCACAAAGATGTGTTTTTTCCTTTTAGAAGTTGAAAATGCTTTTGAAGACATGATGTGCATCTAAAGTCATTCTTTTCAAAGAAACATTGAAGTTTGAAGATGCCATAAATTTGAATTAATTAAGGGATATATATTTTTTTCCTAAAAGAAAATATTCTAGCATGCAAACATGGGTTATGATAAAGAAAGTTAACAATGTTCATACAATAATGGTCATTAAATGTGTGTTGAATTAATCCCTAGGGTATTGGTTGGACATTTTTTGCTACCATAACCATGTGTTATATGATGGGAACAAACAATGTTACAATGAATGATCCAATGCAAGTATGTGATTTGTTGTTTGGTGAATTTTGTGTTCATGTTTGATCTATTAAATGAATTTTTCTAATTGATTTTGTCAAATTTATTGATTGTTGTTGTTTGCAAGGTAGGTTTTGATTGTAAATTGTTACATTTGGGCCATCACATGAAATCTGAGATGACAAATGTGTTGAAGCCAATTTTGGCTTTTGCATTTTCATTTCAAAGTTGCAATGCACATAACATGCTAGTCTTTATGTTGCACCATTGGTTTTAAATTTTATGAATAGTTCAAAGCTATGTGGGACTTGAAGTGGTAGTGCAATTGCAACATTAGATGATTATGAAATTCCAATGTCACTATTGGTAATTATCTACAATAATTCATCACCAAACCCTTTCAGTGTTGAACCTTTGGATGTTGGTTTGTTTAAACTAGAAGGCCTTCAATTACATCTAGTTTCAACAAAGGAGGCTATGATGGGAGATTGTTAGAGCTAAATTGTTGATTTATAATTTTAACTAAAGTTGTTAGTCCCTTCAATTGGTGGGCAAATCATGAACATTAATTTTCTAATATTGACTTTCTTGCACATCAAATGTGGGGGTATTGTGAGTTTATAGATTAAAATTAAAAGAATATTTAGAGTGATCAAGGTTAGCATAGGTTTGCAACATTGTTGTCAGCTTGGTATTGAAAATTTGGATATAAGGTCTTTCTCAATATGGAAGATTGGCTACAATATCCTAAGTTGGGTTGGTCACATGGGTGCAAATAAATTAAGATGGGGTGGTTTTAGGATATGAAGAATTCATTGAAGATTAAATATTGAAAAACATTGATATGATTTACTCAATGTATAAAATTTTGCTACATTTTATAGTAGCAAATAAGGAGGTACATTTAATCATATTTTTTATATTGGTTGTGTTGTTTTGATAAGTTGGCATGATCAATACTTGTTATCATTCATTTTCTACCTTGTTTAGGTTACTAATTAATGCAATTTGAAGGTGGGGCCTTTATGGGTACTTGGGTTTACATGTGTACAATTAAAGTTCCTCATGATGAAATTAGAAAGGAAAGTAGTGAAGCAAAATCAAAATTTCAAAGCTTCACAATTGATATGTGTTCTTTCAAACTCTTTATTTTTTGTTATTATATCGCTTTGATATTATAACTTTCTTTTTGTTCCCACTCTAAGAACAAGTGGCAAGAACAATTAGCCACATGCCAATTGTATGATTTGGGGTGTACGTGTTTTCTTTTCTTACTATGTATATTGAGTTGTGTTTGTTGACATCTGTTTGCGTGTTCTTTTGTGATTTTTTTTATTGTGTGCCAATGTGTATTTTGGGATCATAAGATGATAGATATGATCCATTAAATTTGGTCCTTTGGTGAAAGTGCTTGCCAACTATAATTATTTAAATGAAATTGAATATTGTTACTTGAATCCCATTGTTGAATGAAGGTGAACACAATTTTACAATGAGTGCAATTGAATTTTTTTGACTTAATGTTTGATGCTTGGTTGTTTTGTTCAAATTGAATGTTGTATATATGTTTAGTGTTTGATGCCTAGTGTTTTGTTAAAATTCATTGACATTGTAGGCTTGATGTTTGATGCATGGCATCTTATTGAAATTGGATGTAGCATGTCAATACAAATGTTTAAGTGAAGGTGATTGTATTTATTTAGTGGTGGTCAATGTTAGAGTGAAGCTAAATGCAAACATTTGATGGATGATTGTTTGAATGAATTTGTATGTAGTTGTTTGTTTGAGTGTGTATGCTTGTTTATGTGTGTATGCAATGATAGAGGTACTCTAAAATCTGAGAACTCACTCAATGCCTTCTCCCATCTACAACTCATTGAGTTGTTGACATTCGAACTCAAGGAGATTGTGTATGGGATCAACAACTCTTGTGGCATTAGTACCTCCAAAATTTGATAGTTCTTTCATCAATTACATTGCAACAATTTTGGCAATTAGTACAGGATTGTACTACAAATTTTTCTACAATAGCTCATATATTTAGCATTATTTTTGAAAGTTGGGTGAGACAATTTCACACTCCTATTTGACTTTGAATCATCCATCCATGTGTTTTTGTTTTGAAAATTAATGATTATGAATGTGCTCGTTGTTGTTCATGCTTGGGTTCATGTCTGGTGGTATGTTTGCATGTGTATAAGATGTTTAAAAAAATTGTATCCATACTCAAAGAGCCTAATTTTGTTTAAAATATAACAAGCAAGCCTGGCCCCACTGGGCTTTACATATGGTAAAAGACATTTAATGCCTTGTTTAGCTGGTATGCTTGAAGGCACATGTACCCACCCAGCACTGGTTTATACATAGGTAAGGTCTGTTTTTTGACTATTTACCTACTAACAACTCACACTTGTGGGTTGTTAACATAGGTAAGTAGTAAAAGAAGCAACTGAGCAAATTGGTACTCAACAGAAAACTGTTTCCAAGTCATTTTTCATCCATCCTTCATATGGTAGTCTGGTGGGTGGGAGGTTCACTCTGGCCATGAATGTTGTTGATTTGAATTCAAGTGTGTTCGGGGGGTGGGGAGAGGGAGGGGGGTCCAAAAAGCAAAAAGTATGTGCATCTTCATCATTGATTCAATGCTCATTTTTTTGTGTGATTGTATGCAAATTGTCAATAATTTTGAAAGCAAAATATTTGGAAGATATTTGGAATCTATTTGGTGGAGTTAAATTGATCAATCATTGGCTTGGGAATGCCCAGAAGCTTGATTTACATGAGAGTATGAGCAGTAGTGAAGGTGCTGGTGAGGCAAATCCAAAACTGGGGGAGAAATTCCCCTAAGAATTAGGGATTGGTTTGGTCCCTTGTTCTTTTGTTATGTATTGTTTTCATCTTGACTTCTCATTTCATCCCCTATTTTTGTGAAATTGGATTCCAGTAACCCAAACTATAATATATATGCAATATTTATCTATGAAGGAAGGTAGTTTGTTTTGTTTTGTAGTTATGAGATCCATCGAACCAGAAGGTTTTAGATTCTGTTCTTGGTGTCTTTGGAAAGCTCTCAATGAGGAAGGGATGCATGGGCTTGCTTCCATGGACTTGCGGTGCAAAAGTTCTTGAATGTTGAGTGATTTCTTCACTGAAAATTAAATTAAATTGTAACTGAAAATTTCGGAGGAATTGGAATGTGCCTTTTCATGTTGTCAGAAAGATCTTGATGAGCAAGATTTAATGGAATTTATATGGGAAGATTTGGATTCAAAATGTGGGAGATATTGATTTTAAAGTAATTGCTGCCACTGAAAATTCAAATAAATTCCAAATAACCAGGTTTTGGAAGGAAAAATCAGTTGAGAACGTGGTAAACACTGGAAGGCTTGCCATTCAATTCAAGCATGATTTCCTTTCATATTTGGCTTCCAAAAATCGATACATACATTGCAAAACAATGTTCACATGTTGAGTTTCCCTATTTTGTAATTGGTTCCCACTTGAGCCATATAGGTCACACTAGTCTATACTAATGGTGGACTCAAATTGATGAACATTGGTTTGGGAAATGAGTCGAGAAAATTTGAAAAGTACTTCACACCTATTCTGTCCACCATGTTTTCAAGTTCTTTTGAATTGCATTGCACTATTTAAAAGCAAAATGTTTAATTGGATATCACAATTGCAAATGTATGCACATTCCACAACTTGTAGGCATGTTTTGTACTCTATCAATTTTCTAAATATTTGTTTATCATTTTGGTGTTTATTCATTTTCACAAGTTGTGTGTGTTCATGTTCTAAATTTCTAATTTGTTGTAGACCTAGGCTATTTTGAGTAAACATACAATTACAAACTCTTTTTGCACTTTTATCGTATTATAAACATTTTTGTGTTCATTTAAAATCCATCTTGGTAAGTTGTGTGTGTCCATTGTTTGAGTTTCTAAATCATTGTAGACCTAGGATATTTAGTGTAGACATTTGGTTGCAATCTTTTTCATCTTTGCATCATGATGTTCTTGGTGGCATTGGCATGTCACATGTGTCCATGTTTTCACCTTTGTATTTTTGTGAATGAAGGGCATGTGTGGACATCTAGTTACTTGAATTTTCTACGATGTTATCTTGTCACAATGGTACCCTTGCATTCCCTTAAAAAATCTTAGGATTTGCACCACTTTTTAATGCACCATTGTGCACCGTTATATTTTGCTCCAAGGGATGAAGTAATAGAAAGGATTCATGGTCAAAGTTTCATTTTCTTCCCTTAATGGTCCATTTTGTAGCTCCCAAAACATGTTGACAATTTTTATCTCTATAATGGAGAAACCATTCAATTCATTAATCTTGGCTCAATAACTATGCATAGTTCAATTCAAAGAGAAAGTACCTTACCCTAAGGTTAGTTTGATCAATAAATAATCCTCAAAATAATGAAACATTTTTTTGTGGAAATATGAAGTTGAGATGTTGATGATTATAGGTTACACTCTAAATATTTTCCTTACTCATATGACAATATCATAGTATATAATGGAAAATATAATAATTTGAAAACTAAATAACGGATTAATTTTTGAACAATATAATAAGAATCCATTTGGTCAATGTGGAAATTGACCCTAGGCTATGGTAATATGAATCCCAACCCAGGGATGAGGACATGTTGGTAACAAGATGCCATTGTGTTATATGTATTGTGTCATATGTACTATGGGTACAAGAAGGAAAGTGCAGATGGTGATGAGTAAAGTGTGCACAAACTTTGAAGGGAAGAAGAAAAATGGTCACAGTAAAATGGGAT
>Ga0209208_10005197_pt1 | contig 18197 bp, 17 predicted proteins | sample S1TSphfallax_3_FD_187694 | JGI IMG/M metagenome (GOLD analysis project Ga0209208, IMG submission 187694) | Host-associated microbial communities from peat moss isolated from Minnesota, USA - S1T2_Fd - Sphagnum fallax MG (SPAdes) (version 2) | ecosystem: Host-associated > Plants > Peat moss >... | reverse complement strand
TTTTTTGGGATATAAGTTTTGATTTTATTTGAATTAATTATTTTCCCATTTTCAATAGCCATGATTCTATTAAAATTTAAGGGGAAAAAAAAGCACCAGATTTTCTATTCATAAAAAGTAGGAGGTAAGCCCAAAAAAAGATTGAAAGATATTTTTAAAAATGTACTGGATGTTGTATTTAACCATTATCTAGATTTGGCTAAATATTCATCTCGATTATCGCCACTCTGGCTATTATATCACAAAATTGACCCCAAAAAAAGCACTGAGCTGCTGCCTCGCCCTTGTGACTACCTGGCAGAATGCACTCTAGGAGCAGGTTCCATGGCGTAATATTGACCTTTCTTTCAGTCCAATAAAATAATAATAATAATAATATAGCCATAATAATAATAATAATTATTATTATTATTATGCGTGAAAAAGAAGTTATTTATTTCGGGCTGCCCGGTTCCGGAAACGGGTGACGTCCGGTAGTCGTCGTCGCTCCGTCTCCGACGTCCGTCGTCGTCTTCTCTGTTCTCTCGCGCGCTCACCTCTTTTGCACTCGCGCGCTCTTCTTCTTCATCTTGTGTCGTCTCGCCCACGCACGCGCACATTTTTTGTTTCTGTTTCTATCGCCATTTCTTTATGTTCCTTACACCTCTGCAGAAGAAGAAGAAGAAGAGGAGGACGAAGAATGCCTGAAAACGCGCTTTTATTCCACCGGTTTTGGTGCAGAACGTGAGGAGTTGCTGTTGTTCTTCTTCTTCTCACTCCGTGGTTTTTTGTCTTCGAGGATCTCTCCCGGTGCAGCTGCAGCTGTTGGAAATGCGTGTTTGCGACGATCTCCGGTGCTGCTGTTGGAAATGCGTCTTTGCTTGACACAATTAGAGCGGTACTTAAACATCCTTCTCTTGGACAGGGGAGAGAGAGAGAGAGAGAACGCGCGTAGTTGGTTGTATGCGTCTTGTCTTGAGATCTCTAGTGTTGTTGGAAATGCGTTTTGGCTTCACACAATTAGCCTCTAGAGTGCGGTAGGTAAGCATCGCCCTTCTCACAGAGACACACAGAGATTGTTTTCCGAATGCAATGGACGCCGCCCTTGGACAGGAATTTTGAACTTTGCGGTTCACATGTCTTCTCTTCTTCTTGTTCTTCTTGCATCTGCACGCGGATTTGTTGATGGATTTGAGATTAGTCTGTGCTTTTCTTCTGTTGGAGCAGAAACCTGCTGCTGCTGCCGCTGCTGCATTGTGCTGGATTTACTGGGATGTACTATTGTTTTGTGAGCACTGCTGCAATCATTCTCGCTGTGGTGTTCTCTCTCTCTCTCTCTCTCTCTCTCTCTCTCTCTCACGTTACGAAGATGATTTTGGCAACGTCGAAGCTGTATTGTCGTGTTGATTGAAATTGATGCCGTCTTGTCTTTCGCGGGCAAGGGATCGGATGAGATTCTTCTTCTTCTCTGTAATAGTATGTTGCTGCTTTGGATGTCCTGATTTGCTCTGGACGTCCTGCTTTCGCGGTCTTCCTCTTTGGTGTCTTGAAAGATGTATACTACTGTGTTGTTGTACTGCAGTAATGTGGGAGATGTGAGAGGAGGATCTGGGTGGAAAAGGGGAGAAGCATTCGATGTGGAGCGAGACCCTGTCCCTTACAAGAAGCAAGTCTCAGAGATCCTGGTTTTTTTTGCCAGGCTTCCTCTCTAGATCTTACAATCTGAAGAAGAAGATCCTTCAAACACAATGTCAAGAATGCGGCAAGTCTCAATGCGCGCAAGAGTTGTTCTTTTGAGCTAGCTAGCTCTTCCTTCCTTCCTTCCTTCCTTCCTTCACAGAGTACCTCCTAATTGTGACATGCTGCAATACGAAGAGGATTCTTCACAAAACTTCATGGAGTCATCGTCTTTATCGAAGGCGCGACCTGGCTCTCCCTATCGTTTCACGAGGGTGCCGTCGACGAATCAAGGCAAATGGCAATATCCGTCTCCTTCACAGACTGGCTACCAAACTCCAACTTATACGGCGTCGTCCAAGACGTCGAATGGATTTGCGGGAAGATCCTTGACTCCCAACAGAACTGGGAGAGCAATCTCTAGCACACCGAGCAGCTTCACGCCACAGCAAAATTTCCGTCTTAGTTCTATTGGAAACCCTGTTGTACAACAACAATCAGATTCTTTTCAAAGAGACGACTTTCTCTCACGCGCCAAGGAGAACGTCTCCGTGACTGTTCGCTTTCGGCCTCTCAAGTACTACTTCTTTACATACAAAAAACCCAAGCAATTGTTTGTTGTTTTCTTGAAACTTTAGTTCGCAGATCTAGCTGCTGAATCTCCTTGCGATTCTTCATGACTACATACATAGTGGGTGGTCCTGCAGTACTAGATGACAGTGAAGCGCAATGGATTTCTGTGAAAGTAGCATGTACACACATACCCACCTGAAGAACATAAAACCTCCTGAACAGACTGTTCTGCAAATCTCTCATGCTCTGAGCATTGTGTACTAAGGCTTTCTGAGTGTGTCCAGTAGTACATCAGATCCACAATGAGCTCACAAACTCAAAGACTCATCTATCTTTCTTCAAGGGAGAGTGTTCAGTATACAGAAATTTCAGTTCACAGCAGCTTGAATCTCAACTGATTGCTTGCAAAGAAAATTGTTCTCAACACATTGAGGGATTTTTGTCTGTGACACACTCCTGTGGTCAAAGCCCAAACCTTAAGAGAAAGGATTACAATTCTGTCAAAAGAGTAATTAAGAGAAAGTTGACTTCAGAGGCCAGAGGGTGTATAACTATAACTAACTATATTGGCAAAATTCTTTCTCCTTGAACAATTGAGAATTTTGGGAAGATGAAATATTTTTTCAAGCTCTAGTTGAACACAAATTGTCACAAAGCTTTAATTTATGTGACAGTACACATCCTGCTCAACATTTTTTTGCTCTGCTTTTTTCTGTGTGTGGATGCAGCCAGCGGGAGATTCAACGAGGTGATGAAGTTGCATGGTATGCTGATGGAGACTCCACAGTCCGCAGTGAGCTTTGCCTGTCGACTGCTTATGCCTTTGGTATGTCAAAACTCATTGAGGCCACATGATTTTTCTGCATCATGATATTGTGGGTAGTAGAGCTTGGGAGAGAAAAGAAAAAGGAGGAAGAAGTATATGGCTCAATGTTCCAGTATATATGTGAGAAACACTTTGGACAGGTAGTGATGTAAGGGAACATCATCTGTAACAGGAACCAAACTCAATGGTCCTTGAAGGGGAGCACAGTCCTCTGAAGTGTCAGTGTGATGATGCTCCTTAATAAGAAGTGTCATGCTTGAAGCTGAGCATCCATAATAGTCATCTTGCAGTTTGCCATATGCAATCTTTCAGTGAGCCTGTCACAGGAGTTAACAAAGAAGTGTGAAGAAACACAAAGAATGAAGGAGAATAGCAAAACACAACAGAGAAATGGGGTGTGATCAAACATAATAGAAGGGTTTGTTGAACCAAGAGAATAGACATACATGGAATGAGACTGGCATTGTCATCACCCTGCTAAAGTCTTTGAATGGTTGTGGGACTGCAGACAGAGTGTTTGGGCCTGCAACAACTACAAGAGGAGTTTATGATGTTGCAGCACAGCATGTTGTCAGTGGAGCCATGCAAGGTGTCAATGGTAATTTTCTTCTTGCCCTGGATCTGTCTACTATTTCCTGAGTCCTGGCTCCATGGGGCTGAAAGCACATGGAAGCAAAAAAAATTGTAGCCAAATGACAGTGGCTCAATGAAGTTTTGAGCTCTCTTGGTCATTCAGGGAGGATACTTGCATTCAAATGAGTAGTAAGGAAGCTTTCTTCAAATAGTCCCCACTTTATTCCACAGAAATGGACTGAATACATCACCCTGTTGCTCACATTGACATTGCATTTGACCTACAGGAACAGTCTTTGCTTATGGTGTTACAAGCAGTGGCAAGACTCATACCATGCATGTACGACTTGATTCTTGGGGTTTTCAGTGGGGGCACCTTTTAACACTTCCCTTCTGCTCTCTCTTTGTTCTTTCATCACATTCCCAGACTGTGATTCTTGGTTGTAGAAAGGATTTCCAAATAGACTCTGTTATTTGAACCAAGCAGCCTTACTGAAAAACCTCATTCTCCTCCTTCACCTGTTGTTGGAGTCGGCATTTCTTCTCTTTGAGTCACACTTGGAAGAAGTTGAATGACATGAATGGAGAGGCATTCCATGAACCTTTTACTGACTTGGGGTATGAAATGGCAGGGTGATCAAAAGTCACCAGGAATCATCCCCTTGGCTATTAAAGATCTTTTCAGCATCATTCAGGAGGTACTGTAGTCTCAACTCTTGATTGCTTTCTTCTTAGTGAAAGCGTGGAAAAGCCAATGTAACCATCCAATCTACTTCAAGAATTCTAATGTCTGTGTGTGCATGTTTGCCCCTGCAAGCTTGAAATCATGTGGAAACTCAAAATTGGCTTGCCACAATTAGAGCAATTATACTCAATAATAGGATGGATTCAGAGTGTCTGTATATACAATTACAGTCCTCCTAATCAAAGACTAACAAGTTGTTTTGACATTGGCTTAGACTCCAAGTCGCGAGTTCCTTCTGCGAGTATCATACCTGGAGATTTACAATGAGGTGAAGATTTTTGCTGCAAATGACAACAATGTTGTGGCATTGTATGACTGTCATGACTTCCTTGACAGTTCTGTGAAGTTTGAACATAAAACTTCAACTGATTCATATCCTTTAACTACTGAGTCAAAATTTTCTACCAGTTTAAGCTCTTGCAGTGTGCCTTCCCTTCTCCCAAGATTCCTCTCATTCCTGCTTTTATCTTTTGGCTCAGTTTTAGCAGCAAGCTGGAAAGCAGTTGTCTGTTTGCTCAACTGCAGCAGTATAGTATATGGCCATGCTACTACTGTAGCTTAAATGTTTGAGTAACTTGTATCATGCAGAAGGTTCCTGATATAACAGCAATGAATCTGATTTCAGGTTATAAATGATCTTCTCAATCCAATTGGACAGAACCTACGCATTCGAGAGGATGGGCAGGTGCTTCTTGGATGTTCATGACTTTTCACCATACTGTAGCACGTACTTGCATGGAAGTGAGATCCTCTATTTGAATGCATGGGACATAGTTTTCTGGAGGCAAAGAAACTGTAGTTTGCCAATGTTGTATTTTAGACTAACACACACAATCTTGTTATTCTCACATTCATGACACATGATTGTGCTTTTACAGCATGGCACATACGTAGAGGGGATAAAGGAGGAGGTGGTCTTGTCACCAGCTCACGCTCTCTCCCTCATTGCTGCTGGTGAAGGTAACCCTACTGCAATACCATGAACAACCATATGTTCTGCAAGTAGACCAAAATGGATACTTCTGTCAGAATTGAGGCCAGGACTAAGATGAATTAAACATGTAGATGACCATGATGTAGAATTGCAGCATACTATCTTGGCCTTGGAAGAGGTATCCTTGTTGAGAAGTTTTTTCTGCCTCTTCCTGTGTACTGTTCACTGTGACCATCTTTTCTGCTTTGATGTTGCTCACCCTTATGGTGTATGCAGCGCACCGTCATGTGGGATCTAACAACTTCAATCTACTCAGCAGCAGGAGCCATACTATCTTCACACTGGTGTGTATGATTGTCAACCGATTCAATCATGATTCACCATGCAATCAGAAATAGAGATGCTGCCAAAATTAACATATACTCTGTGCTTGCAGTTTGTAGTCATATGTACACTAAGGATTAGTCTTAGCAGAGAAATGGAAAATTTTCCTGAGTGATTCTTATGTCCAGCTGGTTTTCCTTTAGTTAATGAAACTGTTCCACACTTCCACTTGACCTCTTGATAATCCTATTAGTGTTGAACTCTTTGAACAATGTCATTTCAGATTGCAGAGAGACATAAAGAGCACATGACAGTATTCATCTTTGAATTACAGATAGTTCTCTTCACTGATTGAGATGTTAAATATGTTGTGTTCAATTGGGCTACTGAGTGCATAACCTTCTTGACCAAGACTCTCTCCAGACTTATTTGGGTGTGGGTCTGTACAGACAGTGGAGAGCAGCCCAAGATGTGGTGTCTACAGTGAGGATGACATCACACTTTCACAACTTGTAAGTAGAATGGTGGCAAACCCTGTTATCCCTGTTGCACTTTTTTAGGTTAGCTGCATTGTGGGGTCATTTCCTTTTGAATCCACTTGTATCCTCCTTAACAAAGCACTTTTACCAAAAATGACATCCCTAGCATTGTCTCTACAGGCTCTCTCTCTTCTCTTATGATCCTTATTGTTCAGAGTACACAAACTGATTTCATCTAAATCCTCTCTGAACTTTCAAATGACACTGATTGCTGACTGGAAGAACTAACTCTGAGTGGACATTGAAGCATCAAAAGTGGGGCATGTGTGATGTGTAGAACCTGATCGACCTTGCAGGATCAGAGAGCTCAAGGACAGAAACAACAGGTCTGCGCCGGAAAGAAGGGTCCTACATCAACAAGAGTTTGTTAACCCTTGGCACGGTGTGTCCAACACTCTTTTGATTTGTATCTGTATGCCCAGTCAGTTAGCCACCTATAGTTCACATAGGTGGGTCAGGAAGTTCAGAGGACTGTCGTATGATCAACATAATGACCTCTGCATGCTGCTGAAGTGCTGTGGGAAGGCCCAGACCTTGAATGCGTGGCATGTTTTGAGGGGGTGGATGCAGGTTATAGCAAAGCTGAGTGATGGAAAGGCTTCACACATTCCCTATCGAGACTCCAAACTCACTCGTCTGTTGCAATCTTCATTGAGTGGCCATGGACAAATCTCAGTAAGCTTTCTACTAAGTTCTCATTCAGATCTCCAGCTGCATCTCTGTTGTGCATGTTTAACCAACATATGGCCTTCTTCTCCTGTATATGTGACAAAAAAAATAAAGTTGCTACAGTGCAGGCTGGTCATGCTAAAATGGGAGTGAATCTGACTGCAGTTAATATGCACAATCACACCAGCATCTAGTAACAGTGAGGAAACGCACAACACCCTGAAGTTTGCGCACCGAGCTAAAAGGATTGAGATCCATGCTGCTTCCAATAGGGTGAGCATCTTATGAGCTCTAGAAGATTATGGGTTGGGATTTTTGTGCTCCATTCTAATGGAATATTGCAGGCTGAACACTTGTCTTGAACTGTCAAAATTTTAGCCATTGCTTGACAATTCAACTTGAATGGACCTGAATTGTGGAATCTGGTTTTTTGACTAGCTGTGGCACTTGATATACCTACATATATGGAGTAAAATGGTTAATTTTTCTTAAAGTATTGTTCAGCGCTCATTAGAGATGTAGCCAATGGCTCATGGCATGAAATGGCATTGGTTTTTGCAGATATTAGATGAAAGATCATTGATAAAGAAGTACCAAAAGGAGATTAGTAGTCTGAAGTCAGAGTTGGAGCGGCTAAAGCGTGGCATTCTTCAGCAGCCCTATGTTCTACATGCAAACCATGAACATCACCTTGCACACCTGCGTCAACAGGTGTGAATGTATGAGCAAATTCAAGCATGTGCTACAGTTATTTTCCTCTTTCAATATGGCATTTAGGAACTCATGAGACTGTTGAACTGAATGGAGCAACCCCTTGCAATTTTTCTCTGAGTCAGAGCTGATTCTATAACTATGTGTTTCTTCAAGCTAAAGTGTTTTTTTTGTAAGCCTGTTCTGTAATCTGCAATTTGAGTTCATTCCAGCACATGTTGGTAAATTGACAACTGGTTTGTATATCTCTGCTAATAATGGACATTGTCTCCAGTTGAATGTTGATGTGACATTTGCTGTGATAACAGTGTTTTTCATTGTCAACTCTAGATGTGAGTGTCAAGTCTACATGTGAGAACTATTTGCAAGTAGTTTCATGATGTTTGCAAGCAGGAGTCCATTAAGGTCACACATGTTAACCTCAGCCCATTACCCACTCTGGATGACAGCTGGAGGCTGGCCAAGTAAAGATGCAGTCAAGGTTGGAGGAGGAAGAACAAGCAAAGGCAGCCCTTATGGGCAGAATCCAGCGCCTCACAAAGCTCATTTTGGTTTCCACCAAAACCAATATTCCTTTTACAACTGTCCCTGAGAAATCCAAACATCGAAGATGCCACTCCTTTGGTGAGGAAGAGGTATTTATATGAATCAATGCTCACACTCCCATTTTCATTCTATCAGTGCTTTGAGCAGGACATGTCATGTGATCAATTCTTTGTAAGTATCTTCTGCAGACAAAAGGTCATATGGCTGGTGAAGTCTGGCTTGTTAGGAGCAGATGCAACAATGTGATGACCAAATTTGTGGTTACATAAGTTTGGATTGGCTTTGTGCAGTTGGCCCACTTGCCAGACAAGAGGCGGGACTTGATGTGGGAGGATGATGGTATGCGAGATCAGGGTGTGCCTGACTCTGAGGGTACTGGAGAAGTCAAGGGTAATAGTGACAGGATGGATGATAGCACCCAGGAAGAAAAGAAGTCCAACAAAAAGCGTGGCATGCTGGCTTGGTTCAAGATTCGGGTTGGTCCCTCTATGTTCTTCCCCTGGTTCAAACATCCCAAATCCTTTATTTTGGTGTTGATTGCTCTGGATGAAATCTGGATTCTTTCTAATAGAATATTCTCAAACACAAGATGAAAGCTGTAATAGCAACATCTGATTATAATTTTTCTGGTTCATTCCTGCACCACAGCACTTGCACCCAAGTTCCAGAATTGGGCTTCCTTCCACTGTCTCCATGTCTATGCAGGCCCTGCACAGCTCTAGTTTTCAATTGGATAAGCACAAGATATAGAGATCAATCACCCCAATTTTCCTGTTGATTGTGATCCTATCCAGCCAGTGACATCTCTTTCTTGACCTGTTGATGCCCTTTGTAGTTGAGGAGCTGAGTGCACAATACTCCATTTGATCCTTCTTTGAGCTTTTGATGTTGTTTATTCATGGATTTCTACTATTTTTGTGCCCTTATCTATACTATCTGTTGTGCAGAAAACAGAGAGTGCAAGTTCAATCCCTTCTGGAAAGTTTGATACAGATAACTTGCCAAACAGCTCAGCAGGAGCAATTGTTCTGTATGAACCAAATCGTGGCTTGAAAAGTGGTGCCCACCAGAAGTCTTTCAGCCATAGAGCTGATGAGCTCTCAGCTGCTGACTCATTTCCAGAGTCCATACAAGCAGGCGAACTCTTCAGTGCAACTGGTCGGGGCCGAATGCCACCTCCAGTATGTTAGCCTCTCCTTCCATAAATTCCTGTAGAATTGACAAAGTCTATTTTTCTCATGGTAGGCATAGTTTTGAGCTGTTTACAAAACATGTATCATTTTCACTGCATTGTTTTCTCCTTTCTCTTGGCATAGCAAAGGGAACTCAGTCCTTGGTCTGATGAAATTCAACTTTTTGAACCCTGGAGGATTCTTAGGTTCTGGACATAAAATGAAACTCCATGGCAGGTGGGCTTGTTCATTGCCACAACCTATATTTAGCCTTTGTCATTGGATTGAAATGCAGACTGGAACAACCATGGCAGACCAAATAGATTTGCTAAGAGAGCAGTTCAAAATGCTGGCAGGAGAGGTGGCTTTCTGCACCAGCTCTCTGAAACGTTTGATTGAACAATCAGCCAGCAGTCCGGAGGATGTCCAAATTCAAGTAAGCTCTTCCTTTACCATAGACCTTTTTTAATCAGATGGAGGAATATCAGCAGAGTAGTGATAGTCTGTAGTGACAATACAGGCTCAAATCTCAGCCACAGGAGGGCCCAAGTGAGAAGGTTGTTCACAGCAGACTGAAAATGAAGAGGAGATGCACATCACCACAAATGATAGTGAATGAATGACAAACACAATCTAAATTGATAGTGTGGCTGTGTTTAGGTGCAAATAGAGAAGACGAAGGAAGAAATCCAAGAAAAGAGACACCAAATGCAGCTGCTTGAGGATCGTATCAAGACATCAGATGCATCCAACCCAAATGCAATTCCTTTGGAGATCTCACAGGTATGAAGTGTTTGACTTGCTTCTTACAATTGTCAATTGCCACATGATTATTATTCTGTTTTCCAAGTTGCACAAAGGGCTTCCTCCGAGATATGTTTGAACAAAGCACCCCAGAGCTAGACCTGCCAACTTTAACCCAGCTTCATCCTAAAGTTTGGCTTGGGGTCTGGAATTGCAGCATATATCAAGCCTCACAACTCAACTCAACGAGAAAGCCTTTGACCTTGAGGTGAATTCAAAAGAAGAAGAATCTTGTAATCCTGTTCCACAATTCTCTTTTCTTGGATATGTTTCACATAGTCTCATCATCACCATTTCAAATGTATGTTTTTCTTGAGTACAAATTCTAACAGTGTTGACATACACCGAGGCATCTATCTTGATGGTTCAAAGTCCTCAACTCTCTTGATATGTCAATATTTGGGACTTCTAGTCTATTTCCTCTATTCCCTCTTTTGTGCCATTTGCTTGTGAGGAGCATGGAAGCACCTTTGGTGTTGGATCACTAAGTTGGGTGGAGTCTTTTCTCAGATCTAGAGGAAGATTTAGGTTTACATGACTTTGGAGTTGTCAGTAGGAGAGAATTTGATGATATCCTTGTTGAAAAAGGAGCAGATGAAGGTTGCTATTGAGGAGGTGTTGAAGAAGTGTGACATCAGTCTGGGGGACAAGTCCTTGCAAAATACACAAGATCTTGTGAGGAATCTGACCATTCTGCTGCATGTGCTGGTTGTTGCAGATAAAGAGTGCAGACAACCGGATTCTGCAAGAGCAGCTGGAAGCCAAGGTTAGTAGCCCAATCTTACCTAGGTTGAAGTATCTTCTGAACTGATCAACACAGGTCTTTCAAAGCTGCAACTTACAGAAACCACCCTAACTGTGGTCCATCATTTTCCAATCCACAGACTGCAGAGATCAATAAGCTGCAAGACATGGTGGATTCTCTCCAACAACTCCAGACATCAATGATGAAGACAAACATGAACGGACAAAAAACAACCATTGGGCTAGTTGATACGACAGAGGAATCGGGGATCAGATGGTCAAATGCACAAAGTTTATCCAGAAAACTTTGTTACATGGAGCAAAATGGTTCTGAGGGTGACAACCACAGGCAAAACTCTCGCGCAACATCCAAGGATCTGGATGAGGAGGGTGATAGTTTGTTGCAATCACAGGTCCTTCTACAGGTGTGTGTGAAACACTGTGGATCATACTTTTGAGTCCCTTCATTTGAGCTTTTCCTCCAGCAGATAGAGCTCACCTATACTCTCTCTGCTCACACTCACCAGGGATTCAGGCCCAGTGGAGATTCTACAAATATTGTCCAATTTGTCAAGTCATGGCTAGGGAGTGCTGATGTCTGGTCATTTGTCTGTAGCCATCCATTTGTAGATTTTACTGGGTCCATCTGTGCTTTGGTCTTTGAGTTTCTTACATTACCAATATCTGTCAATCTCCTTGGGTAAGAGTATCAGATTTTACATTGCTGTCAGAATATGTTTTGGAGGATAAATATCATTCCACCACTCATCTCATGACTATGGGACTTTTCATCACTGCAGGCAGCTGAGATTCAAAAACTGAAGCTTGAAATGGAGCAACTGAAGCAGGAAAGAGTCCAGTTAGCAGAAGAGAAGGCAGGTCTATATCGCCAGACAGAGAGACTGGCACAAGAGTCAGCATATGCCAAAGAGCTGGCTGCACAAGCTGCTGTAGAACTGAAGAATCTAGCACAAGAATTGACAAAACTCTCCTTCCAGAACACGAAATTACAGAATGATTTAATGCAGGCTCAGCAGGTTACTTTCCAGAATGCAAAGCTTCAGAATGAGCTTGCAAAACTGCAGAATGAACTGACAAAAGCTCGAGATCAAGCATTTGCTCAAACAGCTTTGAAGACAGCATCACTAATTGGGCGAACTAAGCAGATTGCAGGCAGCAATGGCCAAGTTGGTGATGAGACTGCTCTTGGTGTTCAAGGGATCTCACCTCTCATGCATGGAGTTGGGAATAACCACATTAGAATGGGACAGAACTACAGCAATGGAGATGGAAATCTGAGCAGCAGGAATCAGAAGATGAATAACAGCATGAATGTCTTTGATGACATCAATATGTGCCAGCTTGATCCCGAGACAGCAATCCTTGAGCTGAAAAAGGAGCTTGAATTAGCTCACAATAGGGAATCAATTATGGAAGCAACAATGGCTGGGAAAGAAGAGCGGGAGACACTGCTACAGAAAGAATTGGACCATGCCAAGCATCGAGAATCAGTTCTGGAGAATGATCTTGCAGGCATGTGGGTTCTGGTAGCCAAATTGAAGAAAGAGAAAGACACCGCAAAACACCAGCCAGTTTTCACAGATGTCCAAGACTGCTGTCAGGAAGATTGTCAGACTGTTGGGAGGGTTGCTGTGGCAGTGGCAAGTTCTCCAGAGAGCATGTGGCAAGGCTGTACCAAGAATGGTAACTTCAAAGATATATAGATACTAGCAGACCAGCTTGGAAGGACAGACTTGAACAAGTCTTGTCAAGATGTGGTTTGGAGCAACATGCAAAAGCAGCCTACCATAAAGAGGAACTTCACAGGTTTTCCAGATGAGGCATTCATTCCAGTCTTCTGTTTCATCAGGCCAAATTGGGTCTGACAGTCATCCCAGGAGAAATTTTTATTCAAATGGAGAGAGATGCATGAAAAAGCAAAGGGTACAAGAGTAAATGGAGGAGGGCTTCATGGAATGGAGAGAGTGGTCCTTTCTTTCTTGAGAAGGTCAAAAAAGTCATAAGGGAAGAGGAATGGCAGCTGAGGCTGATTTTGTTGCAAAGGGCTGTATGTAGTCCAGCTAAAGGGAAAAGCCCAGCACTCACAATGATCTCTTCCCGCAATGCATTGTCCATTTATGTCACTGACAGACACCTGGCGATCTTCTTCACCCACCCCCGCTGTGAATATGATGGGTGCAGCATGTCAGCTCCTCCTTGTGAGAGCAGCACTTCCTACCACAAGTCCTGAGGAAACATTTCCCCCATGATGCAGCAGAGGAGGGACATACATGTCAGTGCTTCATCTATACACCAGTCACAAGGGAACCACCAAACCAACCCTCACAGTTCCCATTGGCATAATTGGTGTCAGGATTTTCCTCCCCACCCCACTCTATTTGTTGACCTTGTCTATACCTGTAACGTAGCAATTTTTGAATAGATACGTAGTGTCATTGTTTGGAGGTTTTCCTTCTCAATTTGCACATATGCCACCATATTGTGCCTTAAAAACTGCTCTATTTGTTTTATTTGATCCATGTAGTAGTAGCTCTTTTTCAGGTGTATCATCATGGCCCTCAAACTAATCATCAGTCCATTGTATTGTTTCTGGTGCTCTTTTGCTCTGTTGGAATGCTGCTTGAATGATAAGAATTGCTAATGACCAGGCCACCTCTTCTGTCTCTCATTCCGTTGATTCTGAGAATTGAGGACATGAAATCTGCAGAAAAGAGTCTGTAGTTAGGACAGCTTTCCATTTTGTCTCTCTGAAGGTGCAGTACTTGGAAGTTCCTGACAGGGAAACTTCCTCACTTACTACTACACCTTTTGGTGTTCACCATTGACCACACAACAAAGCCATTTTATAGAGAGTTCTGCAGGTTTGTCCACACTTCAGCACTGTTGTCCATGTGAACTTGGAGAAATTTGGGACCTGGAAGACTCGAGGAGTGTTGCTTGGAGGGGGAGTCCTACCACTTTTGACGCCAGATGCTCCAGATCTGTGATTCAAATTGGTAAGACTTGCACCTTCCAACTTGCTAATGGAAAGCAACTGGGTTTGCATTGTCAAAGTATCTATCTCCATCTTGCATGTGAAGATGGTCTTCAGAACATCGTCAAATACTGGAGGAGTACCTGGTGGAATTTTCAGCACTTATTTTGCTAATTTCTCATATGGACAATTGCAGTGTGGCTACACAAAACTGAAATAATAATAATAATAGTAGTAATCAATTTATTTTATTTATTAAAGCTCTGCTTGGGATATGTGAGCTATAATACAAAATGGAACAATTATGGCAAAATGATCAGTGTTTCAAACTTTGCAATTGACACTGGGGATGGAAACAGTGCACAGAAAAACAACAGGGTACCAAAACTAGTTTGCTCACATAAATTGGTCCTCAGAGGAATTTCACGCCCAGTTTTTGACTGCTGCTCATATTCTTGATGAAACCAAAAGCCTTGTCAAAACAAGATCCCACAAATCCTTTGAACCGATATCCCAGTTTCATGAAACAAACAGTACCCAATTTCCCTCGCTTTACATGCTATTCCACACCAGCACACCCTACATTCTTCACAAAAAATGCGCCTCATGGATTCCACAATACCCAACGTTTTTCACCAATTGCAAAACCTTGCCCACAATACCCAGCATTCTTCACAAATTGCAAAACCTTGCAGCTATTCCACCATTAACCCCAATACAAGATTTACCAAAAGAAAGATATGCATTTGCTATTCCACACATAACCCCAATACAAGATTTACCGAAAGAAAGATATGCATTTGCTATTCCACACAATACCCAACATTCTTCACAAATGGTAAAAGCCTTGTTGCCAATTCCACACCAATATGGGATTCTCCAGAAACAGCAAAAACATTGTTGCTATTCCAGAGCAACAATACCTGACATTCTTCACAAAAAACCTCATTGCCATTCCAACAACACCCAATATTGTTGCTATTCCACACCCTCATTGCAATTCTGACAATACCCAATATTCTTCACAAATTGCAAAACCTTGCCACTATTCCACCAACATTCAATACAAAGATCTCACCCAACAAAGATATGAGATTTCTGCATACAGAAAAGATATTCATTTTGCGGGACAAATGCTCAAAACTGTCATCAAGTCTCCTATGATGTTGCAGTAGTTTTTTTGCTGTCAGAAACTAACTATTCAACAGTGAGGTATGAGAGGATAGAATTGACAAGATCCTGCATTTTTGGGCGAGTAAACAAAGGAGATGCATATATAAATGAAAACTCGAGCTTGGCGTCACGGATGAAATAGAAGATGGCAAGACATGATCCAATGCCATGATTCGAGGTGCATACGAGATGGTCTGTCAGATTCAGATGCATGGCTGAAGGTCCTAGATCTTGATACAAAGGTTCTGCAGTTAGCGACAGAAGTGTGGAGCGAAGACTTCCACTTGGAGTTAGGTTTGGGAACCTCAATCCCTGGACCATGAGTGCATTCAAGTCACCCATGTCCATGAAATGCTTCTTTGCTTTGATTGCTTCATTGTATTTGGTTGTGCATTTCACTGCTACCTCCCAGAAGGACTCAGTTTCTGAAACATGAATTGTCTTCATCATTGCTGCATGATAAAACCCTGAAAAAATGCATGACACAGACCAAAGAGTTTTATCAGAAATGATGGTGGAATAATACCGTTGTTGCATTATAGACAGAAAAAAAAACAACGGGCATTCTTCACTGAAAATTGCTTGTAAAAAGTTGAAGAAAAAAGCAGTGAGCATTCTTAACCATCAAAACAACATCACAAAAGATTTCAGCAGAAGCAAACCCTAAGAAGAATTTCAGCAAAGAATGTGTAGGTACTGAGGAGAGGTAATGAAGGCTTCTTACCAACATGTGATTCAAGGATGCGGGGTTCTAAGAGATTTCTGCAATTCAATAGCACAACAGTGCCATAATGCTCGCCTCTTTTGCCCACCTTCTTCATGTCTGCAGCTGCCTTCAAACCTGCTGCTTCGATCGCTCCATACAGCAAAGAATTGTTTTTTTTGCAAGCCTGTAGTATCACAAGTACATGCTCAAACTCTTCAAGAAAGTTTCCATCTCTGTCTCTGTGTCTGTCTCTCTCTCATTTCCAGCAACTGGCTTACTCACATACTCACACCCACAAGGCTTGGACAATAACAAGGAAAGGAGGATTTATGATTCATTCTATAATCCGAAAGCATGAGAATCCTGAATTCTGAATTTGACAAGAAAGAAAGCCCACTAAACCCTAAATCCTGAGAGCTTTAGGTATGGATGTTCTTCACAGGATTTTCAGATGGGCAATCTGCGGCAAATCTGTACATCACCAGGAAGCAGCAGTAGAGTTTTACAGAAATTGGTTGCTACATTCTCAACAATCTCTGAAGGAAGAAAAAAAAAAGAGCTTGCAATGGTCGATGCCAACTGCAATCATGCAAATGCAGCAAAGATTTAGGGTTTTGTTTTCCTCTTTGTTGTGCAGGAGATTAGGAAGAAAAAGGAAGAAGAATAAGAAGAAGAAGGTGATGGACCGAGTCCTGACCTGGAGAAGATCGTCAGTGGCTTTCGGTGAAAGCGAAGCTCGGATGAGACGAGACTTCCGCGGCTTGTTAGTGTGATCGAAAGGAAGGTATGCATGTTTTCTGGACACTAGTCCGTATCCCAACGTGTCCACTCCGTGTGCCCATATCGGCTTCTTGTCTTGCCCTTGCGGAATTGCCTTTTCCAATGCCGGAAGTTCTATGTCCTCTACCTCCTCCTCCTCCTCCTCCTGCTGTCCTCCCTCTGCTGCCGCTGATTCTGAGCTTACACAAGTCGTCTGCTTCTTCTTCTCCTGGGCTGCTGCATCTTGTTCTTGTTCTTCCAGTTGCACTTGTCTGTAAAGAAGATCCACAAATTGGTGCGCAACTGGAGAGGTCGATGCTACATCTGCAGCGGCGCTGTGGAATCTGAAGACAACCAGAGATGAGTTCTCGGGAAGCTCATACACTTTCATATCGAAGACGGCAAAGGGTTTCTCTTTGGGAAACGGCGTGTTCATCTCATCTTCCAGTAGCTTCAGCCACTTTTCTTTTGAAGCTTCTTCAGATTCATCATCGTCCTCCAGCTCTTCTTCATCATCATCAGCTGCACTGCTGATCAAAGAAATTTGAGAAACGACCGGATCTTCTGCTGCATGATCTGCAGTTCTTGTTGTGAAGAGAAAGTTCTTGCCGTTGAGTTGTTTGGAGATGTTGGATCGGAGACGAGGATGTGATGCAAGGAGTTGGCGCAAGGATGTAGTGAGAGAAGATCGCGTGAAGCGACGAGCAAACAGAAGACCCAACAACGTAATGCCTGTTCCTGTCTCCACTGCTGCTATCCAGTTCGTCTCTGACTTCCCTAGTTCCCTGTCTGCTGTGTTCTTCCCCCTCACCACTGTTGTTGTTGCTGCCATTTTTTGCTGCTCCCTCCTCCTCGACTAAGTTATAAATTTGTGATCACAAAACGGAGAATACCCACACCCCCAAAAACTCACGGAAACCCACACTTCTGCAACCTCTACAAATCCCAATGCTATGGAAACTACACCCGATCTGCAACTTCTAGAAATCTCTCTCTCGAGCTATGTATGCGTGTGTGTGTGTGTGTGTGTGTGTGTGTCTCTCTCTCTCTCTCTCTCTCTGTCTCTCTGTCTGTGCCTTGTCTTGTTCTCTTCTTCGCAATGCTGAAGCAGCAGCTTTCCTTAAACATCTAACTGTCTTTGGACCCAGTTTGTGTCTTCAGTTGGAGAACTGAAACCCCGAAAACTGAACCCAAAAGTTGCAGAAACACCCAGTTTGTGTCTTCACATGGAGAACTGAAAACCCAACAAACTGAACCCAAGAGTTTTGCAGAAACAAAAAAACCAACCATGCAAGCTTTTCTTCTTTCTACAGTGAGTTAAGTCTTTCTCATGATGATGCCATTGTCCTAGTCCTCATCAAGACATGGCAATGGGATCCCATTTGACATGTTTTTCCTGGCTGCTGAAAATTGGGCTGCAATCACAGAGCTCTAATAATAATAAAAACAGGACCCACAACTCTAAAAACAGCTTTCCTTGAACATCTAGTTTAAGCTCTCTTGGACCCAGTTTGAGTCTTCAAAACTGGAGAACTGGGAAAAAAACCCAACAAACTGAACCCAAAAGTTTTGCAGAAGCAAAAACCAACTATGCATGCAAAGCTTTTTTTACCTCTTTCTTCAGTAGTAAGTCTTTCCTTTTCTCATGATACTGCCATGGCCCTAGTCCTCATCACAATTCAACATTTTTTCCAAGACCCACAACTCTGAAAACAGAACACTCTAAAATTATCAAAAAAAATGGAGCG
>Ga0209208_10005196_pt1 | contig 18197 bp, 12 predicted proteins | sample S1TSphfallax_3_FD_187694 | JGI IMG/M metagenome (GOLD analysis project Ga0209208, IMG submission 187694) | Host-associated microbial communities from peat moss isolated from Minnesota, USA - S1T2_Fd - Sphagnum fallax MG (SPAdes) (version 2) | ecosystem: Host-associated > Plants > Peat moss >... | reverse complement strand
TTTTTGGGTTTTATTTTAGTTTTGTCTGTTCTGCAGAGTTGAGTTTGCTCTCTTTCCTGTTGGTTGTTATTCTAGTAGATATGAAATCTCTATAACCTTGTTGTTGGGTCATCTTGCATCTCTATTCAGGTTGACTTAAGTTGTAAGTATGGAGAAGTTCTCAGTAGTCAAGAAGTATGTTGTCTCAGTTTATTCGGGTTGTAAAAGGTTGTTCCTGAGTTATGCAGTTTCAAACACAAATGAACCGGTTAAGGGTGTTTAGTATGATCTTCAGGTTTGGATGAGTGCCCTGAAACAGGTTAATCGTCTGTAGGCCATCAAACAGAGTAACATTGCTTGGTGCTAGCTTGTTATTTCACAAGTTATATAGGCTTTTCATAAGATGGTTTTGTGTGTTACCAATATTCAAGCAGTTGTTCATTCTAGATGGTAAACATGAGTGCAAATCTTTAGAAATATAAACCAAACATCGAGATGTGGACAGATCATTGTAATGAATAACAAGGGAAATCTGCTCTCGTTATGCTGTTCTGTTCAACCTGAAGCTCACTAGGTGGGATAGAAATCCATTTAAAGCTTGTACATTGCTTTATTGAAGCTTAGTGCCAATGTTGTATTTGTGTCATGCAATCATGCATGTTCACTTGAATGAGGATACTGCTAACTTTTTTTGTTGGCCTTGTCTCTTGAGTTCTAGCCAACATCTGTGACTGGGTCTTCTCATTTCTTTGGAGATGAAAAAGAAACTCAGAACTCCAATGTTTGCAGAATGGTTTGACTGAAATTTTTGGTAGATTATTGTATGCTTATTTATGAAGACCATCAGGAGTGATGGCCGTTCATCACTGCTATTTGTGATGAAGGCGATGAAATGACAGTTTGTGAGCAACACAAAGAAGGTTATGACTGCACTTATTCCTTTTGTGTTACTTCAAAGTGTTTATTATTATATGCTTCCCTACACCAACTGTTGGGAGCTGATGAAATCAATGGTTAGTCATGGCAGTGGTCACGGCATTGCCATTCATGATGAAGGTGATGTCCTGATACTTTGTGGGAAATCTCATAAAGTTGTTGTCTGCACTCATTCTTTTCATGTAACTTCAAAGTGTTGTTCAGGAGTTTTCTTTGTAATCTCATGAATATAATCACAATCAAGAGCTTGTAAATGGCCCACTGTGCCAGAAACTACAAGTGTGATTTGGGATGATCCAGCTGTGGATTATCTACAAGCATCTTTGCAGGTACTGCACAAGACAGTTGCAAGCACCAGCTCGCCCAGCTTGAGAGTGTGGAATTGTGCAACAGTAGTGTTTTTATTCCCAGGCACAAAACATGGACTCTAATTTCCACAATGTTCTGTCATGCTTTTTCGTTTACCTTTTGTATCAACTGCCAATGACATGGGCGGTGCAAGGGCCCACCCAAATCACATGTACAGTATCCAGTCCTCACACAGGAGCATGTCCTTCAAGGTTCAAAATCCAAAAAGACTGGCCATGTTTGCAATTTGCAGAACTCCGTCATACTAATTGCAATAGTTGTCAGTAACAAAATTATGTTTTTCTTGTGAACTTTTTTCCAATCTCAATATGCTTTGCAGTACCATCGTTGGATTGGTCTATAGGAATGCACTTAATGTCAACACTGGTATCAAGGACCCTACCAGGCTGCTATGACCTGATGCAATACCAACCTTATAACAGTACCAGCAGCCCGGTAGGGACTAGAGACCTGAGGTGATACTGGATACATATATACCTACCTTTTACCAATTTCAATATTAGGTTTGTGCATGTCTCATACCAAGCAAAAATCTGTCTTGAACCTGGTACCCAGCTGGTATGGAAAGTTTTAAGAAGGACCCAATACAAGGCCTAGCTTGGTATGAAATTTCTTTTAATGCCTGATAGCAAGGCCAGGCAGGTATGTTCAAAGGTTGATAGTTCATACTTGATACCAGACTAACATTGGTTGGTAGTTAGTACCTACTCAAGATTCTGCACCCGGGATTTCTGCAAGGTTGACATCATCTTCTTTTTGGGTCAGAGTTTCGAACAGGAAATCTGGCTCTGAATCAAAACGATTTCTTCATTTCTCCAATATGTACTCAGAAGGACTGGGATGATTACCTGGGTTTCAGTGCCATTGATGTCTTTTTGTCAAAGGTGCTGTTCAGAATATTAACAACAGAGGTGCGTTATGCTGACTCTTGAGGTTTTGCCTATTGCAGACTGGGTTGCAGACTTAGTTGAATGAGTCACAGTTCATGATTCATACATTTCAAGATTTGGTCGCACACTTTGTGTACCACTTTTGTGATTGAATATTTGAGTTTCCGAGTTGAACAAGTCTAGTAATGTTGGGTAATGAAAACTTGTCACAAAGTCATGCCATTTTGCCAGGTCTTACATATAGATAGATGGTGAGCAACTGAGGACTTAGGAGTCTGGAAATGGAGGTGGGTTATTAGCTAAACTTTGTGTTGATTGTTGAGTTTTTTTTTCCCTCTCTCGCACATCAAAACTTGGAGCATCTACTTTCTCTGATTGATGATCTCCTCCAATGATTTGATGCCTATGCAATGTAAATGTATGTAGCTTGATTCAATTGTGGAAAACCCATTGGGGACTAGAAGAGCCAAGGATGATTCCTAGAATTCCAGGGCTTCCAAATCCTATATGAAGGACTTGAACCCAACATGGCTTATTGTGAAAAAACCAATTGTAAATTTCTAGATGTCTAGGTGCCCAAAAGGTGGTAGCTTCACAACATGAAATACAAAATCTCTTGATGACAATTAAAACCCAAATGGATGCTCACAATTGCACAACAACGGTTGTTAGTGTACATCTAACATAAGATTGTTTGGTGATGCCACTGTAATCCACTAATCAATTTAGAGTTCAACTCTTGTTGGGTACATCACCTCTTCCATCTCAAATGATGATGGGCTTCTCAATCTAGTCAAAGGTTTGAGTACAATTTGCTGAATAATGATGAACCAACTTATCAAGTGGTTTTTTCTTTTTTTTCTTAATTTTGAAATGAACTTTTTACTTGTCAAGATGGATATCATGATTTGACCAACTTAGACACAATTTTCAAAACAAACATGCATAATAGTAGATCATAATGGTAACTTAAAACTCACATATACATGGGCCCTTTGAACATTTTGTAATTAGGAGTGCTTAAAGACCTTTTGTAAATAGCTTCCATCTACGTTGTCACATATTTGCTCATGATAGGGACATGTGATGTGGGTTGAGTTTGTCAATAGGTATGTGCAAATAGACTTGGTATTAGTGGTAATGATTTGCATACAGACCAAAACCATTGCAAATGGTCACTAGTAATCAATCACTACCCTTATTAGATTTGAATCAGAATGCTTAATCTTTGGATTTGCAATATTTTAATCTAAATTGCATTATTTTCATCCACAATGTAGTAAAAATGGGAGCAAAAGGGCTAGTGATGAAATTGATTTAAAATAAGGTCTTGATTAGACACAAGCACATATAGCCTAGGATGGGGTTCAGACCTATGAAGGTTATATTTTGAATGAAACTCTTCTAATACAAATGCAAATTAAGTAAATCAAAACCTCACAAAGTACACATCACATGGAGGTGAAGCATCTATGTCTTAGTTGTGATCTTCTACATGCCTAAAAGGTTTAGTGTTTATGGAATATATGCCTAAAGAGGATTTCATCATATGTGCCTAAATGCTTCACCTTTATGGCCTAAAGTTTCACCCAATCTAAACAAGTTTCCATTGGCCTTCATGAACAATTGGTTTGTTGCACTACAAGTTACACCATACATAAGTTTTCATGAGAGAATTAATATAAAATATTTTCACTAACTTTTTAGATACTTGAAAAGAGTGGATGATTAGTTCCCCCTTTATCTACTCCTAATAAACATTTATTATTTTTCTGGAATATATTATATTATGGATTAGAATATTATGCCACTTATTAGTGTTTTAAAATATCCACCCTTTCATAAATGAGAGTTTGTTGTTTTACACCTTGCTTTTTAGAATTTAGCTTGTTCAACTTAGATGAAGTCAAGCTAATTGATTATTTTCCATGGCAATTTTTTTTTAATTTGAAATTATCAAGTTAATATCTATCCAATTCCAAAAATTATATACTTCATACAATGGATGAGTCAAAATATGTATGTATGATAATGTTAAAATACCCAATGCATAGGGCCCAAAACACAATTGTCTTACTTTGTCATGAGTTTGTTTGAATTTAATTTTAACCTTATGTGATAATGATTAACATTTATAAAATATTCTTTCATTAGCAATTTTTGATATCACATCAAGCCTTGCACTTACTTTGTTACTATTTCTTCATAATAACATTGTTTAAGTGTAATGAAAGTACTTCAACTTGTCATGTTGATCGACTCCTAAGTTCCCTCACACCATTGAAATGAACAAGGTTCATATGTGTTGTTACTGAAGAAACTTTCATTATCATCTTTGGCCAAAACTAGTTTGAAAGTAGATTTTTGAAATTCCTCAGATTATGGTGATTGTCATAAATAATGACCAAATGTCCTTCTTTGAATATCTCCAACCTCACCTTTTGTTGAAAGTTTATTTTTAGGTGTTTGCCGCATTTCAATAATTTCTGAAACTCATAACTAACTTTCTTCCATCTCCGACAACTCTAATAGCTTGTTGTGTTGAAACTCCTCTCTTAACTAAAGTCATTTAATAATATCAAAAAATCATTTGATCAAATTCAATGAATGATACCAAATCCGCTTCACATGCCAGCCATATGTTTAGATGACTTGAATTTGAAATTGAACCCTACAATAACACGATGTACATTCTTCATCCAACTATGCAAATTTGTTTGTAATTTCTACCTCTTTATTTAAAATGTTACATAACATTTAATTTGTGCATTACACCAAACCCTCCAAGTGCTAGGTTTATATGTCATTGCCATGCAATGTTTAACAATGGATTTGTTTATAAGTTCTTCAATGACATCAATTGCGAACATTATGGGCATTGTTTGTGACAAATTCAAGAATCATATCATAAATTCTTGTCGTTTTCTCATGCATCAACAATGTCACATCTTTCTTTTCTTGAAGTCTTTAATACCTTCGCTTTTGCACTTTTGCCCATTTGATTATCTATAATTGATTGTCATACTACAAAGAACCTATTGGCTTTTGGGGTGACGGAGAAAGGCTTCATTATATAAATTCCCCATTTTCAAAATGTTGTTAATGGTGGAATTAGATGTTGAGAACATATGCCTTTGACTTGTTTGCAAAAATTTAGCACACGTCACAAGACTCATAGTATTTTATGATTCTCTCTTATAATGTGTGTTATGTGATAGTTTTTTCCACATAATGAACTCTAAAAAATGATTTTTTGAAATATGGAAAGGATTGTTGGATATTATTGTATCTTATGACTTAAACACAAACCCAAGCTTTACCTAGATGATAAAGATAGTCCCTAGAAATGATGTATCAACAATGTGTTAATTGAAATTCCTTCTCAAAGTTTGAAAATGGAAATTTTCATTAGTACAAATCATGGTTTAAATTTTGGTTTCCTTTTGAACAAAATGTCATATCTTTAGTCGTACTAGACACTAGGCAAAAATGGTTCCAATCATAATGCACCAATCATTTATGTCACAAACTTGATTAAGCTTGTGTTGACTAAAGACGACTAAAATGATTGAACTTTTAATTGGTCCATTCCAAGATGAATTTCTTAGAAATCAAAATGATTTTATTTTATAATTAAGGATATTATATTAATAATAAATTGTTAATCGGTCATTGTAGTGCATTGGACCCACAACTTCTAGAATTGTTTTCTATTTTTTTATTGTACTATGGAGGGTCCAAAAAGTGGTCACTTTGAACTTGTGATTCCAATGCCCCCAAAACAAAATTGGTTAATTGTCAACAAATTGTTAACCTATGACAAATCACCAAACCTATGATGGATCACCAAAGTTGTGGCCCATGTATGTGTAATTATTATTATTTTTTGCATTTTTTTAAATTATCTAAATAATGATCATATTATGTCCATTTAGTAAAATTTGAACCTTCATCTCCTTGGTCACAATTTAAGGCCTTTACCATTTGACCCCACCTAATATAATGAAAAAAAAAATTTAATGAAAAATATAAACATGCATATGTTTTGAATTTCACACATTAGATCCTTATTATGTAATTAGGTAGTTCCATAATGAAATTGATCACACAATTCTTTAATTTCATTAATTCATTTAGTTCATTATTTAGTTTCATAATTGCGTTGAAATTTGTAATGTCTTTTAGTTTGAAAACATAGAGATTTGTTAAAGTAATCTTAAATATTTTGCTCAAAAATTCAAATGTAATGTTTCAAATTTTGATAGCACTTATAAAATTCAAATATTTCTGAAAATTACATCCAATGTATCCAAATTTGGCATTTAGTTTAGTTTCATAATGTCTTGAATTCCAAATGTCAAGACCAATGTTGTCCAAGAAAAACTTTGGTCTCGGTTCCCAAGTAATTTTTTCTTAATTTGAAAGAACCTTTGATTTGAGTTTAAAGATTTGATAGAACCTCCCCCCTTGGTCCAAAACTTGGTTCTTCATATTTCAAGACTCCCAATTCCTGATTTGTCAAAAACAAAATCCTAGGTGAATCTAATTCCAAATAGGATCTAGTTCTATGTACCCACACATAGCCCAAAAATTGAAAAAAAACTAATAAAAAAAATACTTTTCTTCAAAAAAAAATTTGTGAAAGAAATTTTAAAATATTTTAAAATATTTTTAAAGTATTCTATTTTGGACCATAATTAATTAATTAATTAATTGATAGACATGTGTTGAAACTGCCCTTGTACTATAGTATGTGTACTTCTTTAGTCCTTTGTGTAGACTTTCTTCAAAGGACTTCAAGATCACCCTTATTTTCCCTTTGGTTGAGTAGTAACTAGGTCCCTCCTTTAGAAGTGTGGTCAATGCCTACCCTCCACCTACAAATTTTCCATTTCTAGTTTATTGGCCTTGCCTACCAAGGCAAGGATATTGTGTTTAGATTCATTATAGAGTATAATAGCTTAAGGGATTTTGGCCCCTAGGTAGTAGGTTTATTTTTATATGAGGATTTTTGAAAGATGAGATTTTTGGCTTGTGTTGAAACTTGAGATTAGTTATAGAATTATAATATCTTGAAGGATTTTGGTTTCTTTTAGAGGATTTTTGAAGATTATATTTTTGCATGGTGAAATATTGCATGAGTTTCCATAATTCTTCTTTTGCCTTAAAATACATTTTAATGTAAATGGCAAGGCAACAATGTGACACACCCCTTGTTCATATAGAGGCACCATGGTGCTCAACTTTACCTACTATAGGCAAATCTAATTATTTCATACCACACATGAAAAAACTTAATATTAATTATATTGGTTAGCAAAACCATGATAGGGAATGAACATAATTATGTCTTTCCGGAGAATACTTGAAGAGAGTGGATGTTTAATCTTAGTCCCTTTCTTCAATTAGACCTAGTAAACATTTGTCATTCATCAACAATAAATGGTTTTTAGGCCTATTACATTCTACCATCCACTAATCATTTCGCCCATTCATCCATTTGATTGGTGAAGGTTTACATTGTATTGCACCTTGCCTTCTACAATCTAGCAAATTTAGCACATATGAAATCAAGTTAATTTACTCATTCATTCTTCTTCCTAGTATTTTCTTAGCCCAAAATAACTATGTTAACATTTGTCCCATTCTACAATTATTTATTTAGTACCATGATAAGTGAAAATAGGTCCTATGGTAATGTCAAAGGTTCCAATGTGCCAAGATAACCCTAGCATTAGATTTTTTTTTGTTTTATTTTATTTTATTTTAGTTTTTTCAAAGGCCTACGAAAAAGCTAACCAACCCCAACCCCCCTTCCTTCTTCATTGCAAAGGGCAAGTCAAGAATTAAAGATTATGTACACAAATTGATTACACTTGGGAAAGGCTTTAAAAAAATAGAAAAAATAGAAAATAAATAATTAAAAATAGAAAATAGAAAAAATAGAAAATAAATATTAAATAATTTTTAAAAAAGGTGTTCATTTTCATTTGGGAGAGCAAGACAACAATAAGACTCTTAACATTTTCAGACATTCCATTTTGCATAATGCAAAACTGCAGTCTCTTATGAGAGAGAGATGTCTGACTAAAAAGCTGATGAAGCTGAAAGGCAGCTTTTTCAGTGCTAAAGTGTTGGAGTCAGCAGAAGCATGTCTAATGTTTCCAATAATGTTTTTTTGTGGTGATGGGCCAATCAAAGTGTAATGGGTCCTTTGCAAAAAATAGAAAAATAAAACCTCAGAGTCACAAGTGGGTACTTTTTTTTGCTTTATCCAAAATAATGGACTTTGCTTCAGTGGACTTTTTAAAAAATTTGCCAATAAATTTTCAATAAAGCTTTTTATATTGGCTTTGCCTCAAGTGAAGAGACTTTGTTAAAATTTTGCAGGAAATTCTGGCAAAATTTTGCCTTAGGAATCAATGTGTGGGTGACATGTGGAGACCTATCTATAACTCTAGTTCACTTTTCTGGTTAAATTTGGTAGTAAAAACTACTTGACTTTGTTCCTTAACATGGTTCTCTTATTTCTCATGATTTTGTTTGAACTTGTCGTTGGAAGGGGGCAAAGTCATTCCACAATGTGTGTTGCTTGTTGGTTCCCGTAGCCCATGGCTAATGCAACATCTTTAACAATCTTTCAAGTACTTATGACAATAATAAGCACAACAACAATGAAGGTGATTAAGAAAAAAAAAGAGAAAGACACGGTGAAACTCAAATTATCATAAAATTTAGTGTAATATGAGCTTCACCTTGTCTTCACTCCTTGTTTAAATGCAATTTAGTTTTTATTGTTTTTTTTTCTAATCTCTTCCTTTCATGACCAAACGCAAGTTATTGATACTATGTTTTTTTCATTCTACAAATAACTCTAATCCATCTATTGACAACTAATACGTGCACTAGAGTTATCATTGATTCAATATGTGAAAGACTCTAAACAAAAATATTGCAATAGATGGAAACATCATTAATAGCACAAAAATTGGAACATGGATGGTACTTCACCAAATCTAGCTAACTAAGTATTGCATGCATTAGAAAATTCATTATTTCAATTTTGTAATGTAGTTGACATGATGATCATCCATAAGGTAACACTCAATACCAATGAAACTAAAAATGTCGTTTACAATTATTTTGATCTCCTTGAATTGATGATCACCTTATGAATGAACCTATTTTGTTATGGCCATAGTGAACTAGCACCCACCAGCACACCATACTGGATGGATGGTGTGTGAAGAGGAAACAATTTATGTTATGGTGATGTTCCATAGCTAACCACAATGGTTAGCTATGTACTAAACCATCCACATGTATTTGGGAAGAGGGAAATGATAGGAGGGTTTACAAGATAGGTTATTGAGGTGGGTGAATTGGTAACTCGGGTTTGGTCCATTGACAACTGAGTCATATGTCATATAGGTAATATAGGTTTCCAATAGACGGTGCACTGGTGATCTGACAAATACAAACCAGAACTCAAATGCACATTTGACATGTTGCAAACGAGAGGCACAAGACCAATTCAAGGATTTGGAACATTATGACTTATGATCTGCAAAGTCTGTTTGAGTCTATGAATGAATGATTCATGTTTTTTTAATATTAACGTAAAACTTGTCAATTGCAATAGTAAAGTCATTCATATAATGTCGGTGATATGAACCCATAACAATTGAAGGAGTTTTGCTTTTGACTTAACACATGGACCTTGCACAAGACACTCCGACAAAATTGGTTCCCCCTAACTAATAGCCCTAATAAAAAGCTAGAAAATAGCATTATGTTGTATATCTTTCCCATGATCCTCCCCTTTCATGATTCATGCCCAATACATGTATCAAAGATTTTACCCATGAAATAATATAATATCCAAAAGATATACCAAGCTTTGTTCCTATTACAAAAAAAATCTAGCTAAAGTAAAGAAATATAGGCAATGAAATTTAACATCTTATGGCACCATTAGAATATTAAAGCTTATAGATCAACTCTCCTCGCTCTCTTCCAAGTTCCATCATTCCTCTTTGGGGGTATGGCTTGTCGGTTGTCTCTCTCATTCTTTGACATTCTCTTTGCTTACAGCAAGCTTCATGTTTGTTTGCTTTACATAGGTAGTTAGTTAGGTACTTGTGGGTGGGTGGGGGTAGGGTTAGGGTTAGGGTTTTATGGGATAGGTTACCAAGATGGCAACTTGGGTGACTCATGTGTGGTTTGGTTCATCCACAACTTGAGTCAGATGAGGGTTTCCAATAGATGGTGCTCCTGGTGAGTGCTGGGTCACATGAATAATCCAAGTACCACATGGGGGAGAGTCTGAGAGACCTTGCCAGTAGACTACCATGTGTAGTAGTATATAATGTAACCTCTGCACCCTCTGCCCAACACCTTCTTCCTTCCCCCACTCATCTAAGTACCCTTTTTCCCCCTAAAGGACAATGGGAGTTTAGACAAATATTGTGGTGGGAATCAAAGGTCAGACTTATTGTAAATTCAATTCAATTTATTTATTTATTTTAAAAATAAAATAAAAAATAATTATTATTATTAATTTTCCCCCTCATTTCTAGCCTCTCACAATTTGCTCACATTCTTCCCCCTTGGCCCATAGTGATGCCCTAATTCTGTGAAAAGGGTTTCAATAAAGTGTTGGTTGAACAATTTGTCATTTGGGTTTTTTAGAAGGAAATTTTTAGAATTTTTTTTTTCTCTAGTGTAAATTTGACTAATTTTGCTAAATTGTTTTTTGGGGAGACAATTAGCCAAAAATTCTGTATCACAAAATTGAGATAAAAAAACAACCCTGACAACATCACATTATTGTTGAGACAAATGCTGGAAAATATGTCTTTTTTCTGAGCAATTTGTCACCTTTCTGGACATTTAATGAAGTAAGGACTCCACTTGTGAATTTAAAAATAAAATAAAAATAAAAATTGTCCCTCAATTATGTGATTATGAGCAATGGCTGACCTAATAGATTTGTGTGGTGACAGGCTATGTCTGTGAAAGGGTCAAGGCCTCTTGCTCTCCAGGCAAAGCCATGATCAAGTAACTTTAGCTTTGATTGCCCATGTTCCTCACCCCCTGAAGGATCTTCTTCTTCCTTATAAACAGTTGCAAATGCAGACAAAATGTTTGGGAATTACCATAGCCACAGACATTGTACTCTTCAGATGGTGCAACACTCACTTCTGCAGGCAAGAGAGATCCATGGTATGACACACCTTCACACAAAAAAGTTTTCTCTTGGAAAATCTGGTTGATGCAGTATGAAGCATTTTCCAGCAATTCTGTTAAAGATGGAAGAATTATAACATCCTCCGGTGATAGCAATGTTTGCAGCAGTTTCTCACGGTCCTGAACTTATGACATGATCTGTGTGCATGACTAGTGTGTAAAGCAAGGATTATGATCAGTCAATAGTTAGTTATGCTGCTTTCCTTGATCAAAGGGATGATGAGCTACTTTCCATTGCAAGTATCCCTGAGTGTATATTATAGATACAGAAAGAACATAGAAGTCCACCTGTTACCCTGAGAATTTTCCCTAGGAGTATATCTTTTTTTGTTCTTGCTGGTGGAGGCTTTGCACAGCAGCTCAGAACGAAAAACTCATGCAAAAAAGATTGTGGTAGCAGCAGCTGGGACTCTATGTCAGGAAATCTTTCTTCTGTTGATGAACAACTCTCTGCCTGATTGAAATGGTCTGATGCTTGATCCAAGGACGAGACTCTGTGAGTGAAACTGAAATTTATTTTCAGCTGCTTCGGTGAATGGATGGTGAATGAAGACAATTTGTGTTTCAAAAGAATTTGTTTAGGCTGGAGGTGGAAAACTTTCTCTTGAGGTTGGGAGAGAACAAAAGTCCCAAATTGGTCTGCTCGGTGCAGGGATGGATTCGGATAGGAGGTTGTTCATCATCATCATCATCATCAGTTTTGATGTGGGTTGTTATGACACTGTTTTTTGAACTACTTCCTCTTGCTTGCAGGCTCTCATTTCTGCACATCATCACAGAAGATAGATGAAGTCAGGCACAGTACTGAACATAATATGATTGGGCCTTCAGACAACACTGAACAGAATAGAAGGGCAGGAATAGAAGGGGTAGTAGCTACATACATGAATAATCTTGGGAATGAAAGGTCTTGTCAAGTGTCGAAAAAAATTGAGTGTTGTGATTAATTGGAGATGGCAATGTTGAAAGTTCTCCACAGGAACCAGTATGTGAAGTTGGAGAAGAGCAAGGGGAAGATCCAACAGCAGTAGGAGCTGAGGAACTGTACACCTGGTTTGCGCAAGGTACCTTCTTCCACACCTTGCAAGCGGGCTAGCACACCTACGAGTGGTGCCGTGTTGTAGGTTGTTGGCTCTGTCATCTCATACGCATCTCTTTCATCCACAAAGTTGTCGTTTTGATCTGGCCCTCCCACCAATGCCCCAACTAATAGATTGGGATTCCGATCTTGCACAATATACCAATCTTCATAGCCACCACGGCAGCTCACAAATTGAGGGTTTTGTTTCAAAGACACAATGGAAGCACCTCGGTGGTGGACTCTCTGTGGGTAGTTTGGTCCAAAACCCACAAGGTAACTCTGCCCCCTGATATTCTTCCCCAATAAGTAGTCCACCTACAAGATGGAACAACACAGAGTTGCAAGAGGACAACAACAGTGAGCATTTGGTAGTCATTTTCTACCCTTCAAAATTGTTCCAATGGGAGGGTTGGCAACAGGACTCAATTGATAAAACCTTGAGTGAATATCCCTAGGGTATGGAGATTTGCATACCTGTGCTTTGCCAGCAGCAAGAAGCTCCCAGTTTTCAACTGGGGCAGAGCAGTGAGACAACTGTTTCTCAACAGCTGAATAATAATCGTGTGCAACAGTCAACAAAAATGCAGCAGAGGTGACATACTGCATGTTATTCCAGCGGAATATCCAATACATTCCACCTGTAACCGAAAAGTCAGTGTGAACCAAACAGCAAGATCAGAAACCAAAGTTACAGGGTCCAAATTCAGTACTACAACTCACAGTGTGGATTTTGTGCATATTTTTTGGCAGAAGTGGGCTCCTCCTATCTAGAGAACAGTATGAATTTCAAAGAGACCACCAACCTGGTGTAAGCTGCATTTGTGGTCCGTTGTTCTTTTGAAGCGCAGCACAGAGGAAGTATTCTGCTTTCGCTTGGTACTGCTCAAATATTGGCGTATATGATCCAGTTTTACCATCTAAAAGCAACTGCATGCACCACCAAACATGGGGTTATGATTCTCATCCATCTCATGAAATTCCAGAGAAATAAAGAAATGACAAAATGTATGAATGCTGAGAGATTAAGCTTCATTTGTTATATGATTTATTTGACAATTGTGGGTTTGCCATAGAATGGAACCTTTGTTGCCTTGAGTTGAACACCCACGTATTTGTTCTCCCAGCTGAACTGGTTCATGGTCCACACAGTGCCTCCCATCTGCTCTGCATTACTGGCAACATACTGGAGGTATGCTTCCTCATTGGTAGCTTCATGAAGCCAAATTGCTCCCCATAGCAACTCATCCTGCACAAGCTTAAACATCCAATCCTTCAGACTATAGAATCGAATCTCATTATATCTTATAATTGAATCATCCCTAAGTAGTTTTCTTCTGGACATAGTCTTCTTCTTCCAGAAGCAAAGTCTCAGCTTTTTTATTATTCTTGAAATCGAATCAGAACATGAAATCAAAAGGAATAATGCTGAAAGCCTACATTGTAACCACTCTGGGATTGGTAGTATTTCTTGGCCAGTGGTATACTGCTGTCGTATTTCCCTCGGTAAGTGTCTGCAAACCTGAATAGCTGCCAAGCAATAAGACTTAACCGTAACATTAGGGCTGCAGTAAAGCTCAGATGAAACCAAAAGAAAATGGGGGTGAATCATCAACTGAACAAGTAGATGGGAGAGCTGCTGCAACCTTCATGTACAATAAAAATAATGCATGTCCTGCACTAGCATAAGATCCAATAACCAAAAAGGGATTGATCGGGTCCAGCAACAGAAAAGCCAGGTCCCTACAACAAAAAATTAAAAAACTTCAATGTGGAAAGGAAAAAAGTTAGGTATACCTCACGGGCATGGCGAAGAAGCTCACTAGAGTAAACAGGATCAATCTTCCTAAAAGCTATTGATGCAGCAGCCATAGCAGCAGCTGTCTCAGCTGCAAGGTCAGAGCCTGGGTTCTCTTTTGTCACTGCATATGCTTCCCGGCTTGTTGTCATGTCTTCTGGTCTTTGCCAACAATTGTGGTCAGAATCCCCATCCCCTACCTGCACAAAACCCATGTCATCAATATAGATCATGGAGGATACCTGTTGTAGGTTGCCAAAACACCATTCATTAGATCGCATTTTGCTGAAAAGCGAGACCCCATGGTTTCAATTCCACAATCCAGTTGAAGAAAAAAGATGGAACTGGGTGCAACAGAAGAATTCAACTGACAATCAGGAGCAAAGAAGACAAAGCCCATTGGCTACAAAACATTGTGTCATGACACATTTAGTAAGACAAGCTTTGGAGTGTACATACATACCTCCCCAAAGAGGATATCGGGCTCATGGTGAGCTTTGATGAAGTAATCGGTGCCCCATTTGATGGCATCCATACAGTACCCCAGCTGACCAACTTTCTCCATCTGTGACCCATATTCGATCACACTCCATGACAGCATGGTAATGGTGAACGCCATGGGCAACCCGAATTTCACATTGTCACCTGCATCGTAGTATCCCCCAACCAGATCTACCTGCATCAATCAGTGGCACACCAGGGATTGATTGAGCACATGTATCCCTGAATTTCCCCTTCCCAAAAACTTCATGTCCAGTAATGCTTCTCAATCTTGCTCATGAGAAGAATCGAGCACATGAAGAAAGCTGTAAGAGGCAAAGACAAAAGGAAGGAAAAAATGGAGATTAGATTGAATGGCAGCTGGAAGGAGGAGTCTAATTTGTTTTGATTGCAGCAGATACTTCCTAATTGAAATCTGATGCAAAGTGAAATCAGATTGCAATTCTGATGCACAATTCACAGGACATTATGGAAATGATTGCAGAATCTGACAAAAGAATTTTCCTGTGGACAAGAAGAAGAAGAAGAAGAAGAAGAAGAAGAAAGGGAATGCAAATGAAAAGGACATACTCCAGCTGAGCTACCATCCTCCAAGCCAGAGTCACCACGCCAGTGCACTCTCTGGTTGGGAGGGAGCTTCCCAGATCTCTGAGCCTCCAGGAACAGAAAGCTCTTTTCCAGAGCATCCACATAATTGAAATTGATTGCCATTGCAGGTCCCAAGTGCAGCAAGCTCAGCACCATGACAATCATCACCACCACCACCATGCTGTGGTAGTACTTCACATCTTCCTGCTTCCTCATTTTCTCTCTTCTGATCTCCATAGCTCCAGGCAGGAAATTGTTCCACATGAAAGTTTTCCACCAAAACACCAGAGGCCCACAAACAAAAGGCTGGTCCCAGATCAGCAATTCCAGGATCTGTTGTTGCCTTGAGTGATCCGGATTTGCACCAGAGAGTTCTGTAACAGTCTTGAAAGAAGATTCCTTACTCTCCAGATCTTTCCACCATCATAGATCTCCACAACGTAACTGTGTGTGTGCAGATCCAGCTTCTGATGGCATGCAGCTTCAGAGCCTTGGTACCCACTCACCAGAGAAAAAAGGTTTGGAGCTATGGAATTTAAAGCGCCAAACAATTGCAGCATTTCATTTTTCCGAGATCCAAGCTGCTGCAGAGTCCCCTTTGGAACATCATCTCTCATGCACAGACAGTGAGGGAGAGAGACACAGACAGACAGACAGACAGAACCCACCCCGGCCCCCTCAGAAGGAGTCTTGACAAAACTTCCTTGCACAAACAAGAGAGATCTGTGAGCTACCCAACAATGTGAAAGTGCAGCATTGCAGCTACAAACTCCCAGAGCTGAAGAAGTAGTGGACCTCCAAAACATCAAGATCCGAAGGTTCCCTCCCTCACCCAGACGAGAATTTCAAACCCAACAAAACAAAATCCTGTTCTCGGGGACCAAGGTACAAGTTCAGTGGATGATGACCAAGCTTATGATCTTCTTCCACGACGTGAAGTAGTCGGAATAGTAATACTCTTTGGACAGAGCGCCAAATCGGCAATGCAAGCAAAAACAGCAGCCTCTTCAAGATACCATCTTGTTGCTCTAAGATCTGAAGACGACGACGACGGGCCTTGAGAGAGAATGCAATACAGCAGCTCTCAGGCACAAAATTGGAGCCGGCCCAATTTCTTTGTTGTCTTGTAACGAGTTCACGAGCTGAATCTCCTGAGCATTACGTGCCCACCGACGATTCTTTCCAGAGCGGAAACGAAGTTCCTCCGGAACTCAATATCTGCTGAACAGCTCCATCTGAATCTTCTAAAGCAACAGAACTTTCCAACAAAATGGGTTGGTACCACACAGCAGAACTGGCGAGCCTCGCTCGCTTGAAAGCTTCTTCTTCTTCTTCTCCTACCAAGAACAAAATCAAAATCCTCCTCACAACAACTCCGACCAAGCTCTCACAGTCTTTGTGCCAGAACCTAGCCCCACAAGAAGCAAGGGAGAAAACAGCAACAACTCCAAGCACGAGTCCAAATGCTAGTGCGAGCTCAAGATCCACTCACACCACAAATTCTTCGCTGCTGCTGCTGCAGCACATGGGAATTCCAAAGAGAAACCGGCCGGGAAAGGCAACAACAAACCGTCGTCGCCATGCTGCTGCACTCTATGACTGCCGCATTCTTCCAGACACGGACAAAACTCCAAAAACAAACCCAAAAAAAAAAAAAGGAGAGAGAGAAAAAGGGAAAAAAAGAAGAAGATCTCACAAAATTAATTCATGTAAAAAATTTAAAAAAATTTAAGGGGAAAAAATAAATCTGCAGTCAGGCAGGCACCGACGTTCAAGCCTTAATCTGTTTGTTTCCCACATCCCTGACGCCACGACGCAATTTGCGAGAGCCGCGCGATCATTCATAGAGGACGCCAGAGACAAAAAGACTGCGAGCTTGACAGAAGACACAAAGAGAGAGAGAGAGAGAGAAAGAAAGAGAGCCGCTGCGCACGGACGGCGCTGGGGTCCCACTAAGGCTCTTAGTTAGGACTAAGTTTGGCGGCAGCTAAAATAAGTAGCAACACTTTTGGGCGTTCCACAGTTCTCCCACTCACCAACTCCCCTCAAATCTGGCGGGAACATTTGGCGGTAGCTAATTATAACTTATGATGGCCCCACTTTCTGGCAACCCTTGTTCTTGTTCTCTCTCTCTCTCTCTCTCCCCTCTTCTTTTAATTTAATTTTAATTTTTAATTAATTAATTATTTTCACTCTTGTTCCCCACCCCCCCCTTACTTACACTCTCTTGTTCTTGTTGTTTTTTTCTTTTAAATTAATATTATTTTAATATTTTATAAATAATTAAATAATTATTTTACTATTTTATAAATAACTAAATAATTATTTATTTTATAAATAATTAAATATTTTATTTTATTTTACAGTTTTGACTACTTTGAAGGTGTCATTGGACCGAATTGGGGGGGGGTGGGGTGGGGTAGTACCTAATTAGTTAATCGATTAATTTGGGGAATTAAAAATGGTCAAAACGAGGGTCTCGAGTTATATACTTCTATTGCTTTGGTTTTTTGGGGGGTGGGGCCCCCTTTTTTTTTTTTCATTTTGTTCAGTGGACCAATAATGAATGACGCCCAGATTGTGGGTTCCCTAAACTATATTTATTTATTTATTTACATATTTATATATATATATATATATAGTTATAGATAGGCCAATTGTGGTGTGATTTTAGGAATTTGGGGTACGTGGCCTGTTCGGTGGGCACTTATTGGGCCTACGAGGTATGTAGTACCATTATTTACCTATGGAGAGGAGCTTGGAGAAAGTGTAATGGGGGGGGGGGTGGGGTTTGGTGGACCCACCCTTC
>Ga0209208_10005195_pt1 | contig 18199 bp, 15 predicted proteins | sample S1TSphfallax_3_FD_187694 | JGI IMG/M metagenome (GOLD analysis project Ga0209208, IMG submission 187694) | Host-associated microbial communities from peat moss isolated from Minnesota, USA - S1T2_Fd - Sphagnum fallax MG (SPAdes) (version 2) | ecosystem: Host-associated > Plants > Peat moss >... | reverse complement strand
ATGGATGAAAATAAATGTAAAATCAATCCAACCAATAGGATGAAATTTCTAATAGTTGCATCATAGTTGTGAGAATGACCAAAATAGTTGAAATTTGATCTTGTAGTTGCAATATTCCCAAATCTAATCGCAAATGACTACAAGTCACATGTAGCTGTAAATGGACTGGTTACATTTTGGCTGATTTCTACTAGTGAATTACCACCTCTTTTTCCCTTTGGATTTTGTCTTTGCTTACACCCTTACAACCATTATGTGGAACCTTGAAGGGGTTGAAACCTTGGATATGTGGGGGGTTTTTTGGGCTTTTCCCAAAGACTTGGAAAAAGTTAAACCATGGCCTTTCAAGAATCTAGTTGATAACAATAGTTAGTTTTTGGAAAGTTTTAAAGTTTTTTGGACATCCCATGTTAAAACAATGTCATCCAACTAACTTCAAGGGAATAATTTCACCTAAACCACAAGACCTTTTATCCTAGACATTGAATGATTCAAATGGAAGGCTTCCTAATGTGCCATTGCAAACCATGTGGAAATGAAGGGCACAAGAAATGTTTGGGGGTGAAAGCAATTCATGCACCCATACTCAAAAGGGACAAAGCTTGTAGCGGATGACCCTAAATAAATTGCCACGCAACAATTCTACAAAATTAACTTATAGTTTTTCAAGGAACATATAATGGTTTACCTTGATTCCACTTTTGTTAGCAAACAAACATCCAACCTACAAAAAAACAAATAGGTAATGGAGTTGAATTTTGTAATGGAATTAAACATTCCCCGAAGTACATTGAGTTGTAAAATTTTCCAAGGCTTTTCGAGTGGCTTGAATGTAAGGTTTGTGAAATGACATCAAGTTTGATGCAATGGTTTAACATTTTTTATCCAACAAATGACAAGGCAAATTGGATTGTGGAGGTGGTGGAATTGTGGGATAAAGTGACATGGTGGGCCAAATTTAACAATAATATTTTGAAAGCATGATTGGTACCATGGTTGGAAGAAAGGGCTTTAAATATTTTTCCCCCACATGCAAAGTCATGGCATCCTATGGACAATCAGGGTGATTATGGTGTGATGTGTGAAGTGTGGATTGAAATATTTGATCACATCCCAATCACCATTGAGTTGATAAGGAAGACACCCAAAACATATGATAAAACAAAAAACACACAAGCAACATTCTATAAAAGCATTGGTTTGCCCATGTGAACATCCAAGTGTCATTAAGTTCCCTGACATCCATTTAAAAACTATGGAAGCTTGCACATTATGGTGGAATGAGGGCACACTTTGAGAAATGTTCGATTACAACACCAAATATTCACCCCTTATGGATAATCAAGTCTATTGTGGGAAGGGCCGTCCAATATGGAAGGGTGAAGACAATTTGTTACCTTTAAGTGAAATTGTGTGAAGTTGGAATGGGCATTCATGAACATCATGAATGTAGTACAACACAATGGGATTTTGCACAATGATTTTTCAAAGGACAACATCAACATGTTGCATTTTTCACCTGATAACTTCAATGTTATGTACATTGGCATGTGTGATTGGGGTGAAGCGAAATGCTTGCAAGAAGCAACTCCACTTTTGTATGGATTTCCCAAGGAACAAGATGCCATTAACATGAGGAAAATGCATTGGTGGGTGGCCTTAAAACTATTTTTTGTTCATGACAAGTTAGGAATTACAAATTCCCTTTAGTGTACATCAAAATGACACTGACAATTTTGAGGTAGGAGTCATATTTGGTGGGCAAGCTTGCCAATGTGATTAGGGGTGAAGATTGGGATGTATACTACTTCTTAATCGATTTAACCAATATGTCATTTGCCAAGGTGATTCATGATATGTACAAGGTGAATCCAAATGCAAGAAAAATTGTTTAGCATGCCATGTGCATGTTGATGGGACCTTCGTACAATTGAACTCCACCTAAGGAATGTTATAAATGTAGCCATAAATTATTTATAGTTGGCGCATATAAAATTTGTCAAAAATGTTGTGTAATAAAATGAAGTTGTCAAGGAATCATGATGTCATGTGTGATTATTTTTGAAATTTGAATAATATTGTGATTTTCCTTGAAAACCATTAGAATTTCACAAGTTTTGGTTCACTTGCATTGATATTGTGATTTTTGTTGTGCACATGTTAAGGGCATAAATAGTAACATACATCCCATCATTTCATGTCCCCAAACTATTTCCTTGTCATATTTTGACACGAATTGGAATATCCATGTGTCCATGTCTAGATACAAAATGCTCCAATAAAAGGTCATACACATCTAATAATGGAATATAATCAATAAATATTCATTTGAAGCAATATTATGCAAATGGAAACCTTCCACAATTAAAAAAGAAATTGGTGTTGAAATTTTAGTGAAATTTAGCCAAAATATAGGAAGTTTGATTGAATTTACATTTGAAACCAAAAAAAATCTTCAATTTCCCCAACTTTATTATCTAAAAAACCAAAATCTCACCCACAAAACATTAAAAATTTGTATTTTTAGTTGCTTTAGTTTGATCATTGATTCTTGAGCAATGATTAAAAATTTTGATGATCGAAATAGGTTCAATTGTTGGTTGCTTGTGGTGATTGAAATAGTTTCAGTCATGAGGCATTTGTGGTGATTGAAATAATTTTGGTTGATGGAGCTTATGGCAAGTAAAACAATTTTGGTCGCCATGTGCTTATGGTGACCAAATGCCATTTTGATCGTCATAGTGTTTAGGGTTACCAAATGGTGCAAGTTTTGGTTGCCCTAAACCTTTTTAAGGGCAACTTGACATAAACGTTGACCTATGTTGACCTTACATTTACATTTGTTGACATTATTTTACAATGACATTGAGCAATGTCAATGTCCAAATGAACGCATAGATGTTGTGACAACCCTGCTTAGGTCCCTATCTACACAAGCATATGCCCTTAGGCATGTAAACATAGGATGTCACAAGTGAAAGTTCAACCTTTCACTTCAACATCCACAAACCAAGTCTTTAATTAAACGTTAACCAACTCACTACATTGTCATGTTGTGACATAATTTGTCAACACCTTGTTATAAACATATATGTCTCAAATCTTATTTACAACCTACCTATAGTAGGTCCTTGCTTACCTATCAACCCTATTTATATACCTACCTTAATTACCTTTGACCTTACCAACCTACCTAGGACCCATGCACCTCAGTCCCTACTTGCCATAATATATATGGTGTTATCATGTACATTTCCAAATCATATTAGTTGCAATGAAAGGTCAAACATATGATTAAATGATTTTTAGGGGATTATTTGGATGAAAAAAATCAAAGAATCATCCATGTGATAAAAAATTCTCACCATTAATTGCAAACTAGTTACATACACAAATAATGAGCTCCAAAAACATGATTTGGAAAAAATGTAATTGCAAGAAAATTTCAACACAATTACAAACAATAACCAATTACATGTAGTTGCAAATGACAATTTTTCTTTTACTATAATAATATTGTAGAGATTTTGTGACTAGACTTGCATGAAGTGGAAAGCATTTTACTAAGGTACATTGGTGGTGATGGTGATGAGCCATATTTTTTTAAGTGCACATGGGGAATCTAAAGAAGAAAAACAATGCTTGGACCTTTACAACAAGAGTTTCCCCACATGTGCATAGTACAAGGTGAACAATAACAATTCTATAGATCTTGCTTAGATCTAAATTGTGAGATGCATAATTTACCATCATGAAATGATTAGTTAAAAAAATTTGGCCTTATACACTAGGTGTATATAAGCATATTTTCATAATGATTTATAGGCACCTTGTTTACATTTAAGTAAATTTACTTTTATTTATTTTCAATAAGTTGCACCTTATATTTTATTGCACACCATTTGGATTAAAATGGAAGTGACCTCTCTAGTAGTCTTTCTACCTTTCATCTATTTTTTGCATGGATTTGGTAGGAAAAATGTTCATGATATGTTGGTTTGTTGTTGGATCACACATTTAAGAGCCATGCACTTGGTCATGAGCAAGGTATGTGGGACATGAAAATGTTGCACTCTAGTTGTTAAACGTGATGAACAATTAATTGAAGCTTACAAGCCATTAATACCCAATGTGGTCAAATAGTCTCAAGAATCTACCTCAAATGTGGATTACCAAAAATTGATTTAGACCACATAAACAAATGCAAACATTTTAGAAAATCATGTGTCAAGAAAGTTATATGTGTTTTGTTGTTATTATGTTGATTCAAACGAGTGCAAGTATGTATTGACTTGGTGAAACATAAAATAACACAAATTTGACACCATTGGTTTGTTAGCCAAATTGTATTTTGGCATTTGGCTAGCCATTGATAAAATTATTTTCTTCCATTGTTGAAATTTTGATCACATTTCATAGATGTGTTTTTAAAACTAATGAGACAAAGTGATTTTAAAAAAAAGAAGCCATTTGATCCACCCAAAGATTCTTGAAACCTTTAGTTGACCTCTAGATTTGTATGCAAGGTAGAATCAAAATCAATATATGAATTTGATGCAAAAGTTGAAGATGATGTGGAGCACAAAGAATTTCCAAATGTTTCTAATACATTTTATTTGATTTCATGATGAAAAAAAAATGATGATTGTGACTTTCAATATAATCTTAAATTGCACAATTCTAGAAATTTGCAAGTGTTTACAACTTTCTAATTGCATGATTGTGATGTGCAACTAAAGATAAATTAGTGTTGTTGGTGTTGTGCTCATGAATGTGGACGGTGATCATGAAACTACTTAACATGGGCTTTAACAACATGGTGTTTGATGGATCAAACATTAGATATTTAAACATAAGACATGTCAAACATTGTACACATGTAGTTATCATCATCCTAAGGTTGCACTATCTTTTATAACTTGTCATATTTCCTTGTATCCAAATGAAAACAATATGAATAATGGAAACTAAAAGATGTTGAATTGAAAATGGTTAAGCTTTCCAGGCATGTGAAAGAGAGTTGTATGGGTTGTGTGTGAGAAAAGATGCCACACATCTAAAAGAGATGCATTGTGCTGGGATTGTTGTTGTGTGATGATTGGAAGGCACACAAGAGGGATAAAAGCTAGTTTATTATGTTTGATGAGAGGTGGGCATCTAGGAGTGATGAACTTTCAAAGATGGTTGTTATGTGATGGGTATTTGAGAAAAAACTTAACTCTACCTTGAATATTGTTATGTGATGCATGCATTTGACATTTAAGAGAACATTAGTTGAATTTTGTTTATAGTGTGTGATGAAAGGTGTACATATAAGAGAGTAGTTGGGAGTAAAACATTGTCTGTCATGGGGGAATAGAATAGAGGAAGTCTTACATGTAGTGGAACTATATTTGAAAAAATGCCATCAATTTAATTCAAGAGATTCACCTCATTTCTTTGGTTTAGTAGAGGGGTAAAGTATAGTTGTTGAATTGTTGTATTTGTTCTAACAAAGCTTGATATAGATATGGGTGTTCTTAAAATCAAATTAAAGAAACCTAAATCATAAGCTATAAATTTAATGTGTGAAATGTGACTTATCTTTGTGATTAAGAATGTTGTGCATTGAAATCCAACATAGTCAAATCTATGGATATTTAAGATTAAGACAATTGGAACAAAGCAAACCAAGATTGAACCGATAAATGGTTTCTCTATGCTTCAAATTTCTTTTATTCAGCGAAGTATGGTGAGTCTACCACAAGTAGACAATTGTGAGAATTAATCTGAATTAATTCAGAATTGCAATCTATGTTATGTAGCTCAAATGAAAGGCATAGATTTCATAACAATACAATGAATCAAGTCCTTGGTAGGGTAATTGATAAAGAACCGTGACCTGTACTTGGCAGAAGATTAGAGCTATATATCCAAAAGGGTGTTCGTTAAAGAACCATGACATGTACCCAACCTAAACCTAGCAATGTTTTTGTTTTTTAATTGCAAAGTATACTCACCTTCACTAATGACCAAATCCCTAGCCCCCACCTCATATATCGGCATGGTTGAAGTTTTACAAAAACGAAAAAAAAACCCCCAAAATTGGGTGGCTCCTTGAAAGTTTCAAAATAAAAAATTCTTGGGTTCAATTGCTTCTTAAAAAAAATTAAAAAATCCCAAAGATCTCAAACCAACCAACCAATCACAAAAATCAAATACCCAACCCACACTGGAACAAGGGGTGTGTCACACTTTGGCCTTGCCATCTACATTAAAAGGTATCTTAAGGCAAAAGAAGAGTTATGAAAACTCCAATATTTCACCATGCAAAAATGTAGTCTTCAAAAAATCCTCAAAAAGGAACCAAAATCATTCAAGGTATTATAACTTTATAACTAATCTCAAGTTTCAACACAAGCAAAAATATCATCTCTCAAAAACCCTCATATAAAAACAGACCTATTATCACCTAAGGGCTAAAATCCCTTAAGCTACTATACTCTATAATGAATCTAAACACAACATCCTTGCCTTGGTAGGCTAATAAGGCCAACAAACCTAGGCTGAGTTATTAGGAGAAGTCCTTGGGGGGCTGGAGGGATGGTACAGACTCCAAAGGCAAACCATGTTGTTGGGTCCATTATGATGGGCTCATAAGTGAGCATTTCACACCTTTTTTGCAAAGGTGCAAACACTGTGTCAATCAATCACAATTGGTCCACAGAATACAACTAGCCTACTCTGTCTTTGTTATACCCCAATCAATCATCAAGGTTGAAGGATCTTTCACCATCTTTCAAACACCAGATTCAGTCTCATCATCCATATAGGAGTCCGAGTAATTAATACACATAATGTTCAGTATCAAAACCCTAACCTGTGTTTCAAGTGGTGAAAAAGCACACAGTGAAAAAGGTACTAGAAGTTCTGCATTTAAATAAGTTGATACCTGAAGTCACCCTGTCTTTGGTCCCTAGTTTGATCCTCTTCACTTAATCTCTGTTTCATCCAACAATCAAAGTGAGGGAAATTGGGTATTGTTTCATGAAGCTGGGTATCAGTTCAGAATATATGTAGGAGACTATTCTGACAAGGCTTGATTCAACTACGAATATGAGGGTCAATGCCCAGGTAATGCAAACTCAAAAGGGAAGGTGACAAAATTCCCTCAGACCAATTAATTTAGGTGACAAAACTAGTTTGGTTCCTCGTCCCCCTTTTATTTACCTCTCTACTGTTTTCATCCTGACTTTTCATTTTGGTTCCCAGTTTCCAGTACTCTCCCAATAGCCCCAGTTGGGAATACTTTATGAATAACTCTATTAATCCCCAAAATTGTGAGTTGGGAAGAAACACAACAAAATTCCACAACATACCAGCCACAAATTTGAGGTTTGGATCCTTCCATTTGCATCCTCCCATTGTCCAAATTAGAGTTGCTAGCCTTGAAGAGCTTAGAGCTAGGTAAACAACAACTCACTGTGAGTTCCATTCAAACATGTCAAAAATTATCATATTGCAAGTAAGAGATGCTCTTCAATAATTTGATAACACTAGCTCAAGTTCAAAAACACACATTCAGGTCAGGTTCATGGCAAGTCCATACCATTGGGGTCAGGCATTGCATACTTATACTTGGTTTTTGTAGTTTGTGATGCAGCACACGTTGTGATCATCCATAATGTGATTTAGCCAAATTTGTTTACAATCTTGGTGATTCAGGCCCCCCAAAAAAGTCTAAATTTGGCCATCAGAAACCCAGAAAAGCACTGATTTGTTGCCAGTTTGAAAAACAAACTCCTCAGACAAATCATCCCAATTTCCAAATTGAAGAAGCCAGTTCAGATTACAGCACCAAAAGGAATGACAGTTTTTTTATGGAATTACAAGGGAAAATATTCCAAAGTTCCAGATCCTTGCAAAAATCCACCCATTGCAGATCACACATTTTCTTAAGAGTTCATCCACAATGGTTGGAGCTCGGTAGAGCAAAATAGAGCTAAACAGTTGCAAAAATACAAAGAAACTGTGACCCACTAGGAGATGAAACTCACCACTTTATTGCACCATGTTGCAATGGTGTACTAATGTACCATGCATTCTCACATGCCCCCATGGAGTTGCATTCCTGGCAATGGAAAGCCCATGTCATCTACAGTGGGGAAACTGCAAAAGTTGACATGAGAACACACTTGCTAATAGCAGATCAGATAAAAGAAGTATACTTGATCAGGATCATGATACAGAGCAGAAATCAGTAGCTTAAAATAAGTTCTCCTTTCTTTTGATGCTCACTTTTCAAAGGTTTACAAATCTCTCTAAACTGACCAATTTGAAGACTGTCACTGTATTTGGGTAGAGCTTACTGATCTAACAAATTATCAATTCAAATCACTAGCTTAGCTTCACTGGATTAGATTTTAACCTTTAGTCTGTCTGCAAGCTGTCTTTTCAGCTGACACAGACCACATTCCTATTGGACTCCCCTCTTTCTCTTGCTGCAATTATCTACCTTTGCAGGGAAAAAAAATATGGTATGTATTTTACAAAGATGTTACAGGGAGGGCTTCAAAACAACTATTCCTTTGGTTTTGAGGTCAGAGGTTTGTAAGAATATCAGTGAAAGGGTTAAGAGCAGTTAGGCAGGGACAACTCAAGAACCCAACTAACAACTTCTTGTAACAAGTTGAAACCATGGTAGATTGCAATGTTAAGGAACACGCGCATTCTTTCCAGGAAATCAGTGGCATTATCAGTGCATTTGAAGGCTCCTGCACACGAGCATTGCTCTGCCAAGTGTGATGCTTTCACCTGATGACACCCAGCACCAGCACACATTAGGATATCCAAAGGGGTACAGATGCTGCCTTGAAGCAGGACTGCCAGTGTCTTCTGCAAGACCTGACAGAGTAACTGACTGAAAGTGGTTTCAAATCTCATATCCCTCTCCTGCCTCCTTTTCAGGTTCAAATTTGAACTAGTTCAAAGACTGATGATGCTATGGTGTACCTGGCAACATTTGGAGCAGACAAGATCCTGGAGATGGAAAAGACGTTCACGCTGACGAACAATTTGGAGCAAAGTATTTTCAATCCATGAACGATCGTAAGGTTGACCACACTGAGGTATCACACACCGCCAATCATGTTCTAACAACGCAGCATCACGACATAGATCCAGATCCCTGCGATCATTACAATAGCTGTTCCCATCCACACCCAGTATTCTCACCAGTGTAAGTAACCAGATTTGGGCACACCCCTTTCCTCTTAAGTTGTTAAGCCTGTTTCACCATACCAAGGACCTTTTCAGAGAATATGAGCTTCTGTTCTTTGCATGCAAATCAACATCAATAGACATTTGGGCAATTTTCAGTTTTTCGAATAGGGCTACCAACTCTAGACATCCTGATTCCTGGGATCTGAACTGTTGATTGAACTTTGTCCCATTGGGTACACAATGGCTTAGTTTATGCATTGTACATATTGGACAGTTGGGTATCTGAGCTAGACTGAATGTTGACCAATTTTAGCTTTCATTCCTCTCTGCAACATTAGTAAAAGCTACCATTGCCATCTTCAGCATGGATGCATCTTCAAAGAAAAAGCCTGCCTACCATCTGATATAATAGGAGTTCGAATTTTCAGAGGCACATGATCAAGACCTGGAGCAAAATTTTAAGAACACATTTTGAAGTGACAACATGAGAGAAGAAAAAGCATACCTGCAAATGACATTGGGAAGGGTGAAAGACAGACATGGATCTTTGAATTCAGCCTCAGCAGAAAACTCGCGGACATGTACCAATTTTAGCAAGTTCTTCCTCATAATCTGCAAATAGGAAAGTGCAGAAATTCATCATCTCCTTTCTCTCCATAAGGCTTTCCAGATTATGGGTCACAAGCTTGTAGACTTGAAAGGCAAAAACAGAAAAATCTGAGAGCTGGTGGATATATAGCAGGAGAATTTGTCATCATTAACAAGTTTACTAAGCTAAGAGTCCTAAGAAACATGGCCACCTGATTGGGGTAGCACAAAACTCATCTTTTATTGAGAGACCTGAATCTTTCCAAAATGAGAGAGCCAAAAGATCTGGACATACCAAGACATTGTGTTGGACACGGTTGTCAAGTGCAAGAACTGCACACACATGCTTGATAAATTCAAGGGCAACATCCCCCATTACCAAGTGTGAGCCAGCCAGTTTTGGAAACTCACGGGCAAGTTGAAGCTCAGGATCGTCCACATCTATCCTTCTAGAAAGCATGTGCTTTTGCAAGTCCCTCACTATCCTCAATAATTTGTCTGTGAAGTAAGATGCAATCTGAAACAAACCCATCACATGAACACATCCCATGCAATAATCAGGTCATGGTTTCATTTGGTGCTTGATGGACCTTCCGGTTTGGGGGCTCAGAGTAGGCTGTAAGAGAGTTTGTACAATTCACTATGAACTTTGAAAGAGATTGCATGAGCTGCCTGTGAGCAGAAGTCAAAGAAATAGTAGGGAGTTTGACCTGATGTTTGAGATAAGCAGTCTCTTGTGCTTCAATGTCGGATGCAGCAGAGACTGTTACAGAGGGTGTGCAAAAATTGGACCCAGCAGCTAGAGCCTCAGCACGTTGGATAGCTTGCTCTTGTGAATGTTTCCAAGGGATGTAAACAAACTCAGATACAATCACCAGAAAGTAATCCTGCACACAATAGCAAGCTTGTTAATTATGTCTCAGTGTGAGGATCATGTCTTTCAAACCTCAGGATCAAAAGGCACATATGAGAAAAAGACATTCTCTGAAAGGTACACTACACTATCTCCTGCCAGAGCATGTTTTACAAGTTGTTCTATTGATCCAAGGAAGCACCAAAAGCAAACAAAACAAATCGCCCCTCTTAAGAGCAATCCCCCTCAAGTTCAGCAAGTCTATACCCATTGCCCCCCCCTCCCCCCCCCCCGCAATTGACTGGAACAATACCAGTGTGGCCTTCGGGAGATACTCAGCAATATTCCAGTTTGATACAATCTCAGTGGACCCATTTCGTGTTGCATCTTGGGAGGAGTCAGCAGTTTCTGCTGCATCCAATGGCAGGATATCTTTTGCTTGAACACCTCCATAGTTATACTGCATCATATCAAGGTGGAGAAACAGTGTAGAGTCAAGGACTTTCAAACACTACCTACAATGCATTATTGATGAACAAGAGAAAGGAGGTTTTCATTTCCCATCTCTCCAGCTACAAAGGTGCAGACTTGTGAAGAGTTTATCTGATTATATAGATAACTCTACTTGTCTCTCCAGCTTGTGAAGGAGGAGCAACCCATAAAAGAGTTTATCTGACTATCTACACGACTCTAATACATCTTCACAAGAAAAAAGTAGTGAGGAGGAACTAACATGGAGTGCAAGACATTCTACAGACAAAAATCAAGGAAGAAAAACTCGTTGTAATCCAATTGAAAAATTCACAGACCTGATCCATGAAAAGAAGTGAGTGCCAATAAATCTTCGGCTCCAAGTCTATCCACTCAAACAACTCCCTGCACAAAAAGGTCACTCCTTACAACCTCTAGCAGCTTTGCCCAAGGAGGTTTTTGAACCACCAGACAAAGAATTTCTCAAAAAGCTTGGGTCTCACCAAACAGCAATCCCACAGCAGCAGCTGCCATAGGATTGAAATGAAGCCACAGCTCACATACCTTGTCTTTATGGTTTTGAGAAGGTATTCACAATAGCCTTGGGCAGCAGGGACCTGGAACTTTCCAGTAGCAATAATGATGCGAGAAAAATCAGCAAACACAATGGTTGCTCCCAGCTTCCGCAGCTCTGCAAGTAGCAATGCATACACTTTCTGCATGACCTGCACACTCAACCAAAATTCTGAATTATGAGGTGGGAAATATTAGGTACATCCAGAAAACTGTGGGATGTTGATTTTTCTGTTAGAACCAAGATGCTCCTCTGCCAAAGATTTCTGAACAGAAATACACCATTGATCAACTCCCTTCTTTCAGCAAAGCTTCAATCAAAGTGTAATGACTTAGCAATAACTCTGCATGGAAGAAAGTATTCCACTGAAAGAAAACACCTTGTGAAGAATCCGGTGAAGTGCAGGATCATGCAGCTTTGATAGTGGACTGCAAACAAAAGAGTGACAAAACCCAAGTGAATCTCTCCAGGGTTTCCAGGACAGAATCTAGAAAATTGACACAGCAACGACTGGATAAAAGGAAACCTGAGGTCTGACACCCTTAGCTGCACACAATATCTTTTACTGTAGTGGCTGTTCCTAACCTAGGAATAACATCTTTCAACAAGGTCAGAAACAAAAACAAAAACAAAAAAAAGGAAAGGAAAAACTCATCTCCTTTATACATGTCAGAAAAAAACGAAAAAACTCCGGGTATTTGAGGAGTGCACCTGCAGAGCCATCGGTATAGGTGCTGCAGTAGGCAATCAGCAAAAACATTTCCTGAGGAAACAGCATCACTAAGCCACCCCTGCACCATATGTTTCAAGACTTGGAAAGCGGGTGCACATGATACAGTTTCATCCCAGCTTGTCTGTACTCCCACTGCACCGGCTGCATCCTGGACATCTGAACTGAAACCTAAGAGAGCTCCACCTTCCATCTCATTCACTTGGCTGCTCTTGAGCAATGCATTTACAGCTAAGTGATGCACCTGCAATCCAAGGCATTTCATCAGATCTCATTGCCTAAGGATTAGACCTGAGCCAGGGGCAGGTTGTCTGCATGATGAGAAGACAACTCTTTAAGAGAAGGTATTGACCTTGAGTTCAATACTGATGCTGCGGTATGCACCTGGATATGTCAGTGCTGGTTGTTGGACCTGCACTAACCAGCACAACACTTGTGTGAGACTTAAAAGGGAAGGAGAAAGAGACAGACAAAACTAGCTGCATATTTAAGTTTCTCAGAAGAAGATCCCAGGGAGAGAAAACCCACCTCGTCAGCGAAGCAGGGTTCATCTTCAGGTATCCCGCCCAGGTCTGGCAACCCATCACTTGAGACCCAAAGGACCTGCAGCCAGACAGTAAAGAATTCAAATTTGACATTGCTCTGAGACAAGTGTACACTGAGAACCACTAGAAAACTCCCTTGTAGAGCAATGCAAATAATCCATGTACAACAAAACAAAACAAACAAGCAGGGAAACTTGCTCCCTTAAAAGCTCAACATTTTCATTGGAAAACAATAGAGGAAAAGTTTACATAAATCTCATACACCCGATAGACCAACACAAGAAGAGCCAAGAGATGTAATTGGACAAAAGAGTAGGACCTGTGAGTGATCACGTAAGGCACGTGCATAAAATGTGTCTGCTGTGAAAAGCAGCCAGTCAGAGTTGAAATTTCCAAGTGGAACCTGCATATGGGGTCATTTGATAAGAACTGGTTCTTCACAATGATGATCTGTGTCCACAGTTGAAGTGAAATCTTTGAGCATTTGCACCACTACGTGACCAATTTCTGATCCAAAAGAATCATATCTGCACTAAAACCAACTAGACACCCTGTAAAAATCCTGCTGCAACTTTGTCTAGAGATCCATACATGTGCATATCGTGACAATGTGATCCTCTCATGTAGCCAGAATGCACTTGCCGCACATCGCTGCATCGCTACCCTGCCTGCCAGTGGCTGCCACCCAAGTGCCTGTTTCCCCAAAACCCAGCATAAAATTTGTCTTAAAGCATAGCAAATTTCATCACCTCTCCTCTCTTTGTCTCATCTGCTCTCCTCTCATCTTGTCCCCTCACCTTCTCCTCAGTCTGGAAGATAAGATCTTGGAAAGACATGAAGCAAGCAAGAGTGAGCAAGAGTTGGATCAGTTACAATAAGGAAAAAGTTTTGGTGAGTGAGATGATACCAACCTGGTACTGGCTGTCACGAGCATTACACGCAATTTCTACACAAGGGAAATCAGACAGGACTGGGACAGTTGCAATGGTAGAATTCAGGCTTGGGCACTCAACCACTGCAATTGTTGGACCCCTATGCTGATCCCTGCAAACAGAAAGCCATGCTGCCATGAGTTGCAAAATATGGAAACTTCACAGTGATCAATTCATTAAAGTACTCACTACATTAAAAAAAAGCACTTGTTTGGCTGTCAATTGTGTGACATCCACTGCAAAGAATGGATCTTGAGACTTCACCGGTACTCATTCAGTGTTCTTTGTAGGAGCCTTCCAGCATCTGCATTGTTGACAGCATACTCAACCTGTTCAAGAAAACAAAGCCAGGGATGAATCGGCCGGTGCATTGCACATTTATGTCATTTGCAGATTTTTCTCAGCTCAGAATTTCAGACCCAGTGACAAAGATTGAAATGGTTCCCAATGGCACTGGTCTCAATAGAATGTGCCAACAAAACCCATAATTGTGAAGGCTGTTACTAGCATGGTTTGAGGCCAGGGAACTGCTGCAAAGTAAAGCAGCTTACTTTGCAAGAAACTTCAGAATTGTCTGCTTTGGGTTGATCTTGGCTGCGGACAGCAATCTGGAACTGGCGCTCCAACTGCGCTGCAGCAATTTCACGGTTATTGAAAGGGTTCACCACCACAACCAATGTCTTTGTTGCTGCTGGCATATAAAGAGCATAGATTCCTCTGTTGTCCATTGAGCTGCAACCCGAGTATTGTTCCACTATGTCAGGAAGTTTCATAGAGGGCAGTGGGAACATCTGACATAAAACATTTTTGCTAAGTTACATTCTGACAAAAGAAAAAAAAGGCAAAAACTCTAGAGGGAGATGAGACTCAGGTTTATTATTGCACAATGGGCTTCAAAGTCCTGGGAGAACAACAGCATCAACACTAGAGAAACCCAATAAAATCCAAGGAAGAAAAGTAGTTTCTGCAAACACAAGACACCAGACTCTATAAACATGACGAAGCTACAATGGAAGCAACCTGTGGTAAAGAAAGAAAAAAGGGAGGTTGTCAATGAGATATGGGCACTCTGTAGTCGTCTTCATGCGAAGGTCATTTAGAGACCATCCCTGTTTTATGGTCCTATTCCGAGCTTTTGGATCCACCATGCACACACAGCCTAGCTGCAGTAATGCATGCAACGCTAGTGGGAGCTTTGTCTCATATACACCCTGTTCCCATCCAAGTCCGACAGAATTAGAATCAGAACAAAGAATTATAGAACACCTCACACACATGCATGCACACACACATATCTGGCTTTCTTGGCTAGCCAGGTGTGGAGAAGTGTGTCACCAGGAACATACTTCAACTTCAGGATCTGCTAGATGTGCAGCCAACATTCGACCTGCATCCTTGAACTGCTTCTCATCTATCACCACCTGCACAAGCCAAGTTCCCACCATCTGTTCAGTATGACTCTCTCTCTCTCGCTGTGCTTTTCAGAGACCTCTGAATCTGATATCCTGCTCATCACACTGAAATCAATGCTTTACAGATGTAATTGGCATAGTAATCTACTCATCTCCTGCTTCAAAGACACAGTCTCTGCCATTCAGGAGCAAAGATACCATCATGGGTCAGAGGTCAATCTCCCAACCCTGGCTCATCAAAACACAGTCAGTCAGTGCCTTTTGAGTCCAAGAACAGGATTACAACCACACAGTGCAACAGACCTCAATAAGATTGAAGGATTGGCGTCCATGGGGCAGCACACGATTGACTCTTGCACCTGGGTATTCCTCAGTGTTGGGTGCCCGTGTGTTGAGATAAAACACACGTGGCACTTGTACAGGTACCTTATACATGTTGCCATCAGACAGCACCCAAGCTGAGAATTCCCCAGGCCTCTGGGAAGGAGCCAAATGCAAGATCTGCCAAGGGCAAACCCAATAAGTGCATGAGATTCCCATCTCCAAAGATACAAGCTTACAGAAAACACATACATCCTCAGATTTTATAATCCAGGTCCCTGTTGATAGCTTCCAGGAGAAACTTCAAATCACTCCTGCGTGTCATCAGACATTTTCCACACAGCTCATATTTGCAGAAACTGCTCACACACCTGCCAATGGGAGTGAGTGAGTGCAGCTTCTCGGTTTCTGAAAAAAGCTCCAAGACCAGCCTGTGCCTGTCTCCCAACTTTCCTTGACAAAAATGTCCCAGATATCCCCTCTCGATGCCCACCACTGTCTTCTTGTTCGAAATTTTGTCTGTGAAAACACATCCAATTCAACAGTCAACCCCAATTTGATTCATGAGAAAAGCAGTAAGAATCTCCGATCTGCATAGTCTAATAGAGGCAACATTCTTCCTACGATCATAACTAAATGTGTCCTGCTTCACATACTTAAAAAAGCTTCTGAGTTTTTCTGTCAATCCAATCTCATCAACCAAGCAGGTAAGATGCTCGAGAAGTCCTGGGATATGAGATAGACAAGCTGCAGGTGGAACTAGATAGAGAAAATGTGATAGAAAACTAGCACCCAGTTATAGCAAAGTACATGCACACCTGGAACGCTTTCTATTCTCTCGTATTTCCTTCCACTTTCTTTTCTTATGCTCCAGCCATGCCAAGTAATCCGCATTCCTGTCTGGTGTTCTGACTTTAGTGGTTTTTTGTGGTTGTGGTTGAATAGCCATGCCACTTTCAGAATTGGGTGCAGTAGGAAATCTCACTTCCTTGTTAGTCTCAAATGTGTGGATCATGGGTCTGGGGCCTCCACCCAAACTATTGACCTTGGGACCAACCATATCCTCGACATCTCCTGCAAGCTCGCTTTCCAAATGTTGGTTATAAACTGGCAGCACCTTTGGCCCAAACATGTCTTTCAAGCTCCGCTGCTGATACTTGTCATCTTTCTCTCGAATCTTCTTCCACAGCCATTCTGGATGAGGAACCCTTGGAACCGGATTGACCACCTACAATTCGTGATTGAGAAAGATATGGCTGATCAGGTCTTCTTCAGAAATCTTGAGAGCTGAGTTGCCTTATTTTGAAGATTGGTTGCTAAAGAGTGAATCTAAATGTACAAAAAAAAGAGGGCATTATAGTATGGAAAAAGAATCTGTAATTTCTTTTACCTTTTGCATGGCTGCAGGAATTGTAATAATCTTTTGGATAGCAGAGCTGAGACGCTGGCGATAGTAACCCCAATCCACAATTGTGCGAACTGCCACATCTGCAGAACACTTGCACCATTTCCGTACAAACGTCCTCATGACATCTGCAACCCAAAAAGCATACACTTTGCATCAGCAACTTGCTTGAAACAAAGATCAGAATGCCATATTTTCTGTACTGGATTTTTTTGCTTTCATCTTCAACCCTGTGAGACACTATACTGTATACCAGCTTTTCTGCAAGCACAAGATACTGAAGTCTTGTGTGTGTGTCTTCTGTGAACCCACTTTCCAGGTATTAGCTTCTCCTTCATCTGGTCCTGTGCATCTTGTATGTTCCCTTGTACATGATGTACTGATTCCAGCCTTTTGAGGACAAAGTATATGATGATCCAGATTCTAACTGTGAAGATTCCATTGCAGTATGTGATTGTCTCTGTGAGGTAGTGATGCCTGATGTACCAGGATCAGTCTCGAAGATTGCCACTGGAATTGCACGCTCACTTACAGGTGCACCCTGCAAAATGCAACAATTCACACACAATAAATCACAGCATCTACCTTGCAATTCCAACACACCACATTTCAAAATTAGCTCCCCTGTCCTCACTTTTTGCCAGAAAAGGGTTCAGCGCAAGACTTCTTGCATTTTTGCAAGACTGTCCTGTGAATAGATTCAGATGAACCAACCACTCGAACCAAAAGAGAATGACAATGGGTATACAGAAAATGAATAAAGAAGACCTCACAAGCATCAGTAATTGCATCAACTGGGGACAAGCATCTGTCAGGGATAGGCAGCAGGGGTGGAACTCCAAATGGTCAAGCAAGAAGGTGTGTGGCAAAAGGGAGAAACCTGTGGGTCTCGAGCAACAACGTAGCGGCAGCTTAGCCCTTTGTCCTTCACCATCTCATCCCCTAGGAAGTCAGCCAAACGACGAGCTGTTGTGGTTGCGCAGGATTTCCTTTCACCATAGTCTTCTAAGGACTTGCTCATGGTGCTTGATTCTGAGATATAGTCCAGGAGCTCTCCATCTGCAATGTCTATACCTTGGTTCTGTAACACATTGTCAGATGCTTGAATGCTTTACAACTTCCTATTTGGTTTATACCTTACAATAATGCCCATATTCACAAAGGAGG
>Ga0209208_10005194_pt1 | contig 18199 bp, 12 predicted proteins | sample S1TSphfallax_3_FD_187694 | JGI IMG/M metagenome (GOLD analysis project Ga0209208, IMG submission 187694) | Host-associated microbial communities from peat moss isolated from Minnesota, USA - S1T2_Fd - Sphagnum fallax MG (SPAdes) (version 2) | ecosystem: Host-associated > Plants > Peat moss >... | reverse complement strand
TTTGTCCATCCAGGATATAAGCCTAATAATGTAAGCCTAACATGCCCACGAATGTTTACCGAATGTTCACCCGTTGATTTATAAAATTCTTTAAAATTCTTGCTTCTTTGGGCTTCCATAACATTCCTGCACCAAGAATGTCATAACTATGTTTACAATAATCATATTGGCTCATTGTATCCCATTTGCACCCTTGAGTAGGATCAATTTTAGTTTTTGTATCAAATTGACCGTGTCTAGTGGGTGATGTAAATATTGGCAAATTATTTTTTACATGTGTGTCAAGTTTGTAATTGCTTTCACCATATTCATTTGAGTTCAATTCAAATTTTCATCCCAATGTCAAAAATATTCCAATTACTTTTGAGTTTTTTTGTGTTTAAGTTTCTTTCATTTCTCTTCAACTTAAAGGTTCATTGAATAAATGTAATGTATAGATTCAACAAGGGCTTTAAATCCCTTTTTCTATTGCTTCCACCAAGTTTTGATGGTAGCAAAATATATTTTGGAAATGCTTATATTGCCAAAACATTGACCACTTCCATTTGATCATGTTGAATCTTCAAATGGTGTTAGGATTTTTGTTTTACACGAACTTTGGTGTTGTTTGTTCTTGGCAGACAAAATCCTTTTGATTACATTCCAAGGATATGTTGGATTTGCAACACTTTTGTTATTATTGTTGATTTATTTGTTTGAGCCTTATTTATTATTGCATTCATGATTGCTTTGACAATGACAACACTCCAAAGTATAGGATCATCATGTTGCAAATCATTATGATGCATGAGAATTTTGACTAATATTGTACAATCATTATTTGCTGTGTAAATGATATTAAAATTGAACACTATGTATCATGGTTCTAGACAACTAAACATGAATGCATTAAAATCATTATAAGGAGTGAAATGATCATGCATGAGGGAGTCCTAGTCTTATGCAATAACTTTAGATTCTTAACTAGTAGAACTAAGGGTGTACACATTGTCATTTGGGTCCATGAAATTTCAGGAATGTGAAATGTCAAAAGTAGGTTTGTTGCTCATAAATGCATCAATCATTTCATAGATGACTTTGTTGAATAACTTAGGTAAATTCAACATCACTTTATTTACAAGATAAATGTTTAATACTCTTGATTACAAGCCCATTCATGAAACATGTGCTTTGGTAAAATCCCATGGCAATTGTAAATATTTCTTTCCATTTCATTATTGCACTCTCAAAGTAAACCTTAGAATCAATGTGATGTCTATTGAAGTTGTATGTTCATTTTTTTTTGCTTGAACAAGGGATACAACACTTTAAGGAATTTGCATATTAACTACTTTTTCAACTACTTTTTAATCATAAATGGCACATGTGATTATAAATGTTTTTAGTCACATTGGACAAGGCACATAAAAGTTTAATTGCAAATGACATTACATGGCACCAAATTGAAATGATAATCAAATTAAAGTGCAATTTACACCCATTTTTCATCTAATTAACATCTAGTCTGAGTGACATGGTCATTCATGACTAAAATGCATATTGAGATATGCTTAGGTGGCATAGTCATTAATTTGCAAGTAATTTTACAAATAAAATGTGGCAACTTGAGGATGTTTAAGGTTTTTTCCATTGAATTGTTGACACATGGCAAACTCCAAATTAAACATATGGCAACATGTGACCTACCTAGGTTACGTATGTTTGGCTGATTAGGTTAATTTAATTTATTTAGTTTAAGTTATGTGGCCTAAATTAAATAGTTTAAACAAGGCAACCTAACTTAGGTCACTTAAGCTAAAAACATGGGCCATAGAACTTAGGTGACCTAGATTAGACATTTAAATTACTTAACGTAAACTAAAGTATGTAGGTTGTAATAATAAGGATTTGATCCCCTCACCTCCACATTGAGGGGGAAAATGCTTATCATTGCACCAACCTTTTTTATGTAATATAAAAAGGAACCACTTTGTAATAAAAAAAATTTCTAACCTATTTAAGTGACCTATTCAACCTACATTGGGTTATGTAGGCTACCTATTTAGGAGTTGCTTCTTAGGGTACCTAGGGTTTAAGCTATTTAAGGTATGTAAGGGTTAAAATGACACATTGTATGCATTAACTAGCTATTAACATGTGTAAATTTATAATTATGATATATAATCATAATTCAAGTTGAAGAAGACGTTATATGTTGTTTATTCACTTACAAACCATAATACCAATCACAAAAACATTTGAATTTTCATTTATTGTTAGGTGTCATTAATTATGGATGATACAAACACACTTTTCATTTTCATTTAAACTAGTAACAATTGCAAATCATAGTCACATTTGTAACTTAAAACCATTTGTAATTGAATATGAAAATACAAGTTGTTTTAACCATGGTGCCACAAATTATTTTGAAAATGGCAATCACAAAAATGGTTGAATTTGACATAAGTCACAAATACATGGGTTGTTATGGACACAATTGCAATTTCATCATGTTCCCAATTGAACTTCATGGGTTTTTTGATGGTTTTGTTTCATTTGAAATATCATTAGAGCCTTGTGATTTTCTTTTGTATTTTTTCTTCATCTTGATGTTTTAAAAATGAATGTTTACTTAGATGGAACCATCACTTCCAAGTTCGAGAATGGATGTGCAATGTTAATGGATTACAATTTGTCACATGTTCACTAACAACTTTCTTTTAGATGTTATTTGGATGCACTTGGAAATTTTGAATGAATCAATCATAGGGGTGTGGTCAAATGTTTAAATGTACTTAGCTTTTCAAATTGTTCATCATTGTTGCCCAATATTTGTTTGTTGCCCATTTCCATATTGTGATTCATTCATGATTGCATGACTTTGATTATTGTAACGTTCATGGTGAAAAACTTGCATTAAATCTATTGTTATTGTGATGATTTTATTGTTGTGATGGATTTTTTGTTTTTTCTTAACACAATGTACAATTTTACATTGATGAGATGGTCTTTTCATTCCTACAAAATTGTCTTGTTTTGTAAAAATGATGAAAAGCTTTACAAATAAACTCATGTGGGAATTGCCCAAGGTTACCAAAGAGGAGTTTCATAACTTATAATTAAATTATTAGGGGTTTTTAAGAAAGTTTTAGTTAACATTGTGATTTTACTTTGAAATTTATATCTTTTTAGATTTTATAATAAATACTTTGTCTCCTACCTTTGACTTAAGTTTAAACTAACTTCCTTGCCACATAAGCATCCATGTCATATTTGGTGTTATGTAACATTGCAAATGTGGCCACAAGATGAAATTCATAATTATTAAATTGGATTTAATTACAACTTATTTCTATTTGTGGTTGACCCTTTATTGATGAATTAAAACAAAAGCAAAGTGGAACAAATAGATTTTGGCTAATCCTATTAGTGTTGGGTGGTTTTCAAATGCCCACCTAGTTCTTGATTCAATTCTCAAACCAATTCTCCCAATGAGAACTAGGTGGCACCATTACACATGAAACCCGAAGTGAAAACCAATCCTAGGTTTCAAATGTATGAAAATTGATCATGAAAACTGGTTTTTTTTATTAAATTATTTTATTGGGAAAATCAAACAAGTTTTCTCATAAAATTGATATTTGGTTTTCAAGTAGACTAGGGTTCCTAAACAACAACCACTACCTAAGGAGGTGGAAACATTATTTGAGGTTAGGTTTTTAATTAAATAATAGTTATAAAAACTCTATGAAAAAAAGGGTGTTTTGTAAATGGCCTTACAATTCAATTTTTGAATTGTAAAGAACATTTGCAATTCATTGTATTTATATGCCATGAATGTTAATGTACGAATTGCATGAGTTGTAGAGTTGCAACTGATCGTATGTATGGTGCAACTCATTATAATTCCATTGTAACTCAATTGTAACTTAATCAAAACAAGTCATTTTCAACTACTATGCAACTCCATTATAATTGCATTCACGATGTCATGCTAACATCATTGATTATCATCCATATATTAAAATATGACATCTAGCACTATGAAGATTTTTGGACATTTAAAAAAGATTTTTTTTTTGAAATATTAATCTTCATTGTTCATTATGACTGTTAATGATGGTTCAAAATTGTGACACGTGATATAATAAAAAATTGCCACATGGCATATTAGTTATATTTTGGAATAAATTTCTATTTTAGTAGCTAAGTAGGTTAGGTGCAAGTACGTAAATAGGAGCCAATGGGATTATAGTACAAAAGGATTGTGAGTCCTTTTCAATCCTTTTTCATTTTTTCATATGATTTTAAAAAAAAATGGAATCATTTGCAACTTGTTATTAAAATACATATAGTTGCCCCAATAGATCACATGTTTTGTGTTAATCATTGTTGAATAAATATGAATTTTTCAAAATGTGTAAATTCTATTAGATTTTGCTTTCATCTTGAAAATTTATCATAATTTTGAATCATACCAAAATATGCTAACTATTTTAGGTTTTTGTATTTTATATCATAAACTACAACTTTGTTTTCTATGTTATGCATGTTACACACCATTTACATGTGGTTAAAGGCTTTTGAAAATTTGAAAAATACTTTGAATTTTTTAATTTTTAAAATTCCATATCTTTTAAATTGTGAGTGTTTTTGAACTTGGGTAGTAGGTTGCTATCATTTAAATTTTTTTACCACCAAGATTATGTTATTACAATATTCCTTTACTTAGTCCTTTGTAAAATTAACCACATATGATGCAACACATATTCAAGTTCAAACATCCTTTTTAAAAACCAAATCCCAAAATTTAATTTAATGAATTTTTAATTTGAATTCCTTAACTTTCATATAAGTCATTTAACAAAATTTGGAATGATTGACATAACTTTAAAATGTCAAAAATATATATATATATATGTAAAAAATTTCATAATTTTCACCACTATTCGACATGCTTTTTGGCTCCTATATTTGTATTTGCACCTGGTCATACATAACCATAGGTAGGTAGAAAAATAGGACCTATTTACTTACATGAGTAGCTAAGCAAGTAGGAAAACACAAGATTAACTAAACTAAAAAATAACCAAGGAATAGCCATGTTTTTTAATTATGATTTTTTGAGCTCATACCAAAATGACACTTTTATTTTAATGTGAGAATATATGAAAAAACAAGCCTTTTTTATATAGTTTTAAACATGGGATTTAGAGACAAAACTTATGGGTTAAATTTTTTAGTTGTTACCTAATTGCAACTATAACACTCAGGGCAAGTTAGATCCAAAAGGAGGGCTCCATTGATTTTGGTGTCCAAAATTTTTTCAAAATGAAATATAATTGAAAAATTATGGCCCCCCCCAAAGTAGAAGGGGTTAAAAACTAAAAAAAACAAACTATCAAATGTTACAAAAGCCAGTTCCTGAACTCTTAAAAAAATCCTTGTAAGTTGTTTTATTACTATTAGAGTTCAAAGATGATTTGTAGAACTTTAGGCGGCATTCTTATAACACTTTAAATCGTATAAAATGAATAAGAAATAAGAAAATTATGAGGTTTGAAAATAGGAGGGGTCTAAAAAGAAAAAAAAGGAAAAAAATGTGTTTTGTAAGTTGAAAAGCTTATTTCTTTTCTTGATATTTTTTATTAGTACTATTCCTTTACATTTCAAAGATCATTTCTAAAGCTTGAGGTAACATTCTCATAACATTTTAAATCATTCAAAATGAAACACATATGATGAAGATATAAATAACTAATGAATATGTATTTTTATTAAGTTATAAGTAGTTGTATTATACACATAACATAGTTAAATAGTAGTAATTTAATAGTGGCATATTAGTGGTCATATTAGTTATATAAATGGGAATCATAATAAAAAATTAATTGCAAATGTATTCCATAATGGGTGGTGGAAATGTGGACACATGGCATGATCCCACATGTGTGTACATTATACTTGGTTGCAACATAATTGTTGCTTTAATGGCATGTTTACAACAATTCTAAAGTAATTGCCACATGCAATTATAATGCAACTTTTTTAAAAATCAAACATGGTTGATTACATATGTATGTACAATATGTATATATTACCATATAGAAGACTCATTTTCAATTCACTTTTAATTATAATACAATTAATTGATTTTTTGACGTGGTAATTTATTTATTAATACACCATATTTCTAAAGGGATAATTACACACTAGTTGTAATACCCAAGAGATGATTGCATAATAGTTGTATATGAATCATTTTTTGAGTTTGAGTTGTAGGGTAGTGTGGTTTCAATGAACGCAATTTCTCATGGTGAAAAAATTCATGTTTTTTTTTCCATGTTTTTTGTAGTTTTAACTGCTTTGTTTTTGGTTGTTGGTTTGTTTTGGTTTGTTGTTTTGTTGTTTTGTGTTGGTTATTGTCTCGCATTGTGTTGGTGGTACTAATCTATGGTTGGCATTTTTGTTTTATGTTAATATTGCTACTTCATGTTGTTGTTTCTTTGCATTAATGTTGTAACGCACTAATGTTGTTTTTTTGCACTAGTGGTGTTATTATGTGCTAGTGTTGTTGGTCTTTCATGTTGGTGTTAGTGTTTTGTTCATGTACCTTTTGGCCCAAACCCTATTGTTGTTGTTTTGTGTTGGTGTTGTTTTGCGCTAGTCTTGTTATTGTTTTTATGGTTAAAATGGTACTTCCCCCCCTTTTGCCTTTGTAAGTGGGAGCTTAGAGTTTGGAGTGCAAGACCCTCAACAAAGTTCAAAATATTTTTTTCTCTTTTTTTCCATTTTTTATTTGAGTTTTTTTTTCATTTATTTGTTTCAGGTTTGTTATTATTATTATATGATATTTATTTTTCTATTTTTCTATTTATTTATTTTTGTAGGATTTTCATAAACCCCATTACATTTTGTTTTGTAAGACTTTAGGAAATATTTTTCATCTTGTTTTGTAAATGTTTGCAAGCAACAACACAAGGACAAAAATAACAATCAAAAGAAAAGATTGAAAGCATTGCACAAAATAGGTGTTACAGAAGTTGAGGAAGATGTTATGTGAGTTAACAAAGCATTATACAATGCTACAAATGAAGGTGTTGACATTGGAAGCTAGTGAAAACATTGCAACAACTCCATGATGTTGCAACATGTTGAAAACATTGCAATGTACAAGAACCACAAAACCATGATACTACAAGTGAAGGCACTACAATTTGATGAAAACATTTCAATGAACAAAAAACATAAAAGCACAATGTTATAAATGAAGGTGTGTGGCCATAAAAGTGCAAGAAATTGAAATGAACAATGGTCAAGCCAATCTCACAACATTATGATGAAAGAATTCAAACGAATTTGTTCAAAGGAAGTTAGAAAGGAAATTGATACCACCTACAAAACTACATGTGATGATGGAAGCTACAAAAGTAAAGCTCAAAAGATATTTACAATGGTTGTGTTTTATAGTCAATGTCATTAAATCTAATCACTATTTATCACGTAGTTTGTTATCATTGTTGTCATGAATGGTGGTAGGTAGCATTTGATTGTTGGCTTAACTTAACACAATGTGTGAATTGAAAAAACCAAAATATAAAAGTCACTAATTAATTTATTAGTTGATGGTGTGAACATTGGTCTAACAAGCATCCTTTAACCATCCACTAATAATCGGGATAACCTATCCTTAGGTGTGAAGTAACCTTTAGCAATAGTTATTAACATATTTTAAGTAACATGTTTTCCCAAATTTCTAATGGATTTTTAACAATAGGTATTGTTTTGTTATAATAAACCTATGATTATGGTTACAATTTTATTCAAGTTTTAAAAAAATACAATCTCATTCTTGAATCTTTAATGTTGGAAAGAAAAACTTGACATGAAAAAACTTTAGTCCATGTAAACTTCAAAAATGTAAGATTGCTTACATGGCACAAAAAAATATGATGAAAAATCCACTTGAAAATGGCCCTAGAAATACAAAAACAAATATACCAATTCCTTGAAACTCAAAGACCTTCCTTTGTACATGTCCTTCCCTTACAACAATGCCTTGTAATTGATGTTTATATTCCACACCTCCTTGCCTAGCTTGGGTTGACAAATATTAATTTTATGAAACATTTAACAACCAGATATGGATACAAAAAACTTCCATGTGGATCAATATTTTTATTTTTTATATAATGATGAATGGGGTAATATTAAAATTGGTTCCCAAATCTTGGAAATTATAAACTCGTCTTTGAAGGCCAAACACACACTTGTCTAATGTTTCCCAAAATTCATTAAGAGGCGATGTACCTTTACCTCACTAAATATATTTTTAGCAAAAGCAAATTGTTAAAACACATACCTAATTATTAGATTATATAGTCAATATGCCCATTTAACACTAGTTTTTTGCTTGGTGTCTTTCTTTACACTTATGATGGTGAATGTGTCCATTCCATGTTGCCAACTAAAGTTTACCATGTCATTAAAAAACTAACTTTAATTCTTAAAATTAACAAACAACCCTAGGCCACATCTCAACTGTTGATTCAAGTCCATTTCAATCATCCATACCTAAAAATATAGAATTTAGTGAAAATTTCTTGTCACAAATGACATTTGTTGACTTCAACATGAATTATGAAACATATCTTAAAATTCATAAGACCAACAATAAAAAACATATAAGATATTCCATATGATGATTGATGTGGTTCACTATTATTCACGGATGCAATGTTAACCTGTTATCCATAATGGATGAAGTTCATCCATCAACATCCAATTTCATTTATAAATTGGATAAAAAATATTAATTTTTTCACCCATGATATATATACGTTTATGAAGAAGGTGCTTTAAGAGATTCCTTAGATGACAAGCCTAGTCCCATTTCACAAGCTAGTCCCATTAAAATAATTAATTAATTAAATTAAATGGTGTGTGTCTTGACGGCAACTACTGATGAACTGTGTAGCACTTCATTTTCGTTCAGTTTTGTGACTGGTGGCCCCTTCCTCCCTCCCTACCACACCCCCTTCCTTTCTGTCGCTGTCGCTCTCTGTGCGCCAGAACGATGTGCACGGATTCGCTCGCTCGCTTGCTCACGTAATTGCGACCTTTGTCTTGTCTCGTCTCGTCTCGCCTTGTCAGGAATAGAGGTAGTAGTAGTAGTCCACAATCGCTCTACGTATCTTTCTTTTTTCTCGCCTCGCAGCAAAGTACGTTTGAAACACCTCTGCCCCTCCCCCCCCCTCCTCTCCTTCCTTCCCGCACCTTCTGTACTCTTCCTTTGCATCTTGAGGAGAAGAAAGAAAAAGCTTGTCTTGTGCTGCGCTCTGCTAGTCGTTGTGTGTGCGCGAGTGGTTGCAATAGCTCACATTTGGAGAGTGGGATTTCAAGGCAGAGAGTGTTGTTGAGAGAGAGAGAGAGCGAGCGAGCCTCAAAACGCGCTGAGCGCTTTCGTTTGTGCTTTGTGCGTGAAAATTCTTTATGAACTAGGAGGTCGTGGTTATAAGGGGGTTCTTAGCAGCGTTGTTGTTCATTTACTTGCTTTTGTGGGGTTTCAATTCTTGGAGAGAGAGACACAGAGAACGCGTGCGCAAGAAGCTTGCAGCCATATTCGTCAGTAATTATACTGTGTAGTTCTCGTTTCTTTCAAGTGGAGAGCAGTGAGAGCGCGAGCTTGTCCGCAAGAAGCCTTGTTCGTCCAGTCCTTCAGTCATTATATTGTGTAGCTCTCATTTCAAGTGGAGGGTAGTAGTGAGAGAGCGCGCTAGCTTCCGCAGCGTAGCAAGAAAGTAGAGAGAACCGATAGACTCCAAGCGGTGCTCGCTTGCGGACCCATAGACTCGTCAAGACGTGATCAAGGGGCAAGAATTTCAATACCCAAGTACGTGTTCATTTATGCTGATCATGCATTGCACATCTTCCATTGTTTCTCTCTCCTTTAGCTTTCTACACTAGTGCTGTTTTCACATAGTTTTCACATGGTTTGCACATACAATTTTCGATCTCCTTCAACATACCACTTTCAATCTCCTTTAACATACCGCTTTCAATCTCCTTTCACATAAGGCACACATCACGAGAAACAATTTTTTTGTAGGAGCTGCATCAGCTTGGGTTTCAAACTTTTATACGTATCGTGAGCTAGGAAGCATTACTAACTGATAGCAGCTTGCTGGCTGGCTGTTATGATCCCTGTGGGTGGTTTACAGATGGCGAAAAGATCGTACTCCTGCTCTGGTTCTTCCAACGGAAACAACAATGCGGATCACCTGCGTCGCCGCGCCACCCATGGCAACGGATCCGCTTCCTCTTCTGATGGGGAGGATGATCATGACTCTATGCGACCACGAAAGCTGCTCAAATCCAACGGCCTCCAGCTGCGCAATGCCGAGAATTTCATCAGCTGGGCTGCCTTGATTGTTCAGCTGACAATCCTTTGCTACATTTGTACTGAGGAAGTGAACCTGGATGGATTTACGTTTACACGCGGGATCACTATATCGTACTTCTTGGCTATCTACAGCTCCAGCCTAGACTGCACCAGGAGACTTCGTCTGGAACGTTTCCAGCAGCTGCTTCCTCGCCCGGAACCATCGGAGGAGTACTGTCCTCTCTACACACTTGTGGATGATGCGGGGGCATGCCGGAGCTTCGGGTTCTGTTTCCGCACCATGAAGTGGGTGGCACTCCGTCACGTTCCGGAGTCCACAAGCAGACGTTCCGTGACGCTTCCCGTAGCGTCTGCCGGCGGGTTACTATTCTACACTGAGGACGGACACTCTTCTGAGGACGTGTTGGTCGTGAATCCACTCACAGGAGAGCAGAAGATCCTTGGTATTCCCACCCTTGACAATGGCGCCCCTGCCTCGTTGGAGGAGGCGCAGGCAGACGGGGATGATCATGAGAATGGCGACGATAGCTCTGAAGCTGATGCAGAAGATGGGTCCGTTGTCGTCTCTGATGAATCTGAATTGGAGGAAGTCTCTGACTCTGGTCGATCTGAAGGGGATGAAGAAGAGTTCGCAGACGATGAAGAAGAAGAAGACGACGCAGATGGGTCCATTGTCTCTGATGAATCTGAATTGGACGAAGTCTGTGACTCTGGTCGATCTGAAGGGGAGGAAGAAGAGTCCGCAGACGATGAAGAAGAAGAAGACGACGCAGACAACGGCCATAACTCGCTGCAGAGTCGCCTGATCCATGTACTGCAGGAACCAGCAGCAGCAGCAGGTCGCATAGCAACCGCGAGCTTTCAGCTTGTCATGACTGGGAGGGCATTGGGCTCAGTGGAACATCCCAACTTGGGAGCATACGAGGCCGAGAAATCCACTGAAGTATACGACTTCAGGACAGATACTTGGACAGATTCTGGTGATCTCTGCGGGAACCTGAGACTGGCAAAGAACTCGAGCAGCGCGTACTACGAAGGTCTCATCCTCACTGTGGCTTATGGACCCAGCGCAGGACACGGCCTCGCTCGTGCTGGAAATCCTTATTTCCTGTTGTCATACAACGTGGCCTCCCGGGAATGGTCTGTGTACACCCGAATTGTGATTCCGGGCAGCTCTGTAGACTATGAGCAGCCGCAGATCCTAAGCTGCGATGGCCGCATCTTCCTGGTGACTTTGTATGTGTGCCCAACTAGCGAAGGAGCAGCGGCTCCCGTAGCAGCAGCTGCAGGAGCTGCAGATGAGGCTCCTGCTGCAGGTGCAGCTGATGGGTTCTCGCACCAGCTCGTGATTCACGAGTTCACAGCTCGTACACTGGAGTTTGCTCGGATCAGTAGGGAACCCTTCACCTACATTTCCCTTGAAGAGTACAGAGAGCTTCCCAAGTGTGTGGGAACTAGCGAAGGCAAAATATGTTGTGGACTTGCCGAGAGAGCTCTCGCATACTACGATCTGCGCGAGGACAAGTGGACCCAGTACCCTGAGTTTGAAGAAGAAGAGGACGAAGAAGAGATCCGTTATGCTGGGGTTTGCTACAAACCCAGTCTCACTGCCAGAGTGCACTGGTGAGGAGCTGCTGCTGCAAACCTAAGTATCACAATAAATTGTTGTTGTTGTTGCTCACTGAAGTTCTTCTGTCTGTCTACAATGCACTGAGTGAGATTGTTGTTCATAGAGAACTGATCTCTCTCTACAGAGCAGCTCCAGATGTCATGGACTACACATGCATGCATAATCATAGATCCCTTTCTCTTGCATTCAAAAATCCAAAAAAAACATAATACAAAAAACAAAAGAGGCAGTTGTCTAGTGACATCTGGTAGCTGAAAAAAAAACATTATAAGCCATTTTTCAAGATAGCCTTAAGTAGGATGCATTTGGACCAGCATAACAGGTGCAAATTAATTAGGGTTTCCTTCAAGGCATTATTTTTGTTTTTTTATAAAAAAATAAAGACACTGCTTGCAATATTTGTGGTTGAAATTAGCTCTTCTCTCTAGATAGAACTAAGTTTTCAAAAAACATTGCACATGGACAAGTGAATATTTTATTTTCCCAAACTTTGTTTTTGAAATAGTCTTTGTTATGGATTGTTAAATCGGCTCTTCTTGTTAGATCAGACTTTGCTGCATTGCATGCATGATATACAATTTAACTCTGTTCATGTACTGTTGCATTTTGTTTTTCCATACAAGTGTATGATCAGTTTGCAGTGTTTTGTTCTTCAATCTTTTGTATGATCTCTATAGAACAGTTCCTTTGTGTCCTTTTGTATCTCCTAAGTTGACATATCTTCCTTCGTCTAAGCTGGTAGAAGTAAGTACCAGTTCAAACATCAATGAATGTTGAGTTTATATAAATTCAGTCTTCGTTCTGCAACAGATCTTCACCCATGTACACTTGTAAATTGTTCAATCTAAATTGTGTTCTCAATCTTGTAGTCCACTTGAAACTTTTGGAAGTTGTATTATATACATTTATGTTTTGTATGTGTTATATGTCTGTTTTAGTGGTGTAATTAGCATAGGAAATTAGCACAGTTTTAATTAGTGTTTAATTCCTTATGATTCTTAACTGGTAGTTGTCATTGTTTTCATGTAAACACTAATCTGTATTTAGAGTATGTACATAGATGGAATGCAATTGGACTCTCCGAAGTACTTAGATTTGAAATTCATTGAGTCCAATTGCATAAATTCTTACTCTGAAATTCAGTCGGAATTGAGTAGTTTAATCTGATGGTTGGAGATTAGAATAGGCATAATTAGTGTGTAGAGAGTAATATTCAGTTTTAAACACTACTTCAGTTTGTTTAGCCCAAGATGGAACCCATCTGGAATTTAGATCTCAAAATGAAATAACTGTGAAACTGGCAATTACTCTTGGAAATTGGCAATCACTTAGCATCTAGAAGGAATTTATAAATGTACAATATAATAAGATTTTTGAGCACTTTAAGTATTTCTTCAAAAAATAAATATAAAAACCCAAGTCTTAAGAGTTAATTAATGTTTGCTCAAGGGTCTGGAAACAACCATTGTCAACGTGAACAATAATATCTTCATAAGTATTGGGAAGTCTTAAACTCTGAAATTATTTGTATAACAAGGGTCATGGGATGTCAAAATGTGCCAACAAAATTTATCAGCAAGCAGCATGAAAAATCTTGAGGAAACCCAAGAACAAGGTCATAAAGATTTCCAGATCTGACAACAAAATTGGTGCAACATACTGGCTCATAGCATGCCTGAAAAAAAGACAAAACCCAAGAACAATGTTGTAGAAGGCACTATGCTTTGGGAGATCTCAAAAAAACAAAACAAACAAACTACCTTCCTTTGTAGATAGATTTCAGATCTTATCACACAAACAGCAAGCACTGCAAGCTTCTGAGGGCGGTTGTTTAATTTTGGTATCCATGGATCTCAAATATCAATAGGACCGGTTCGGGTGATGTGTACCCAAGCCTCTCAAATAATCAGAAGAGCTGGTTCTGATATATAACCATGGTTTAAAAAATCAAAAGAACACGCTCTGAGATATATATCTATATATATATATACACCCATGATTCTCAAAAAACAAAGGGAACTGGCTCTGATATAACCTTGGTTCTCCAAAAAAATCAAAAAACCAGATCTGATATTATATTAACCATGGTTCTCTAAAAAAATGAAAGAACCAATTCTGACATATAACTGTGATAAAATGAATGAAGGAATGAAATAACCTTCTATAATAAAAACAGCAGTTCTTTGCTCAAGCTTTCACCCCTACCTAGACCCCTACCTAGACCCTAGACCAAAAGAGAGCACAAATTCCCCAAGTTTGAACTCCCAAGGTTCTTCATAAAGAGGTTTGTCCTGAACCACTAGGGCATCAAATTGTTCTTAAAAGGACAAGCTGCTTCTTACTTAGTTAAACTTGAATGCCAAAATTTTGAAATATTAGGAAGGGGGCTGCCAAATTCCTTTTGTTGAATCTTTTTTTCTCTTTTTTTATTTTCTTCCTTATAACTAAGTTTCTTTCTTTTTACTATTCTTTTCAATTATTATTATATTATTAGAAATGTAGGGTTTCAGGTAGGTTCTAAGCAGGATTTAAGGTAAGGTCTAGGTAAGGTCATAGGTCTAAGTTTTGAAACCCTAAGACTCAGAACTGGCCTTGGACCTGGAACCAATGACATCTTGTAAAGCTTAGAACCATCAAATTGAGGAACCAGTGGTCTAGAAACTTGGCACGACCCCAAAATTGATGGGTTTTGGTTTCTGAAATTTTTTTACTAGACCCAAAACCAATGGGCCTTGCATTTCCAAAAAAGAAAATTCTAAAACAGGACATGACAATTCTTCATATAATGCTTATCAACATGGCATATTATATAGGCTTGCAAAAATCACAAAACTTGGGCTAATATACCATATCAGAAGTTACAATACAATCCCTACAAAAGATGATGCAACACAAATGAACTGAGTAAAAGAAGGAAATGGAAGTAAAACAAAAATGCACATTCAAACCTATGCAAAAACAGAACAGACCCATAATAGCACATATAGAGGATTGACTCATATATACTCTCCTACTAGTTATAGATATCATGCCATTTCTGGTAGAAGGAATTCCTCTCAAGTGTATATATCACAGGCTCTAAAACAGCATAACCCAACATTCGCCACTTCATATAACATTTTGTCATGAGCTTACAATGCAAAGTTATGACAATTAATATGCAGCTTTGACATTTCAAATACTATACTCTCATACATTAACATTCAAAGAATTTGAGGCAAAATCAAAGATCTTGAGCTTGCTGCTATGTGTGGAGCCAGATGTGTCCAGATAATATGCAGCTTTTAGAGGTTTTCTAATTTTCTATATAATTTGGGTTTCAGTGACCACACACATCATCTGAAATTCTATTCCTAATTTTGTTATTGAAATTTTAATGAAATCATAAAGTAAAATATTGCACAGGGAAATTGCAGTGCAATTTTGATACTGTTGAAAAGTGCGCAATGAGTAGGTCCATTTTATGGAGTTGATTTGGTCATTTTTAGACCTAAGATGAAAAGAGATATTGAAGTATAAATCTTTGTTTGTGAAATTCAATAAAAACTCAAAATTTAAATTCAATTAGTTGTGTAACAAATTACACTTGGGCCAATGGCATGGGCTGCACTATGAGCCTAAAAACATAATGCCTAACACTAATTCAAACCTTCAATTCAACCTTTATGGGTTTCAAATCATTTTGATTTTGATTTTGAATTTTTTTTTTCTTTTGGTCATGATTATTGTACTTTGTAGAGCATTTTTTCTTAAATCTTTAATATTGCAAATTAGGGAATTTTTTTCCTTTCAAAAAAGCACATATTTCCAAGTTTTTCTCAAAATAATTTTACAACAAAATTGCGAGAACTTAGTTAATGTAAGGGAGATACTTAGGCGTGTCAGCAGAGAGTAGAAATACTAGACCAATTTATTCAAGTCTCTTTTGGGAAATGTCAAACCATAGAATGTTGAAATGTTCTCTAATGATATGACAAACAAATAGTGGTAATAGATAATAAGTTCACTATGTTGACATGACAAACAAACATGCTAATTGCTTATCAATATGACATGAAACGGTTACAACCATTTCTTGTAACTACCAGAAGGCATATCAATATAGTGGTAAAGCTATCACAGGAGATTTAAGGCAAGGATGATGGGGATTATTAAAAAATAGTGATAGTGGTTTTTTGAATGAAAAGACTAATGTATGAGATAAGCTTGGCATGTATGTTTGATGATTTATTGAAGTTTGAGTATTTTCCCAATTGTTGTTCATAATCTTAATTCGATAATGGCAAAATGGTAAAATGTAGTTTTTCAACATTGATAAAAAATTCTTTAGCAATAATTCAAATGTTTCCTAGTTAATATTTTTACCTAGTATTTAAATTAATAAAATAGGACAAGAATCTAGAATGGCACAAAAATGTATTGCTAACATTTGGCAACCATGTTGGGGAATCAATTCAATTTGTTGTTGGAGAAACAAAAGAGTAAAGTTATGTAATCATTCCTTGTGCAATCAAATTAATGGAAGATGAAGAAGGAAAAGTTGAAATAAATGAGTTATATTTGGGATTATGTATAATCCATGTACTCTATATAATTTTACCTTGTGAATATATAGAATTGTTGGAAGTATATAAAGTGGGAAAAAAAAATTAGAACAAATAAAATGATTGTTATGGGTGTTGAACACGTCATAGTTTTTCCTAATTTGTTCACATATTATGAACAAAATGTGGCTAAGTCCATTATTTTCTTTGATTACTACAACAATGCATATCAAGGATGGCATGAAAAATGGTAGAATATGATGGCTATTAAGAAAGGGAATCGTGAATGGTTCAAAGAAACTATAACAATTGATGAAGGGAAGGAAATATTAAAATTTCATAATAGATTTGGTTGGAATTTTCTAATTACTTGTATACACCAAGAAGAAATCCAAAACTTGATAAATGGGGAACATTTGTTGAAAAAAATTAAACATTACCTAAGAATGTTCAAAATTTTATAATCAAAAAATTACATGGGGGAACAGAAGTGTGGTGTATACAACTACAAACATTACTAATCAATACTACACAATTAACAAAGTATCAAAGATGGCTACCAGTAATAATGTGTTTATTAACATTAATTCAAATTTAAAAAGTTGTTGCAACCTATCACATTATTAAATTTCATGACAAAAGAGAATTTACAAAACCAAATATTAATATTTTAATAAAGAAATGGATACCATGCAATTTGTCATGCACACTGAGATTTTTAGGATTTTTATGCAATGAGATTGAAAGGGAATGAGGAGTACTATCCAGAAGAAATTGAATCATAAGAATTTTCATCCACAATGATGATTTCGGATCCATACAAGAATTTTTTTAAAAAAGAAATAAAACATGTTAGTAGTAAGATAATAAAAAAAATTAGGAACTTATGATGGATAAAAGTAGAGAATTAGAAGAACAAAATAGACTAAGGGAATGGAAAAGGTAAAATTGTGAGGAAACAAAAGAAATAGTTGTTCAAGCAGAAAAATCTTTTAAATGGAGGCGATTGAGAAGTATTTTTAGTCCTTCTACTAGTTATTAGGTACTTGATTTTGTTGAGGAAGAAATAGAAGTGATGGTAACATAGATGATAGTCGGAAAAAAAACCAATTCACCCAGTGAAGACATTCAGCAATTTACCGAAACTAAAACACCAAACGAAATGTAAAAAGAAGGTGATGAAAGGAATGTTGATGCATCACTGAGAACTCCAGAGTTTACAATTAATGTTTTTAGAATGTTTAATTGGTTCATGGAAGAAAGATGGCCACATATACCAAGAAAATGGTTGGAAGAAGATGCAATAGAAAAAGTCAGCAATAGCAACACTACTAACGAAGTTTCTGGAAGAAAATTATTCAAATTATTCCTCCAGAGCCCTAAACGCATCAAGATTGATATTTCTTTGAAATTACCACTGACTACTATTGATTGATAATGAATGTTCTAGCCATCATGAAGGTACCCCCTTGCAAATGCGTTGCAAATATAATTACCTAAATATCATGATAATGGAAATCTAGTTTTACACATTCAACAATTGACAAAGGTATGTGTAACTAATGGAAAAAATACAAATTGCCACAAACTACAATATTTTCCAAATTCCTGGGGGGGGGGAAATTGTCAATTGGTTTGGAA
>Ga0209208_10005193_pt1 | contig 18200 bp, 9 predicted proteins | sample S1TSphfallax_3_FD_187694 | JGI IMG/M metagenome (GOLD analysis project Ga0209208, IMG submission 187694) | Host-associated microbial communities from peat moss isolated from Minnesota, USA - S1T2_Fd - Sphagnum fallax MG (SPAdes) (version 2) | ecosystem: Host-associated > Plants > Peat moss >... | reverse complement strand
TTTTTTAAATTTAAAAATTAGTTGCACCCTATACTTTTTAGCACAATATTTGGAAAAAAATGAAATTGCTTCCCCTTGAATGCATGATGAAGGACTAAAAGCTTGAAGGAGACATAAAGCCAAATGTCAATGGTAATAGGCAAAACAAAATGACAACACAAAATAGACATGCCATGTTGGATGCCAAAAGGATTTCAACGGAGATACAAGCGATGCAACTATTTGGCATGACAAAATGATTTAGGCCAATTATGTTAGTGCACACAATGCTACCACATGTAAGTTAGCACTTATAGGTTAGTGTTTAATTTGGTGTGAAGCTGAAACCTAAACACCAAGTCCAGGCTATGCCATACTTAGAGTGAGGTAGAAGTTGGAGGCTTTAGGGTAACTTAGTTGTGGTTCATCAAAATTGAGTCATAATGGGTTTCTAATGGAATATTGTGCATTGGTGGGTGCTGGGTCACATAGTCCGACTTAGGAATTATGGAGTGAGTTGGGCATTCTTCTAAAAGTAATGATCCATGGGATTTGTGCACATACTAGTACTTGAATTGACAAAGAACCCAATACATGAAACAATCCTCAAATGGGTTATTGTAGAAAAGTCAGGATGAAAATAGTATACTGAAAAAAAAAGGGGATCAAGTTAGTTTTCTCATTTAAATTGATCCACCCCTAGTTTTCGATTTGCTTTATCTGTGCCTTGACTGCAACTCAATTTCTTCGATAAATTGAGCCTTGCCAAAATTTACCCTAAAAATGTTCTGAACTGATAGCCAGTGTCATGGAACATTGCTGAATTTCACTCACTGTATAGCTACAATCAAACAGGAGATGAAATAGGGATCATAGGCTCAAACTAGGGTCCAAAGACAGGTTGAATTTATGGATAATTCTATATGAACTTTACCATTCCTGCAGAAATTAAATTAATTTTAATAAGTGTTGATTTCTTCTCAAAATGATCTACTCAAAATGACCAAAAAAAAATTCACTCCGAGTAGTATATGTTATTTGTTTTTTCCCACCTCAAATGTAGCTGAAATTCAAGGAAATTTTTATTTTTATTGCCAGAATGCAAAAATGAAAAAAGAGAAATATTCACCAAGAAGATGCCGGAATTGTAAAGGTACTATGATATAAGATGTAACAAACTGGTGACCAATCCACCAAATGAGCCTTTAGGAGAAGTTAGCCAATCATCAATCTTCCATAACCTCTTTGTGGCATAACTATGAGAGCAATGAGATAATACATGAATGTGGATCAAACCATGAGAAGATGGAAGATGGAATCCCAAGCATTCCAAGAAATGTTAAAATTTTGGAAACAAACTCCATTGAAAGGGAAGAAAGAAAGATAGAGAGGGATTGTGGGGGGTGTGTAGGTAGTAGTTAAAAACCCAGGAGCAAAGCTGGCAAGTAGGCCCCAGAGTAGCTTGCTGGAAATGTAGGGACTAGGACACTAGGGACCACAACAGAAAAGCCTTTGAAAATTGGCCACAATGTCATAGACATGCCCAATCCTGACTCTCCAATTCAGGCTTCAAATTCCTGCCTCAAAAATAATCACAACCCAATAAATATTTGTAGCCTCTAACAGGACTAGGGTCTTTTTTTAAAAATATAAATTATTATTTCAATTTTGTGACATAAAAAATTTGGTGCAAATTTCCCCCAAAAATTAGAAAATTTGGTCCTAATTTTTTTGGGTAAAAAAAGCCACAAAAATATATGTTGGAATTTTCTTTTTCACTCTATAGGATATGTACAATGGAATTTTATATACTGGGCTAGATGCTGTTCTGTCACTTGGTAATGGTTCTACCTGTGCTTGTTAAACTAGGAACTAGAGGATATGGAGGTAAATTTGGCTGGTAAGTTGGCATATAGTTGAAAGAGTTAAGAGAACTATGGAGTGCGAATGAAGCTTTTAAATGGGTTCAAGGATATTTAGAGAAAGGGTGAAGCACATAATTGAGTGTCCACAAAAATGAGATAAAGTTAAGTGGTAAAGTTGAATCCATAAGGTCCATTCACACCAAGGACTTTGAGGTTACTTTTGTTACATTTAACCTTCTTTTGGTGTGAGGGGTTAAAATTATTATGATTTGTGGAGTAGATTAAACATTGCGGTGTTCACACAAACGGAATTGATATATTAAGATGATGGTTTAACATAATCTTGCATTGAGTTGTTCACACCAAAGGGGAAATAATTAGATGTTGTAGATGCATGCTATGATATCCACAATCCAAATACTCTTTTTGTTGTTCAAACCTTAACTCCTCAAAATTTGGGATGATAGAGATGATCTTTTGATGAGATCATGAGATTTAGATTTGCATGGGAACATGAGAGGATAATTTGTTCCCTTGAAATCCATGGGACTTAAATAAAATGTTTATTCCCCCATGATCTGAAGCCAAATTTAGGAAATTGAAAGATATCTTATTCCTAAATGTAATTACTCCAATCGTTTAGCCCTCACTTGACCCCAACAACATGTCATTTGCCAACTCATTTTTGGGGTTATTTTAGTGCTTTCGTATGAAATGGGATATAGTGAGGGCTCATTTATTTTGTTTTGTATATTCCATTTAGCTCATTTGTGGTGTGAATGGACCTATAAATGTTCTCCCATTAAAAAAGGTTGTTTGTTTGTTTTGTCATGTTGAGATATCCCAAAAGGTGGGGACCTTAGTTGTGTTTTTGATACTTTTGGAAAGCCCTCAATGAGAAAGGGTGCAATGTTGTGATTTTGTAAGTTGAGACCTAGAAAATAAAAGTTATTGAATTCTAAGTAATAATATGTTACAATATGTGTTCAATGGCACAAGCCACATTAGTGTATATTTTGTACTTGCATATATATATAGACAAAACAAAAGGTGATGTGTAATGAAAAGCTTAAAGGAGATGGAAGATGTAAATAGGGAAGGAAAAGCACAAATAAAAAGACAAAGGAAGGAGGAAGGAACCTCAAGTTGCATGAAGATAGATATCAAGGTGTCTAGGAAATAATTGAAAGTGAGATTTTGTTCAAGAGTGTTGTTTCCAATGTCCCATAAGATGCCAAAATAAGTTGATCTTTGCTGGAAATATTTGGAATTTTCTAAAGCAAAATGAGTGATCTAGGGTGTGGCTTGTATACTTTCCCATGTGTGAAGCGGATTTGTGCATATATTGGAAAAGGTCATGTAGGAATTGTGGATGAGTAGAATTGGAGTGCCCAAATATTGTGCTACATTTTTGTTTCCATGTAAACCTTAAGGCAAAGTATCTAAAATTTTGGTGAATAAAACAAGAATAAAGAATAGGTGTAAACCTAGGAGATATTAAAATCCCAATAAACTATATTAACATAGAATGTTTCAAAGATGTGATGGAACATAAAATCAAAGCTTGCTAGCTAGAAAAAGGCTTAGGTTGTAGAGCAATAAATAATGCTTAAATTTTTTGAAATTGATATTTAGAATAACACGCAAAAAAAGTCAAAAGGGAGGAGGTAACTTCAATTGTTGCATCTAAAACTTTAAATGGAATTTACAAGAGTTTTGGCACCAAAAGGCATTTGTCATCAACAAGAAAAGGCCCACTTAACATTCCATCTAGGAATGCCCATTTAATATTTTATAACATGGACCCAAAAAATTGTATTCAAGGTTTGGTAGAATAATCCAAAATAATTAATTGTGGTGTTAATCCAATGCATGGATTGGGTGATAGTAAATCATAATTTGTATTTGTTAAAAACATGTGGAGTACCAATTGAAAATGACAACATTGCTAGGGGTTAGGGTTTTAGTTCCTCATGTGAATAACTTCAATGACTAGCTTGGACTTCATGAATAACAAAACAACCTACTAATGATCATGGTTTTTAAAAAACAAAAACATCAATTAATTATTGTTGAAAAAAGGTGGAGAGATCAATTTGAGACATATAAAAGAAGTAGAAAGGTTGTAGGATATAAGGGCAAAATACAATTATTAATCTAAGAAAAAGGAGATGATGTTTTTAAAGAAGAGGATGAAAAAGAATCAATTAGTGAAAAGAACAAAACTTGACATAAAACATATGTATTTGCAAGTTAATTTCATCAATTAGCAATCAATTCTTGAACATCCATCCATTCACAATGCAATCTTGTAATGTTTTCTATTGATTCTAGTGACGAGTAATTGAAATTAATATATGGGGATGTTTTGGAATCTTTCATTTGGTCATCCATGCACCATTCCAAAGACAATATAAAAAATAACTACCTCATTTTCAAGCCTAATTATTGTCATTTGAAAAAAAAAAACTACTTCCTTTTCTTGAACTTTCTTAATTACTATTTCCCACCTTTGTTAATAAATATATCCATTTTATAACTAGCTCATTATTTTCCCCTATTCACCAACATGGATATGAAAAAACAAATTAACATGTGTCTTTTCATGTCCATGAAATGTGTATTAATTTAAATTAAATTTGGCATTGACATAAATAATGATGAATGATTGAAAACCATATGAAAACATAAGAAAAAATAACATAGTTGATTGTCACTGGTAATGTGTAGCAACAGGAAGCTCTAATTAATGGAGGATATGAACGTTGAAATTGACATTTTTTGTACATGGTTTTGTAGGAGAAAAAAAATTGTTAATATTTTCACAAACATTTGAATGGAAAGGCATAATGTGAACCCATAGAAAAAGAACTACCCCATTTGGTAGATTCAACCAATCCAAATTGTTTAAAAGGAATGTCAAAAAAATGCAAATTTGGATTAGTTGTTTTGTAGTTGAATCATATGGACAATAAAATCCATTTGGCTTGCAAGGTCCAAATTTGAAAATAAGAAATGACAAATTGCATCCTTTATTTTTTCTTGAGTTGCATTATTTTTATGGACAAGTAACTTCCAACATTCAATTATTTGTTTGCATTTGCATGAAAGGTTCCCCACACAAAAATTCCTAATTTTGCACTTGATTTCTTGAACTATGGAAAAAGGATGTGATAACCAAATACCATGTGGTGGCAACAAGGACTTGGTTAACAACATATAATCAACCCATGAGGGATAAATGCTTTGAATCTACACCCATAGCTTGTGCCAACTCTTGTAAAATGCAAGACATGACCTTTGTTTTATAATTCAAAGTGCTTAAAAGGGTAAACTCACAATGGAACTATTGAATTACATTGTAGGCATTGAATCTAACCACCCTAGGAGTTGTAGTATATCATTGGTTAAAAGGGGATAAATATATTTGATCCAATAGTATGACTATAGATTTTGGTCAATTGACTTGAATTTTTGAGCCCTGATAAAAGACTTGTAATATTTTTACAAGCCCTTGATCATACTTAAATATTCTTGGGTTCATTATGAATAGAGACAAAGATCAACTTCTCCTATTAATTTTAAATTTAAGGTTGTATGATATTCAACAACTATTAGTGGTTTGGAAAAATAGATTTAAAAAATAAAAATAAAGAGAGAAGTAGTGAAGATGCTTTCTATTATTTATAGAAAGGATATTGAAACAAATCATCGAATGATCATTTACAACAAATTCATTATCACTTTTTATAACTAACAAAGAAATAAAACCATTGATAAAATTGAAAGGTTGTTGTAAATGAAAAATACACATGAATACATTAACAAGAACATGAAGTCTCAATGGAATGGCATGCATAGAGTGTACATTAATGTTGGGCGGTTATTCTATTATTTAGAATTACCAAAACGAGTTTTATAAAGAATGGTACATGGAAATAACTTGTATTTATTTATTTATAATAGGTTCTCATCTAGAAAAAAAATTGGTTTTAAATGCTTCAAAAATTTATAATTGCCAATTCCTTGCACAAATGGTTATCTATTCATATATAATAATTTGTTAGATACAAAAGATCCAAATATGGGATGTATGGAAATATTAAATCTACATAAAACCCCCAAAAACTCAATATAAAATCATTTTTGCACCTTGCCCACCATTCTATCCTACAAATGATGTTATTGAGTGGTATGTTGAATGTTTCCAACTCCTTGAATTCTGTTGATTGTTAATAATTTTCAACTTGCCCAATTAATGCATGTATTATTGGAAGGGTCTATCGAACATCTAGTCTAATAACCACTAAACATTTGCATATATTTGAAAAATGTCCACAAGTATAGTATCTAAGTGGTGAAAGCACATTGGAATGGACCATAATGGGTCATTGAAAGTTCATTTTGAAAATCCATATCTAGTCTATTTCAACCCCAATGATGCATCAAAAGTGTTTTAAAAAAGAATGTCGAAGTTTTTTTTCCCATTTCCAAGTTCAAACCATCTTAATTTAAGCCTTTTTTAACATAGATATTAAATACTAGTCTATAAAAATGTAATTTAAATATTTAAATGGACTTTACAACATTTCAATTATTTATTTGATTATAAGGTTTTTATTTTAAATCTTAAAAGAAAGAGAGGATATTTTATAGCTTGATTTTTTATTCTTAAATGTTATGCTACTTCCATGTGTAGTGGTCCAAAGTTGTAAACATGTTTTTCAACTCCACTAGAACAAAAAAATTCATAACCATAATTTTTTGGATTTTGACCTTGGATGTATTTTACATTGTAACATCCACCTTTAATTGAATATTGATATTTTTAGTGTATTTATTCTAGAGTTGGGAATATTGAAATATAAATTTTTGTTTCTCATCTAATTTTTGTTAAATTTTTCAAAATGCATATGAATTTTATACAACAAGATTTGACTAACCCAAAAAATTTGCCATTGTGACTTCCATGAATGTCCATTGGAGTGTGTTTTCACCTTAATCTAATTACCCTAGGTTGAGTGCAAGCTATAATGGCTCATTTTAGGCATATGTGGGATTCCCAAGAATCCTTAACATGTTTATATATATTATCCATATGGATATGGTTTTAAATTTCTAAGATTTCATTAGTGTAATCTTTGACTACTACAATTTCACTCAAATATGAAACCTTTTAAAACTAGGTGAAAACCCATATTGAAAAATATAGTTATTAACTAATATGATGAAATCACTTTGGAAGTCCTACAAGAAAAACCCATAAAGTCCATAAAAATAAAACCCTATTTAGATATTTCAATTATGTACTCATTGGGCATAGAAATTTTGACAAACAAAAAAAAATCATTTCAAAAAGACTTTCTAAAATAAGGTTCAATTTTGATCTTTCAAAAGTTCATAACTACCATTTGGTTAAGGTTTCTCAAAAAATGATTTCACACTTAGTTTTATCATTTCATTTTTCAACCCATTTTTATTCCCTATAAACAATTTGGAGTGAAATTCAATACACAATTTTGAATTTTTTAACAATCTAGCCAATTCATTAGTCCAAATTTTTTACTTCAAAAGTTCACTATTGATAATCAATGCATTATTTTCAAAAAATAATTGAGCAAATTTTTTCATAATCAAATTGTTAGTCTAGAATGAGTCATCATTTAATGTATTTAAGGTTGAATTATTCACCATAAACATTTAAACACAAAACACCTTAAAAAAATTGCCTCTATGACACCAAAAGTGAATCGTTATAATTTGCATTCACCCTTTAGAAGTTGTTGTGTTGAAAATAACATAGGAATTTTTCAAAATTGAGATGGGAATAATAAGCATTTATATAATTTGAGGCGAAAAGACACATATGTAATAAAATGAAATACAATGTTGAAATTGAATAAATTTTAATGTTGGCTAAAATTTTAATGGGACCTAAAATGGTTACTTGTAAAGTTTTGCACAACATTCACAAACTACACTCTCCATAGTTTCACCAAAATGAATTATAAAAAAAACTAGAAAAAGTTTATTAAAAACAAAACTACAGTCAAATTTTAATTTTTTAAATTTGTGTTTTTAAAGAAATAAAATAACATGTTAAATTATATAAATTCTAACCATGGATGGAAAACATATCTCCATTAAGAAAATTTCAAATTATGGAAAATCCATGTCAAGTTCAATATAAGGTCACAAGATCTAAATAAACACTTGCTAGTAGGTGCTAAGAAAGGCAAATAGGAATAATTGAAAGCGAAAGAAAATCAAAGGGAGGCAATCCATGGAACATTTACTTGAGTAAACTAGTTGATAGTTTAGAATATTGATATTTCTCCTCTGAGATTAAGGGCACCAAAAGGAAAGAGCGTCAATTTTGACTATTTGCAATAATCACGTAAAAGGATCTTGAATCAATTGCGAAGGTGCATACTTTAAAATCATAGAATATGGATAAAAAGGCATGATGGGATATCAAAAATTTAATGAGTGAAGAAAGTTGGTCAAACACATTGAAAAAAAGAAATAATATATTTGATATATTGTTTTAATGTATATGTGTGTGTAAGTGAACAAAAGTTAGAAACGATGGAAGGAATGGAAGAAACAGAACTAAAAAAAGGTTTCAAATAAGATGGAAAACACAAGGGCACCATAAATGAGGGAAGTAAAATGAATCATGTTACATTAGGTTGGGAATATTGTGAAGCAATCAAAAATTGCATGTGAAAGAGAACCCATTGATTAAAGAAAAGGAAACATGGAAGAACAAACACAAAGACGAAAGAAAAAATAGAATTTACAAGTATGTGAGTGTGAAAATAATGAGATGGTACCAAGACAACAACCTAAGTACCAAAGGATAGATAAGGATAACAAATGGAAGCTGCGTAAAAGCAATGTTCTTATTTAGTGGCCTTAAAATGAAGACCAAAAGGATAGGAAATGCTTGTAAAAGTTGTCAATTTCCTTGCATTGAGGTATCTTTCAAGAAAGGTCCTTTATTATAATAAATTAAAAAAAGTTATAAAGTTTCAATGATAGATAAAAACAAAATAAAATGGGATATGTTTAAGGGAGATTGTGAAAAGATGAATTGGATAAAAAGGAAGCTTAGGAGGAAAAAAATTGATGCAAAGGAGAAAAAATGTTCATTTTGACCTAATCAACTCATGTTGTTGAAGGTAACAAAAAAAATCTAAGCTTCATTTAATTAAAACTAAGGTCACAAGAATGGTTAAAGGGAAGTTATAATGTGTGATAAGTAAAAATGAACCTTTGGGATAAAACAATATCTATATTATGTTATGGGTATGAAAATGAAGGAGGAGGCTAGGGAGGTGAAAATAAATGCTTTGAAAACAAAATGATGACTCAAAAAGAAATATCATGCATAATTGATCATAATAAAAATATATCCATCCACACATGCAAAAGCAACAAGTAAAAGGACCTCATGCTTGTTTAAAGTAATAATCATGTGAATGAGTTTAAGCATGTTAAAATAGGCCAATTTGTGATCTTTGTTTTTTGGGTGAAAATATCATAAAATAAATCTTATTATAGAAAATTTTGATTTTTTTTTTGTTTAATGACCAATATGAAGATGTTATTATCATAATAATGAATTTTGAAAATTGTAGGGAATAAATTTGCTTATCATGAAAATAAAGGAAACCAATAGAGGTTGGAAAGATTGAAATTGAAAATTAAAATAAGGGCTAAACTATTCGTATGATACGAAAAGCAACAAATATAAAAAGTTAAAGAGGTCTTGTACACTTATTTTGGCTGAACATTTAACATGAAACTGGTTTTTAAAAATTATGTAGTATTGATAGGAAATCAAAATAGATACAATTTACAATAAGTTTCATGAGAGTTCGAAAACCAATTGAGAAAAACCTAATAAAGGTGATCGTCTCACATGGTGTCACCTACAAAATTATAGCAAGTAAAAATCAAAATATTCCACATTTGGAATGGTTAAAGCTAAATTAAAGATCTGTCCAATTATCAAGTTAAATTGATGCTAGCCTTAAATTTGTAAAAAATAAAATATTGCATGTCTACACCTAGTGTGATATCACTAACCAAAAATCTTATGTGGAATTTGATGTGAAAAAGTTTGTAAAATGCTAGTGTTGGTATTGCATTATCATTTGAAGTGATAAAATAACATTCAATGTTTCAATAGTTTAATTAAGTGCTGATGTTAAAGTGTGAACACAAAATGTGGACATTTTAAAGTTTGTGTTAAATCTCATGCAAGGGTAAGTTCTTGCCCTCGCTTCCATGTGATTTCATGTGTTATATTTCAATGTTGATCAAGGTATTTCCTACAACAAATTTTACAAGTTCACAAGTCCTTATATATATTTTCCATCTACTAATACATCTACTACACATTTGTTTTGCCATTATTGCAACAAGAAAACATGGATCCAATCTAGTTGATCATTCTTTTAGTCAAATTGTTCATCACAAGAATTGACATAAAATTTGCACATCTATTTCCATCTCAATTTTGAAAAAGTTCAAATGATAGATGTTTGAGAAAGCACACATGTTCTAATCGCACATAGAGGTGGTGTTGGCACACCATAGTAAAGTACTTGATTCCAGAAGGGAAAAAAAAGACATGTTAAAATAGATTCATCATACCTTACTTGTGACAATCAAATCAATCCCATTCCTAATTGGCTTGCCAACCCAATTGGGAGTACCAAGAGGTCATTGCTTTGATACAAGCAAAGAAAAAATAGTTCATTGTTGAATTTGATATAGTAGAACGACATGACCTTTTGCAAGTTGTAAGGGTTGCAAATTGGACTTTGAAAGGTGATTTGTAATGTGACATATCATTTAACAAAAATAAATAAATTAGATGTGTGAAATCATGTATCTAATTAGTAATGAGTCCCTTGGATAAATGTCAAAGCTAAGATAATGACAAGGTCTAAAGGTCATATAAGCTAAAAATAAATGAATGAAACCTCTTTCATGAAGAGAAGCTAATTGAATTTTTTCTTGCTAGTAGATAAAGGATGAATAAAGAAGTGGGCATATGAGGCCCAAAACAAAAAAACACGTTGGTTGTTAGATTATGGGTGGAAAGAAGTGTTCATGTCTTTTCCAACATTCTTCCAAAACACACATAACTTGGAAGTAGTAGAACAACCAATCTAATCCAAGGAAAGTACAAGTTGTGCTTTGGTGAATGCAATTTTTAAAAAAATGTCAAGGTTTTATGAACATGATTGAAGAATTGAGAATAGGAGGAGCCAATCAAATGCCCAAAATTATGTAGAGGCAAATACAAAAAGATGGCCTTTAAAATATAATATTCAAGATCTAGCAAGTACGAGATTTGAGAAAGGGGTCAGGAAAAGTTTAAAAGATGAAGAAGGTAGATGAGAAGCGCTCCCAAATCTTGTGGGAGGATAAAGTGGATTTTGCAAGCAAAGTGAGGTCAGTTCTTCAAAGGTTCAAAAGATTGAATGAATATTTTGCAACTTTGGAAGTGGGAACCAAATGATGGTAAGAACTATGAAGTTGAAGGATGTGATAAAAGTGTAGTTTATCAAGATTGTTGATCTTGCAAAATAAGCATGTGAGTTGAGACTAAAAAAGAATGTTGAATAATGTAGGTAGAGGGAGTGAAGAAAGTTCACAAAATCCCAATAAAATGCATAATTGACCACTTGCAACTCCATCAGATCTCTTAAGATTCTTCAAGGTAAGGTCTTAACCTGAGAAATAAAGAAACATCTTAAAAAGAGAAAAAATTATTGACCCAAGGGAGAAATGTGGGACCAAAAGAAAAAGAAGAGGGGGGGAAGATTAAGTCAAGAAAACAAAGGAAAGAGTTGAAGAATCATAGGGGAAAAGGTGATGAGAAAAAGATGAAAAGTATGCTGACGACAAGATGAGTTATGAGTTACCCTGAGGAAAAAAGATGGCATGCAAAAGCATGCAAATTAACAAGATGGAGAATGCAGGGGTAGGTGAAGAGATATGGGGTAATGGAAGGACTTGTAAATTGGGTTATCAAGGAGCTTTGACCAGACTTGGGTGGGTATTTGATTTTGTTAATAACCGCCAGTTTCAACTTTTATAAAAACATTTCAGAATTAGAGAACCGTTAGTTCTGAGTATATAGAAAAAGAAAAATCAAAATCAAAGAACCGTCAATTCTGTTTATTAAAGAAAAAAAAACCTCAAGGAACCATCGGGTTTCCTGAAAGGATTGGCAAAGAACCGCTGGCTTTCACTGCAGTTATTTGACTTTTTAAAACAAATCTGAGAACCATGATTAGTTATCTGAGAACCGTGGCTACTTATCTAAGAACCGTGACTCCTTATCTGAGAACCATGTATTTGATTCTTTGGAGAACCACGGTTATGAACCTTAAGAACTTCCGTGATGACCTGGGGGTCTGTTCCTGTTGCAAATAACCGTCCAACACTGGTTTTTACTCTTGAAGATGTTCCACACACAACCTCAAGGGCCTTTCTCACACCCATTTTAAAATGAGTGTGAGATTAGCTGCAAATTGGCTGACCCAGTTTTGCTGGTTCAAGGATGAATTTGTGGGGCCCTAAATTCCTATCTGAGACAAAGAGAGAGAGAGAGAGAGAGAGAGAGAAAGAAGAGAGAGGCAGAAGCTGGACTGGGACCCATTTGGTTTCTAGATTCTGAGCCACTTGAATAGAGTATTGCAATTAGTAGGTACTAATTTCCTCCCATGCATTTTTTCATGTGCTCTAATCTGGTCAAAAAGCTGACTGTACAAAATATTTAATAACTTAAAAACATCAATTTGAAATCTTGGAAAAAAGTGTTAAGAAAAAACCTTCTTAGAAAGTTGATTTCGTAAACTTACATTTTAAATTGTACTCTTGACTTCATTTGGTTTATTAGTAGAAAAAAGGGACTTTCTGAGAATAGCAATAAGGCCCAGGGGGTTGGCCAGAGTAAACCAGAACTCAGCATGCATGATGGATGGATGACCTGTGAACAGGAAACACTTTTTCATTGCATTCCTGTCCCACAGCTAACTAACCCCCATGGTTAGCTAGGCACCATCCATCCATCCATCCACATATCTACTTACCTAGTAACCCACCAAGCGATTCTCCTAATTACCTACCTATATAGTAATCACTTACATTCCTCGTAACTACTTTACCTTTGGTACTTACCCACTTACGTAAGTTGTTACCCAGTAGGGCAAGAGGAGGTTTTGCAAGATGAGTTACCAAGGTTTTGCATTTGGTAGCTCGGTTCTGGTTTATCCAGAACTGAGTTAGTCAGATTTTGAATATGCATAACTTTATTCATAGTTTGTTTGAATTTAAAAAACTGGCAAATCCATATCCGCCGAAGGAAGAAAATTGAACTTGAATCCATACCCATCTTGAAATATACCCTTGAAACCATAAACCCTTGAAGATTTACGATGCATATTTTTCTCTTAAATGTTATATATATATACCTTATTGGTATCCTGAGAATCGATGAGCCTTAACATTGTGATATCCGACCAACCATGGTCATAATGGGGTTCCAATGGATTGTGCACTAGTGGGGTGCAGGGTGACAACATATAAACCCTAGGGCTTCACCCTGATAGTAACCATCATTGGGTAAGAGCTGACAGCAAAGAATCTGCATGGAAACTTCAGTTTAAATATTATGATTAATGATTAATTATTAGATTTAAATTCATTAAAGAAACTCAAAATTATTCAGTTAAAAAGTTACTTTTCTCAATGGAAAAAAAAAATTAATTTCTTTCGTGTTCTGGCAATCCCAAAGCAAAAAAACCCTTAGCTTTGTTGGTGGGGGCAACTTGACAGCAAAAAAAAATCCTTGATGAGGTTCTGGCAATCCCAAAAGCCAAAAAAAATCTTCACTGTATTGGTGGGGTTCTTTAAACGGGAAAAAAAAATTCTTGATACTCCCTAGCAAAGCAAAAAAAATCTTCACTTTGTGTAAAGTGGGCTAAGCTAAGGTGAAAGAAAACCAACCTTTGTGTTTCAAGGATCCATATGATTAAGTTAACTACCGTATGTGAATTTGATTGTGAGAGTAGCATATCCAATGGGCTCTTCATTGTTTAGAGCGATTGCAAGATACACATCAACATCTTGGCTTTGAGATGCAATACCTGGTCTGCAACACCAGGAATGGACTCTGACAGCCAGCTTATTAGTGCTAAGCTGTATGAGCAAAGATGGCACTTCCAGTTGGCAGAAGCTGTGTGCTTACTTTTCATTTGAAGCAGTCTGTCAATTAGCAACAATTAGTTAACTTGTGAGTAGTACATTTCATCAAGCAAATGTGTCCATTGCCACAGATTCTAGACCTTAGTAGATAGGAGGAAAACCCATGCATCAAAAACAGTGGGTGTCTGAAAAAATATGAAAAACATTCATGAAGCGCTTATGGATAACTCAGGAGTGTGAGAAACACATTCATTTATAAAGAGTTTATGAGTAACCTGGATGGATGAAGAGCTCCTCCTCACAAGAATTGCTGTGCAGAAGGAATGTTTTGCTTCTGCCAAAGTGAAAGGAAGCAAGCTTGTGCAGAAGAGAGGTGTAGCTGAACACATGCAATTACCACCTGTTAGAATAATTCAGCATCTGACCCTGCATCCTCTCTCACAAGCAAAAGAGACTTGGGATGGAAAGAACATGGTGGCATTTCAAGAAACACTTCTGTGCTTCAAGATCTTTGTTGAGCACAGGCAGGCAGGCCATGGCAATGAGTTTCCTCCCTGACCCCTTCCTGGAAACAATTCAGAAACTGACCAAACAACCAACCAAGAGACACTTGATTGAAAGAACCTCAGGTGTCTTCTTGGCCTCAAATCCCACCCCTCCTCAACAAAACCATTGAACATTAAAATCTTGATTCCAATCCTTGTTGGCATCAGTGCCATCTGCTAACATCTGTAGTTATGGGTCTGGGATACTCTAAGAGGACTCATATGGTTACTAGTTGTTACTACACAGCTTCTGTACAGTATTGGAAAAGAACCCCAATCACCATAGCTACAGACATACAAAAAGCTGCCAAACTGTAAGTCATCAGGTATGAAGAATTGTTGCAAATGCACTTGTGTATATCAGTATTCAAGCTCTAGAAAACTGGTAGGAAATAGGCAAAACCCAATTTGCACAGACAGAGAGAGCTCAAACATTCATTTGCAACAAGAGCAGAGAGACTGAGCAATCATCTCCTTCAACATGATGGGAACATGTCATAATAGAATCCAGAGGGTGAATCATCATGGACAGCATTTGCAGCAGATGGTGCAGCTAAATAAACACTGCAGCAATAATTGATCACTGCTGACTCGGACTCTCACCTTGTACAGACGATTCCTGTTCAAACTGTGCAGATCTACAATTTTGACAACCATAGGTATTTTATCCATTGTGAACTCTAACATCCATCCTTGGTTCACAGCTGCCTCAAGCTTGAGCTCCTCAAGTCTGAGTGCGAGTGTCAAGTGAGGATTATTGGGTTCAATTACAATTGGCACCTCACAAAAGCATATCATGATCTTTCTTTGTCAGCTTCTTCTTCTTCACTGTGAGGATGCTCACCACCATGGCTGATCACCTCTTTCCCCATCCCAGCGCACTAATCTATTAGATTGGACCTTTTTCTTTACAAAATGTAAAATCCTGAGAACACATCGTCTAAATCCCAAATTGCAAGCGAGCCTCCTCTTCAGCTGAAAGATTGTTCTTCTCTCCCTGTGCATGAGTGGCATGATATCGCTGCCTCTGAGAAAGGATCACATTCCTTGTTCTCATGCTGCATATCCTCTTCCTCCTCAGATTCTGTTCAGCTGCTGTGGCCTCCTCCATGCTAGTCTCCCTCAATACTAGTTTTTCTTCTTTTTTTGGGGGTTTTCTACAAAATGGTCTGGTGCCTGCACAGCTCGAATTGTCAGCAAATTTCTTCTTCATATTCTCCTCCTGAAGCTGGTTTCATCACAAAGAGAGAGGATCCTGGAGCTTGACACCAAGCAAGAAGCTCCTAGAAGAAACACCCCCTAGTGTCGTTGACCAACAAATTGTGACTGCTGCAAGAGAGACACATATTCTTGAGCTGCTGCGGCTCCTGAGATCTAGAAATGCTAGCATGTGGAAGGAGGAACTGTGTTGATTCCCTGTCGTTGAAGCTCAGCAATGACGCCTTCCATTGACGGAGGCTTAAGCCCTAGCGGAGGTGGAGTCCAGGGATTTGCAAGTGCTTCACTGATCGCAATCGCGGCGTCCAGAATTTCTTGCGACAGATATTGGGATTCACTCCCGGAGATGGTGCTGCTGCAGCAAGAAGCACCGGCAGAAGAAGAAACAGTTCCCAAGAAGTCATCAGATTCGTAAGAATTGCACAGCAGGTACATGGAGTCAGGCAAAGCTTCGTCTGCAGCGAAAAAACTATCCTGATCTGAGGAGAAGCCTTGCAGTAGTACGTCTGCAAGCGCGGCTGTGTTTGACGGCGTAGTGGCTAGAGGTACTCTCATGGGATGAGGGTAGCAAGCTGCTGCTGGCGCTTGCGCAGATTGAGACGCGGCGTCGTAGCTTGAAGCAGGATGCTGCCAGTATGAGCCATCCGGCGCCTGCCAGAAGGAGGGAGGAGGATTCAAAGGCGCTGGTTGATGCCACAGATGCACAGAAGAATGATCCACTGTGGGATAGCCCCAGACCTTCAAGGGCGCCGCCGTCAGAAGAACCTGCTGCTGCATTTGGTGATTATGCGCATGCAAAAGCGTGTGCGGCCGTTGCACGGGACGAGGCTGAATGGGAGGAGGGGAGTGGGAGTTGCAGCAGCTGCTGTGCACAGGAGCCAGATACCGGCGGCTGCTTCTGTTCCAGCAAGAAGCTGCTGCTGCTGCTGCCGCAGAATGGGTACTGCTGTAAGGTCTTCTGTGATGATTGATCCATGATGTCGCTGCCTCTGCCTCCCGAGCAGCAAGGTGGCGTCTATGGGAGCGATACTTCTGTAGATGGCTAGCAATGTTATGTCGCGTGAGGCACTGCACTCCCATTAGCTCTAGAATCCGCGATGGAAAAGCCTTCTCGACTCCCAACTGCTCCACTGCATGTACAAACCGACGGTGCAGCTCCGGTGTCCAGTCTACTTTGGCTTTCTTCTTTCCGGAACCACCACCACCATGAGCGCCGCCGATAGCAGCAGCAGCAGCATTCTTGCTGCTCCCGGCAGTACCAGCTTCTTGTTTCCGACTACTACTCGACCGCTCCTCCTTGTTGTCCCCGCCGCTGCTGCATTCCCCGCTAATCTCTGAACCCGAAGAAGCAGCTGCATCTCCAGCAGCAGCAGCAGCAGTTGTAGCACTCTTGGCCACGTCCTCCTGCAACTGCTCCTCCTCACCCGCAACCCCGGAATCTAGACTCTCAGAGGGCGCAACCACCTCCGCGGCGCCGTCCACACATCCGGCCTGGGCATCAAAAGAGTCAAGGCAGCTGATCTCAGACTTGCAAAATTCCATGCAGTGCGAAAGAAGCTTTTCTGCCCCATCTACTACTACCCCACCATCGCCATCACCACGACCCGGTAGTACACCCACACCCTCCTCATCCTCCACTTTTTTCAAGGAATTCAAACACTCAAAGTCCTCTTCCGTTTGCACAAAATCCAAACACTCCCGTGAGACATCAAGGCAGCACTCCACGATTTGGACATCCTGCACATGAGGAGTATGATGCTGCTGCTGATGAAGAAGAAGAACATGAGAGGCAGTCTCTTCTGCAGCAGCAGCATTGGGATTAGTGTTCAGTTGAAGAAGCTGAGGAGCAGCCACTTCTTCCTCTTCTGCACAATTCTCCGCTGTTTTCAAAACTGAGAAGAGAGATTGAGAAAGAAGAGAGGAAGGAGCATTTTGTTGTTGTTCTCCTTCAAAGCTGATCTTCTTCTTCATTGCCTCCTGATCTTCTGTGTCCATTTTCCATCTTCTGTGTCGCAACACCTCGAGTGCGCCTGCCATATCTTGCTCCTCCTCCTCCTCCTCCTCCTCCCTCCCGGAGAGCTCGCCGCACAAGTATCGACGCACACAGTGTTCACCGTTATCCAGCGACGGTATAGCATTCCCATTCCTCATTCCTTGGTTTTCATCCATCTAGTTCCATTCTAGCTCTCATAATCTCTCCCCAAACCCCCCTCTCTCAATTGTCATCCATCTGTTCGACATCTCCATCTCTTGTTCCGTATCATCCATTATCCCAATGGTTCGGTAGTGGCCTCTTCCTCATTTTTCATTCATCTAGTTCAATTCTAGTTCTTTATAATCTCTCTCTCCCCCCCCCCCCCCC
>Ga0209208_10005192_pt1 | contig 18201 bp, 15 predicted proteins | sample S1TSphfallax_3_FD_187694 | JGI IMG/M metagenome (GOLD analysis project Ga0209208, IMG submission 187694) | Host-associated microbial communities from peat moss isolated from Minnesota, USA - S1T2_Fd - Sphagnum fallax MG (SPAdes) (version 2) | ecosystem: Host-associated > Plants > Peat moss >... | reverse complement strand
AAATTTTGGTGAAACATGAGCAACTATGTCTACTACCTTCTCTCAAAATTTCAGCCCTATTGATGATGACCACAAAGAGATATCACTTTCAAAAGAAACTGACTTCAAAACTGAGACTGAAACTTCATATGCTTGGATCTTTCTCAATACAAATCCAAATGACATGAAATTTCTCTCACACATATATTCCTATATGATCTATAAGATCACAAAGTTGCAGACCCAAAAAAGCTTAAACAAAGGAGATATGACCGAAAAACTAGATCTAGCACAAAGTTTTCAAAAGCTCATAACTCTCACAAAACATATCTTTTTCTTTTGAAACTTTGAGAATAGAAGCAACCTATAGTCTTCTATAACCTCTCCAAGTTTCACTCCAAGATACCTCTAGCTACTTACTGAAACAATAAAACAAACAAACAAGAAGAAGGAGCAGATCAAACTGTTATGGACCGGCGACAAACAAGTGGAAAATTACAAGACAAGACAAGTTTTATTGATCCATCAACTGGTGTTGATCTGCTAAAGAGTTGTTCCCCAGACTATCTCCTTTTATAACCCTAAACCATATTAGTCCCAAAATATCCTAGGCCATGATATTGCCAAAAGTATCCCCAAAATATCTTAGGCCATGACAGTTTCACTAGAAGAAATGTGGGGATGTGCAACCATCCTATTTGCAACTACATGTGACTATGTCGTTTGCGACTATTTGTACAACTACTTACCAACTTCACCAAATTTAGGGAGGATTTGCAACTATATTGTGATTAATGTGTAATTATTATCTTCTTCATCTTCCTATGTGAATGCTTTTAGGATTATATTCATCCATGGATCTTGGGTGGAGTTTTGCCTTAGGTTGTGTCAAAGAGTATGCTTGTGTCACCAAGATTCTTGCTCCTTTTGCCTTGACCCTTAGCCTCCTCTAAAACCATGAATGCTTTGCAAGTGTTTCACCCCTTAGATTTGTCCTCTCCTTACTAAAACTCTTTGCTAGATTTCCAACCTAACTTAGACCAAAAGTTTTCCTTGGATTCTTTTAAGTTAGCCTTCATTCAATTGTTGCATTTTTCAACTTGTGGTTTTTAATAATGGTTTTTGAGCATTTGTGAGACCTCTTTGATTTTGACGATTTAACCAACAACTTCCCACAACATTTCCAAGTTTGTTCCCACGTTGTTGCAAGTCATATCCCAAGGTCCATTACTTGGGTTCTTGGCATTACTAAACTTTTGGCTTTGACCAAACCTCCTGAAAGCATTCAACCGATTATGGTAGGTGGTCCTATATTGGTTGGTGAAAAGAACTTTATGCATGTAGTTTCATGATGAGTTTCGCATTCACTTGTCGCTTAATTGATTTAGTGTGACAATAGGGGGGATGCGAGGTGGTGGTTCATGGCATTCGAGATATTTTAGATGTCCATCCCAATTGGGTGGTACTATAGGTGGATGTTGCAAATGCTTTCAACACCATATTTAGTAGACCATTCTTTTAGGAACTTTATGAAGTAGGAAGCCAATTGTTTCAATTATTTTCATTTGTGTAGTCTTTTCATGCCCAATAGGTTCGCCTTTTCTTCAACCACCATTCCCATTTGGAAGATTTGTTAGCCACCCACTTTTTAGAAAGCATGCATTAAGGTGATCTACTCGTTGGACCTCTTTTTGTGTTGGCCCATTTTCATGGATTGTGGTGTTTTGTGGGGGCTTTTCCCTTTTGTATTTTACCTTCCCTTGTGGATACATGAATGGCTCAGTATCTATTGTTCATTTTACTCTCAACCATTTTGTTTTTCAGTTTTTCCCCCATATTTTGTGGGGGATTGACTTCATTTCCATTGAGTTCATTGCATCAACGGCTTATGTAGGGGGTTGGGCACTTATTACACCCATCATCACTATGAGATTCTTATCAAATCATCCCCCATTTTTATTGAAGGTAATAGGTGCAAGTAGTTTTGGTCCACTACCCTTCTAGGCCCATTTGAAGTTGGAGCGAGAGTTCATTCCCTAATATAAAATGGCATGCATTCCTCTTTTCATGTAGTTGGTTAAGAGGGGATTGGATTGATTTCAAAAGAACATTTTAAATAAATTGCATGACCAATTTTTCTCTAGCATCATCTTTGAGATGATTTCTAATTTGCATTGTGCACATTTGAGGTCTTGTGTGGGCCCAAGGGTGGTGCTTGGCTTTTTGTTTACTCAATCATTCCACCTTTTTGCTTACCTTTTGATGTTTTTTCCTTTAACAGCACACTAGGTTAGGCTTTTCCCATTTGTTAGCTCTCAAGGTGACCCATGCATTTGTGACCAGCCTTTAAATTTTGCAAGGACCCACTTTCTTCATTGCTCCCATGGTGGGGAATGGATTACATCCCATGGATGTGGTCATCGCCAATTTCATTTGAATAAATTTGGTTTCTCATGCTACTTCATCTCACAAGGTGGTTGCGATGATGGTGGCTCAAGCAAAGGAAAGACTTTACCATGATTAGCATTGACAAACATGTTTCTTCCCCTTGCCATAGAGGTTTTTGGGTGTTTACACCAACAAGCATACGATTTTTTTCACCAAAGTGTTGCATGATATGATTAGTAAAAGGCACCAATGGCTCTCCTTTGGTTGTTTCACGTGCTTTCTATAGGGTGAAAACACATTATAGTGATAGCCTTTGGGGCACTTTTAGGTTTAGTATTATAATACATACAATTGCTTCAAAAACATAATACATTTAATTTTGCGTATTAATTTTGGTTTTTGGGCCCTACAATAATTATTTTTACAAAAATAATGTTATGTAATTTTTTTTAAAAACTAAATAAATTTCATTATCTATATTGAAAGATCCATGAGTATATTTATAATATACATTGGTATAATAAGGCTATAGTTTCATTTTGATTGCATTAATTTTAGGGCTTCATTAGTCATTAAAATAATTAACTTTAATGAAAATTTAAAAATGGCCCATCTAGCTATGCTTGTCATCTCTATGTGGATGTGACTTCTTGTCAAAATTTCAATTTATCACACATTTGTCACATCTTTGTTTAAAAAATTCATTTTTTGAAATGAAAATTTACAAATTAATGACATGGTATCCGAACATGGTTCCTATTATGTGAAGTGACATGATTCAATATACCTTCAACTTTCATATAGACTAAAAATGATTTAAATTGTTTTTGGAGTATATTTGTGTTTTTGAATACATAATAGGTACATTACATTCATTTCACAAATATACTCCAATCTCCCATTTTATAAAATGAAATGAAATAGTTTCTTTTCTAATTTCTTATCTAGGTTATATTTTAATATAATATACAAAAATATTGTGAAAATCTTTCAAAAATTTGAGGTGAGATACACTCAAACATGCACATCCCTAGAAAATAATACAATGTGTGACACCCCAAAGGGGGTCACCATAATGTGCTTTCACCCTATAGGTAAAGAATGTTGGTAACCTTGTAAAAAACACATGCGACTTTTATTTTAAGGCATGCCATCATTACAAATGAAGGTTCTTCTAAGTTTACTATGCTTTCAAGTTTCCCTTCCCTTTCCTTCTTTGATATGCTTCTTGTGACTAATGGAGGTTCTTGAACATAATTTATTCCTTTGCCCCTTTATAACCCCCTTTGGGTTTTTACACTTTTAGTTTAGACTTGGGTCCTTTCTCTTTGTTCTTCCTTTCCCCCTTTGTTAGGTGCTTTGTTTAATGAAATTTACTCAGGTTTCATCATTGAGATTTTCATTGAATGAAGTTTATTGGAGGGTGTAATTACAATCCAACGAACCAACAAATGCATCGGACAACAAAGACAAATAGTTAAAATTTGACAAATATTTATGTTTTACCATTTAAAGCCATGGTAATCATAACAAGTTATTGTTTTTCCATTCATATGAATGTTAAGGAATTCAAACCAAAAATCCATTTGATGAAATTTTAAGTTTTAAGTTTTGACTTAGGACATTTAAATGTGAATAAGAGTGCATTGAATATGAGTCAATTTTTCAAAGGACTATAAAAAGGACTCATATAATAAATCACATTTGATGAGAAAAGATTTAAGAGGATAAAGACCTATTAACCACATTAAAAAAACACTCATACCCTAAGAAATGTGGAATTGTAAAACTTAAAAAATTCAAAGAACTTCCCAAAAATTTAAAACTTTGAAAGTCCTTTGCCACACATGAATGAGGTAAAATGTATATGATGTGTTAAGAAAAGTTGTAGTTTATCATACAAGAAAACATATAAATGTAAAAAAAATAAAATTGATTATGATATGAAATTATAATCATTTAAAAAAATGAAACACTGAATTTACAAGGAATCAAGACACTTTCAAAAATTCATATTTATTCCAAAATGATGAAAAAAAAACATGTCATATACTTGGACAACTATAAGCATTTATTATAATCAGTTGCAAAAAAAATTGTTCCAAAATTCATTCATATGAAAAAGTTTTTTTTGGCAAAAAGGACATGTAGTCCTTTTTGTCTAGTAATCATGTTGGCTCATTGTATCTCATTTGCACCTTGAGGTTTCATCATTGAGGTTCTCATTGATTGAAGTTTATGAACCAAGTATCTATTGGAAGGGGGAAAAAAGGAGAAAGAGGGTGAGGAGGAAAAAAGAAGGTGGTGATTACAAAAGGGGGCAGGCGTGTCAAAGAAAAGTGACTCCTGCCTGGTCACAGGCTGCACCCATGCACAAAAGTTTCACCTTAGAAGGATATTGAGCTCGGACAATACATGGGTGCCTAGTGGGCCACATGTGTTAAAGTTTCAATTTGGAGGGGAGGTGGAGTGGTGTTAGGGGAGGTGGGTTTATGGACTACTGGGCCACCTATGTACCCACTCATTGTGTTCTTGAAGCTTTCATTGCATTCTCAACATTTTGTCACAATCATGGAGAGCATGAGCCTTGTGCACAGCTTGTAAAGCAATTGCAAGAAAATTCCTTTCGTCTGTTTACAGGCACTTCAAATTGTTAAGATCACAGGCCAGCTTGGTAGGGGTTGTTAACATTTGTGAATCTGGGGCCCTGGCCCCTGATCATAGGTTGGCACAGGGGGTGTCAACCTCCCTGACAGGTTGCCAAAAGGGTATTTCTATGGTAAACCTCCCTTGACTCTTGAGGGCATTACCACAAATAAAGCTTTTGTCACTTATTGTTGTAGAATTTTGCTACCCAGCAAAGCCAAATCACAAATATGAACTGTAAGCTGGAGGAGCTCTTGCAAGAAGAGGGAAGAAAATGTTCATACCTTGTATACAATTATGCATGCAGATACATACAGCTCTTCACAAGATCTGTTGCATAAATATGATGTGATTTTGGAAGATCATCACCCAACAGACCTCCTTCCAACATGTAAACTCGCTAACAAATTTTGCAATTTCAGGGAATGCAGCAGGCAGACTGAGCTTTACTTCTCTGTGCTTTCTTTAAAGCTTTATATTGGGTCTTTGAAGACAAAGACCCTAAAAATCTGTCTCCGAAATCTCAGTTATGTGAAGCAAGCATGGAAACACATGCATGCGTGCGTGTGTGCGCAATGGGAATCCACCTCTGGACATTGTCATCAGACCCACTGCTTACCTACTGCAGCAGTGGTTTCAAAGCATTTCTGACTATATATCCTCATACTTGAGATTGCAAAGAGTTTATTTATCTATCAATTCATAGAAGACCTTGAAATCTGTCTCCCTCTTGAAATTTCAGTTATGTGAAGCACACACAAACACATGCACTTGTATGTCATGGAAAATCAGCAAGTTGTAATGCGCACACACTTGTATGCAATGGAGAATCAGTGAGTCATAGTAATGCCCACTGCTTCTTCTTGCCTACTGCAGCAGCTCCAAAGTAAAAAAAATTGCTCACTGTATCCTCCTACTTGTGATTGCAACAAGTTTCTTTCAGAATGTAGAGAAGTTTACCCTCTGAACATCTATCTATCTGACCTCCTGAAATCTCAGTTATGTTGTTGAAAAATGCACAACACAAAGTGTGCAATAGAGGTGGAATCAATCACCTCCATAAATAAATTGCTCACTCACTGCTGCAAGCAAGCAAGCAGTTTTGAAGTACCTTAAATCTAATTGCTAAACTCTCTATCCTACAATTGTGATTTTTGCAAGTAGACTAAGCTTCTTCAAGAATTTCTATAGAACAAAAGTTTACCACCTGATGAAAATCAATCTCCAGGGTCTGCCTCCTCAAACCTCAGTTATGTACTGAATTAGCAGGAGTTTATCACACACCCCACCCATGTGCAATGGAGAATGATTTCACCTCACCCACCCATTGCACCCATGTGTGTGCAATGGGAAAAGAATTCTCCTCCTCACCTGCTGCAAGGCACTTGCTAGTATCCACAGCACTCTGTAATTGCAATGAGTTTCTTGGAGAAAATTTATTGGGTCTTCAGACAACAACAGCCCTGTCTCTTCTCTCTTCTCTCTCTGTCTTCTTCAAAAAGAGAATTTGTGAGTCTAAGAGAGAACTTGAGAGAGTTGAGCTTTGCAGCTCTCTCTCTCTCTCTGTGTCTTGAGAATTAGAATTTGTGAGTCTAAGAACTTGAGAGAGTCCAGGACCAAGCTTAGCAGCTGCCATGACAAAGCAAGCAGACAGAGATCTACATTTATGTATACAATTGTGTACAATGACATCATGAATTATGTGGTTTTTTATGTAAGTACTTTGGGGGAGTATCATCAGCTCAGCTTACTGTTTGTTGTTCATGATTGAGGACTAAAGCCTGGTGCGGGTTGTTGTTGATCTCTGCTTAATGTTGTAAATTTGTTGTTTTGATCTTTTGTAGCGGTTGTGTTTGTGAAGGGAGAATTTGAGAGAAGGCAGTTTGCGAGCAATGGCTTTCCATATCATGTGAACCGCGTCGTCGGCTTGTGTAGGATGCTGGTACGTGAAGTGAAGATCCACTTGCTGCAATCTGTTGTGCATCCGGACCCATTCATCGCTCTTCACGCTTCTCAACAGGTTGATGACGAAGCCGCTTTGGAGAGCGTCTTCCGCCTTCACGAACAGACAGAACTCCGTGTAGTCTAGTACGTCTTCGTACGGTAGCTCGATCTCGTCGCTGATGATGACGGGGACGCAATGGCTCGTCACCGCGTCGAACAGTCGGTTCGACGACGGCGTATCTCCCGCCAAGTGTAGACAGAACTTGGACGATCGCATCCCTTGCGTTGCGCTCCGGATTCCATCGCTCTGCGTATTGCCTGACTCGAAATGCACTCCCGGCTCGTCTTTCAGTAGCTCGTAAAGCTTTTGTCGGATGATCCCTCCCTGCACGCACGCACAGACAGATAGAATTTAGATGCAGCAAAGCTGAAGAAGGTCCCAATCGCGCTTCAAGCCTTCAACACAGATCGACCCATAGCTCTAGGTGCAACAACCTTCGGGCTCTGGCAAGCTTTCGAAATCGACCCATAGCTCTAGATTCTCGTCGAGATGCAACAAGCTTCAGGCTCTGGCAAGCCTTCAAGAGATCGACTCAAAGATCCAGGTGCTCATCTAGATGCAACAAGCTTGAGGCTCTGGCAAGCCTTCAAGAGATCGACTCATAGATCTAGATGCAGCTCGTCTAGATGCTGCAACAAGCTTCCTGAGGCTCTGGCACGCCTTCAAGAGATGCACCCATAGATAATCTAGATTCTCGTCTAGATGCTGCAACAAGCGTCAGGTTCTGGGCAGCAGCTCGTGAATCAGATTCCGAAGCTCATCGTCAGGAGCAAACAATTCTGTTGCAAGTCTAGTCCACAAGATCAAGACTTGAGGAAGACAGAAGAAGAATTTATTTTTTGAAACGGACAAGAAGAACTTGGAGAACAGTTGTCACCTCTTTTCTGACTATGGCACCCTGGAAGAAGAGAAGGGTATCGCGATCCTGGTAGGAGTGCTCATCTGCAGAATAGGAAGGAACTACGTGCTTGTAAGGAGCGATGATGTCTTTGTCGATGTTGGCAACGTCGGAAGTGTAGCGACCGAAATCCGCGAGCACGAACATGGCAGCGCAGAGCTCGTCGCGCATGATGTGCATGCTGTTGGGATGATGAATGACGATAACGTGATCGACGCCGCCGGAAGCTTGCCACGCCGGTTGTCGCTTCAGGAACTGCTCCAGTTTCTTTTGCAGCTGTCGGTTGGGGTCGGTGTGGAGCTCGGATTTGGAGTACTTGTTGTAGCTCAGGGACGCAAAGAAGGGGACGAAGACCACGTCCGCCTTTCTCCAGTCGCTCACACGGAAAGCTGTGCATGGAGCGCGACGATCCGGCATGTTGGAGGTGAGGAGATCCGAAGTGATCCAGTACTCAGGACTATGTTGTTGGTACAAACCTCCGGGATACACGGGAAGCTCCGATGCATTCGTCGGCCAGATCTCTCCCGCTGGAAACGGCTCCTTCGCGATCATCCCGTAGTGAAACTCTGGAGGCAAATCGTACATGAAAACTCTCAGCTGCGCCGTGGCTCGATCACATCCCAAGCCTGGACCAGCTGCTGCTGCATCTGCGACTACTGAACGAAGCCTCCGCGACTCGGACCCGGCCGCGTTCGGAAGCTGCTCGTCTTGAATTGCAGAAGAAGAAGAATCAGCTTCAGGAAGCATCGTGCGATCCCATTTGGAAGGACGTGACCGAAGCTGGCTCAGTTCGTCAGACTCGGAAGTCCGTCGCGAGATCTGCAAGGATTGATAAACGTATGCGGCGCCAAATTTTCTTCTCTCCTGCAGCTCCGAGTCTGCTGTTGCTCCGTCCGAGCCCAAGGACTGCGTGAACATGAAGGATCCCGAGAGAGCGAAGATGGCAAGCAGGCTGATGATGACAAGAACATAGCCCCTCCTGCCAGACTCCCAACCTCTCAGCTGCAGCGATAGCGGTCTCATGTTTTCGCCAGCTCCTTTCTCCGCATCGTAAGTGGAAACTGGGAGCTGCGAGCTGCTGCTACAAGTCGGACTGCCGCTGGATTGTTGCTGGAGAAACCCAGTAGCAGCAGCAGCAGCGAAGAAGGCCGAGGTTTCTTTCCCCATGACTGCTCCTCGCTTCGTCACCTTCTCTGCCCTACATGTGAGTTCATCTGCCATCATGTGAACTTCTGGTTTTTCTCCTGCCAGCTCGAGGAGCTGGAGATTCACAGTTCGGTCCTCAGGGGGAGCTGCTGCTGCAACTTCTTCTGCTGTTTTCTAAGAAGATTGGATCCAGCGCCCGTCCATGTTGCTCGATGCCCGATCATGACACTGCATAAGATTCACCTCGAAGCTTTTTCCAAGGCTCGTCGTCGTCATGTAATACGTCCAACGACGTTGTTGCAAACAACACTTGTGCTGGCCAGGGATCGATCAGCTAGCTGATGATCTTGCCTCGCTCGCTGATGCTTAACTGAATGGACAAACAATCACTCCACCAATTCAATCATGCTAACAAGAGTCCAACAGTGAGTGGTAGCCGCCCGCCCGCCGATGACGAAAACCAAAAACAGACGATCATCGCCGTCTCACGCGCTCCTTTCACTCACTCGGCGGCCACAGCTCTACACTACCAACTTCAGGAAAGTTTCCCCTTGGAAGCAACCCACCGCTCGCCGCGAATCTAAATCCAAAAAGGAAAAAAAAAACACTCGTCAATTTCAGCACCAAGACTTTCTCCAGTTCTCTACACATCGGATATACGCCGGCCGACCTGCTCTCCCCCCAAAACCACAAACCCCCCCCCCCCGGCCCAAAAAGAAGAAGATCGAGGAACCGAGAGATCGAGAGAGAGAGAGAAGCAAGTAACCCAGAGACTTACTCTTGGTGATGACGATGATCAAGGAAAGTCGATGAGCTAGATGCAGCCGGTAAATTTGAGAGCAGCAACTAACGCACAACCCGGCGATCACGATCCGCAGCAAACTTGTTCCTGCCAATATGAATAAGGAGCACCGAATTGAGAGAGACAGAGACAGATAGAGAGATAGAAAGGTCCGTCCGGTCCGGCAGTCACGCTGCTTCCGATCGATCGCTCAATTCGGTACCCTGCAGCAGTGCAGCTTGGATCGGGGCGCGAGATGAGAGAGAGAGAGAGAGAGAGAGAGAGAGGAGCGTGGGGACTCGGGAGCACAAAGCCAAGGAAGAGAGAGCTAGGTGTGGCGTAGAAACACGATGCGCGTTGACTGAGTGAGCAAAAGGGGGAAAAAAGCTCAATTCGGCTGCCTCTGTTTGATGCAATCAGCCCTTTGGCTCGCTGGCACCAGCGTCAGAAAACGTGCCAAACTGCCTCTTGTTATTTTTGCTTGCTAGGCTACTCAACTTATTATTTACCCCTGACCGCACTGACTCACTCCTCAGCCTGTCCCTCACTTACTCGCTCACTGACTGGGTCTTCTTTGTCTCTCTCCTTTTTCCTTTTAGTTTTTTAAATTTTAAATACCCTCCTAGGTACCTTGGTAGCTCTGACACTAATCATGTTATTTCAGAGATGTTGAAATTTTCAAAAACCTTTTTTTACCAAGCCTTTTTTTTAAATGAAAAATTCAAAAAAATTAAATATTTGACAGAAATGTGTCAAAGCTGCAAAGTTACTACAGTACGGTTTTTGAATTTTTTTTCTTTTTTTTCCCCTCAACAGGGACTCAATTGGCATCAGGAGTACCTTCTTTTCCAATGTTGTGTGTGATGTAGTAGCCACACTTGTGATCATCCACAAGAGGAATTAGCCAAATTTGGCTACTAGTCAAGGAGGAAAGTAGAAAATTTTAAGAATCTTGATATATTTTGGAGTCGAACTCTTTATGTTAATCTGGAGATTTCAGAAAAAAGTTCCTCAAAATCTGGCAACTAATTTGGCACTAATTTTTTGGTCCAAAATCCTCTGTATGGATTGCACTGGAATTTGTTTTGTCTGCAAGTGGTGCAAATTTGTCAGGTTCAAAAATTTCTGAATTAGGCATGGTTTTTTTGGGCTGTTTTTGGATGTGGTTTTGCAACCTTAAGGCCATTTATTTATTATCTATCCATGTAAGGGAGAGACTACTGAACAATGTAGTTTTCATTTGATTGCACATTTTGAGGAATGTTCATCACATGTTACTCTTAATTTTTGAAAACTACTTACATAATGCCATTTATTAATATATTGGCTATGAGTTTTTGCCATAAGGAGCCCAATCGTAGAACATTTCCTTTCGAAAATGTTGCAGATTTTTGAACATTTGCAGATTTTTGTTGCCATTACCAGATCAGCTGGGCCCCTTGCTTGTTTATTTAGTTCTTCATACTATTCTTCCTCTCTTTTCCTTCTTTTTTTCCTTAACATTTCTTTGTTTCAGCGGCCACGAACTTGGATTTTTGATTTTTTCTGGAATGAAATTGGAATGTTGTGTCTTCAGGAATAAAGCAATGAAAATATGGAACCGTGAATGGGTAGATGAATGAATGCATGAATTAATTAATGGAGGTGAAAGATAACATCTTATAAATGTCCACAAGTTAACAACTAAGCAACATTGGGCTATATGAATGATTGGATGAAGGAACCATGCTTTGTGTCCAAGGTGGAATTGATTGAATGAAGAAACATGTTAATGTTCTATGGGGAAACCTTCAAGCCACCACAAATTATTTGAGTAAATGGAAATAAGGTAATGCCCAGAAAACCACATGATTGATTGATTAAGTATCACATAATATCAACTAGCTTTTTCCACCAAAATGTCATCTTAATAAGTGATTTTGGGTAGCTTGCCCAAAATGACTGGTTTGTCTAAACAGGTTGAAGTTGCTAGGTGGTCATGTTACAACAATAATCAATCCCTTCATTCCTCAATTGAATGTCCTAATACATCATATGCACTGTCAACACTCAACACCATGGGGTGATTGTTTTGTCAAATTATGATCATCAGTTTTGTCTTGCCTTAAGGCAAGCATCTAATCCACAAAGAAACATTTGGTTAGTCACCATTGGGTGCTCCTCTCTTTGAAACAAAATTCACATTGTTATTTTTTTTGAAACAAAAATGCAAAAATCATTATTCCACCTACCGAAGCAATTTAGTGAACACAAATCATACATAGTAGTCTTTCCTTTGCCTAGGTTCCATGGAATTTTGCAAATTGCTCCAACTGCCCTTGGAATGATCTCCATTGGTGATGTCTTCTCATTTACACCCTCATGTAATACCCATCACAAACACAACCCCTAAACATGGCATGACTATATAGTGTGAATGTTCCTTGTTCCCATGACTATCTCCCCCTTCTCCAAAACAAAACTTGATATTTAGAACCCAGGAAAGTGGTTTGCACATTGTGGATAATTAAGAGAGGAAGTACCATGGGGGCAATCATCAACCTATGGTACGTGTAGGTCAAGGGAAGGTGAGTTTGGGCCACGAACATAAGGCAGGAATAAAAATAAATAGGAAGCTTGACAATATGGGAATATATGCACAATAATATATGTCCCATCATCAAACCCAGCACCCAAGTTTCACCTTTTGCAACCTTCAACATCACAATGACTACATTCCAGAAGCCACATTTGCCTTGGGTTATCATTATTTGTTAGTTTGTGCATGGTGTGTGTGGCAATGATGTTGGAAAGCAGATTCTTTTTACCATGTCCTATTATTGTACTTGGGATTCATGTTGTTTTGCATTACAAGGGATGATCGATTGAGATAAGGTCAAAATATTAATATATTCTAAAATTAAATGAGTTTGAAGGAAAGATAATTAGTGACCAGACTTGGCAATCCATGATCATATATATACAGATTATAATCATTTTCACTTCCATTTATTTTATGACATGAAATGTAATCTTCACCTATTGGAAACATTAAGCTTTTAAGCACCTCTAAAGACCCTTGGTAACCTATATAGTGCCCTTGTCATTCTTTCTGTCTTTTTTGGTGCCCCTTGTTGTTCCAAAAAATAAAGAAATTGGGTGTTTCCAATGTTATTAATATTGCTCTTCCCAATGACCCCTTGTGGCCTTTGTGGTTTGAAAAATATAAAATATAAAATATTTTCAACCATAGTGCCCCAATAGTACTTCTTTGCACCTTTGGTGTCTTTTGATATCATATGCAAACTTCCCTTAGTGCTCCCTTTTGATTCAAAGAACTTTTAAAAAATCCAACATGGCACCGCTTAAGGTGTTTCTAACATGCCTTTTCATCACCCTCATTATTGCTTGTTGCAAGTTCCTTGTTGGCATTCTTGGGGTTTTTTTTGGTTCCCTCACCATCACCATCTGTTATCATCTGTGGTTTCCTAAATGTGTTTTTGCCATTAACTAAGCTTAGGTCGCCTTTGAACCAAAACACCCCATTGATCCATTTCTACTAAGGATGTTTTAGTTTAAATATGAATTTGAAATGTTTGGTAGGTCAATGCCCAATTTTGGGATGTCCTTTTAAAAGCTTGGCTTAGCAACAATACTCCTCAACAATCATAATAAATAAAAAGTTCAAGAAATTTTATAAATGCTAGATTTGTTTGGTTTGAAAATTATATTTCCAATCAAAATTTCCAATGATTGGGGTTAGGTTTTCACTAATTTTAAAAGATATTGAAGTTGAAAGGGAAAAAATAGTTCACCCATTCTAAAAAGAAAATGGTTAGAAAAGACAAAATAAAATGTCCACCCTCAAGTCATGTGTGGAAGTGATATAAAAAATTTGTTAAATAGCATTTCTAAATATAGTAATAATTTGAAATCTAGAAAGTTTATTAAGTCTATTTAATTTCATAAACATAACATTGATAAAAATAATGTAGACCTATCAACTTTGATGAAATGTTCTGATAGAAATTTAAATTTCAATGTTGGTTTGAATAAGTGTGTTTCTAATTTGGATTGAAAGGTGTTCACTAAAATATTATAAAAATTCTAAATTTATTTAAATTATTCTTTTACATAGTCAAAAATTTATTAAAGTAAATTTATTTTGCTATTATGAATTTTGATTAAACCACTATTATTTTGATATATATAGTTTATTCTTTAAAATGGTTCATTTAAAATTTTAAAATTGTAATGGAATTTAGTTTTGGTTTACTTGTAATTTTGATTTTCAATACAAACCAAAAGCTATTATCATGTTACAAAATTTAGTGTTACCATTTGTTGGAATTGTGAATATTACGAAAATAAAAAATATATAATCAATTAAATAATGTATGAATATAGAATGTGGTTTAATAGACTAAAATACACCAAGACATGTTTTTTCATATGAAATTAAATGTTGAAATTTAAGACTTTCATAATTTGCAATCTTGATGTGTAGGTCTTGCTTAAATTATAATTTTAGATTCATATTTCAAAACATTGATAGTGCATTATTTAAAAGTTCATTAAGCCTAAGAATATAGTTGTTGAATGAAAGTGTGAAACAAAATGCACTTGAATGTAAATCATGCACTTTCAAATAATATGCAAAAAGGAATCACAAAGCTTTTAAGATCTTAGTATGATACATAATAATAGTAGGTTGAGAAATATGATTATAATTAACATGTAATTGATTTAAACAAAATATTAAATCTTTGAAAAATGTAAAATTTGAAATCAAGAGTTAGAGTTTAAACATCTTTCAACTAAATAGTAAATGAAAAGAATTTATAGATTAAAATTAAAATTGTTGTGATCAACTTATATGGGCAAAAAACAAATCTTGACAATCTTAATTTGCACCCAATTTGCAAGCATTGGTGTTTTGACCAGGTTTGAAATTAGTGATGACATTACACATCCGATCACACAAATTGGTAAAGTGCCATCGTCCATGCAAGATGGGCAAACAAAGTACTTGAACGATGTATTTTATCTTCCAACTATAACAAAGAATTTAGTCTTGGTAGGCCAGATGGTGGAACAAGGTTTACAGATAACATTCAACTCTAATGGATGTTTTGTGGATGACATGAAAAACCAAGGCAAATTGATTATAAAAGGGAAAAGGAATGGACGGATGTTCATCTTGGATGTGAACATGCTTGAGGTGAATCCCATGTTATTCACACATGGAAAAAGAGTTGGAAACATAGGAATTTCGCACAAGTGGGTTGGCCATGTTAGTTGATGGAAAAACAAAATCTTGTTGGAGGTCTTCCCAAATTTGGAACAGAAGAGGTGATGCTAAAAGTTTGTGAAACATGCCAATTGGGGAAGCAAGCTAGGCATCCATTCCTAGCTCAAACAACTCATGTAAGTTCCAAACCTTTGGAAATGATCCACTCAAATGTGTGGACCACAAAGACAATGTCCATTGGAGGATGCAAATACTACATGAGTTTCATTAATGACCACACAAAGAAGGTGTGGGTCTATTTCATGAAACATAAAGGTGAAGTGTTTCAACATTTTTTGAATTTCAAAGCAATGGTGGAGAAGGAGAAAGATGTGAGCATCAAATGTTTAAGGTCCGATGGAGGGGGAGAGTATTTTTCAAATGAATTTAATGAATATTTGAAAGAACAAAAAAATTGAAAGAAATATTCATGTAGTTATTCCCAACAGTAGAATGGAGTTATTAAAAGGAAAAATAAGCACATTACAAAAATAACACGTGCCATGTTGAATGAGAAGAATTTTTCAAATTACTTTTGGGTGAGAGCGGTAGTAATTGTAATTTATATCATGAATTGAACACCCACAACAACAATTCATGGCATGACACTTGAAAAAAATTCACATGCAAGAAACCAAATATCTCACACCTCAGAGTGTTTGGTTGCATTGCATACATGCATGTTCTTGACAAAAAGAGATCAAAACTAGACCCAAAAGTTGAAAAATGTATATTCATTAAATATTATTTAAAACAAAAAGGATATAAATGCTTCAACCCTTCCACTCAAAAGTTGCAAGTGAGTAGAGATGTTGTGTTTGATGAAATGGCTAGTTGGTACTCACCATTAAAGATAACAAAAGATGGAGAAGCTAGAATTGGTGATGTTTCATCAAATGTGGAACAAGAATCACAATTAATTAATGGACCATAACAGTCTTCAATTAATGAATCTAATAGCATTCCATGGAAAGGAATATTAAGATCTTCAAACATTTTACATGGTAGTTCTCAAACATTATCCAAAAAATTTCATGCAAATGGTGAATCAAGTGATTCATAGAAAAATGTGGATGAATAATCAAAAGTCCCTTTAGTTATTATTCCCAAAACTTGGATGGCCAAGAAAGCTTTGAAAACACCTAACAATAATAGTGGAAAACGAAGATTCACACGAATCAAATACCCTATACAAATACCCACATATGATGGTTTCGTAGCTCATTATTACACGTACATGGTGAGAGTTATACAGGAGGTTGAACCCACTTATTTTGAATAGGCAATTGGAAATCCTAAATGGGATAATGCCATGGATGAGGAGATGGTCGCATTGGATGTTAATGCTACTTAGGAATATGTAGCTTTATTAAAGGATAAGAAAGCAATTGGGTGCAAATGGGTGTACAAAGTTAAGCACAATGCAAATGGATTTATGGGCAAATACAAAGCAAGATTGGTTGCCAAAGGTTATGCCCAAACTTATGGCATAGACTATGAAAAGACCTATAGTCTAGTTGCAAAAATGACAACCATAAGAGTAATCATTGTTATGGGCACTAGCAAAAGGACAGTTTTTACATCAAATGGATGTAAAAAATGTTTTTCTTCATGGAGATTTACAAGAAGAAGTGTACATGAAACAACCACTAGGTTATGTGGACCAAACACATCTTAATTTGTTTTGTAGGTTGAAGAAAACTTTGTATGGCTTGAAGCAAGCACCTAAAGTTTAGTTAGACAAAATGGGTTGGTATCTCGTCATAAGTGGATTTCAAACATCCAATACAGATTTTTCATTATATGTGAAAAAGACACATCATGGGATAATAATCATAGTCATTTATGTTGATGACTTGATTATCACAAGAAATAGTGATGTAAGCATCTTTGATTTGAATAAGCTTTTGAAACAAAAGTTTGAGATGAAGGATTTGGGAGAGTTGTGTTACTTCTTTGGCATTGAGGTAATCCAATCCCCTAAAAGGATATGGTTACTACAAAGGCAATATGCATAGAACAAATTGTCTGATTTGGGATGATAAGTTGCAAACCCATTTCAATTCCATTGGAGAAAAATGTGAAGTTAAGTGCAAATGAAAATGATTTTGTGGAGGATACCACTATGCATAGACACATATTGGGGAGTTTGATTTACATGACCATCACAAGGCCATATTTGAATTATGCAGTTAGAATGGTAAGTCAATTCATGCAAACACCATGAAAGCCACATTTGGATGCAATGAGGCACATATTGAGGTACGTAAAACATATAAAACAATGTAGAATTTTTTATGAAACCAAGAGCTAGTTACAAGTACATGGATACATGGATGTTGATTAGGCTAACAATGTTTCAGATATAAGATCAACCAATGGTTTCATGTTTTTCTTTTTAAGTGGTGTTGTTTATTGGAACAATAAGAAACAACCAATAATTGCACTATCAAGCACAGAAGTAGAATATAGAGGTGTAATAATCACTACATGTGAAGTAGTTTAGTTACAAAAATTATTTTCAAATTTGGGATAGTTAGTGGATGTTCCTATTGTCATTTATTGTGATAACATCAATAACATACTACTAGCTAACAACCCCATCTATCATGTTGGGACAAAGCACATTGAAGTGTACTATCATTTTATTACAGAAAAAGTTCTAGCAAAAGAAATTAACCTTACTCATGTCAATACTGAAAATCAAGTTACTCACATTTTCACAATGGCTTTAGGTACAAACAAGCTAAGGAATTATTTTTTAATTGGTGTACTAAAAATGCATTTGAGCTCAAGGGGGAATGTTGAAAATTCAAACTCAACTAATTAGGTTTCATTTGTTGACGCACTCCCAAGTCCCGGGTTGAACCCACTTGAGGGTTCAACTATGTAGAGTTGCGGAAAGTTGGGACTTGGAAGGCGCTCCCGACTTCCAGCACTAGAAAGGGGTAGAGGGGCGTGTTAGAAGTCCCGGGATTAGACTAGGAAGAGGGACTAGATTATCAAGCTTGAATTTGCATCCAAAACCAACCACAAAAGGGTTAGTTCACATTCGGGAACACCCTTGGGTGTTGGGACAAGCCACGGGC
>Ga0209208_10005190_pt1 | contig 18202 bp, 7 predicted proteins | sample S1TSphfallax_3_FD_187694 | JGI IMG/M metagenome (GOLD analysis project Ga0209208, IMG submission 187694) | Host-associated microbial communities from peat moss isolated from Minnesota, USA - S1T2_Fd - Sphagnum fallax MG (SPAdes) (version 2) | ecosystem: Host-associated > Plants > Peat moss >... | reverse complement strand
TCATGAATCTATGATCATTCGAAGAATTGGCATATTGTCATGCGGCCGTGGTTGAAGAGTGCCTTGACGTCTCGTCGATGGGAAATTTCGTGCAATAATTTTACTTGAGGGCGTCACCAAAGTAAGCGGCGAGATGACGATAATCCACAATCCTTATATCAATATTTGCATACTTGAGGAATGCGATGGCCACCAAACGGGATACATCTTCGCCATCCATGGCGACATCTCGTTGGAGGGCCCAAAGGTTCGTGTATTGTTGGGCAACGTCGACATTTCCACTTAGATCGGCGATGAACAACTTCATCGGCCTCACGAGCAACATATATTCAATGAAGAGCAAATTCAGTTTTTGAGGCAGGAAACGGGGTATCAATTTGACAGGCGGCCTTGCATTGGCGCCCTTGTGGTATTTCTGGAAGGTCATAATGGTGCCACCCGACAATAAAATGTTCCATGTTGCGAATGAGATAGCTCTTGTATTCCTTGCCACGAGGAGGACCACCAATAGTGAAATGCATGAGCTAAAATAACAACGCAAGCATACGATCGGCCGCTCGCGCCCACATTGCCAAGGCGTTTTGATTCCATATGATGGATCGATCGTTGTCTATGCCTTTGATAAAAATGACCTCGAGTACGTCAATCGCTAAAAAGGTGGATGGTAAGATCCTGTCCATGACACTGAAATTCATTACAAGCATCGAATAAAAAAGAATATCCAACGTTGTCTTCGTTCGCCTTTTCAACAATGTTGCCTTCAACTATCACCCGACGGATCCAGGCCGTCTAGAGTCCCAGTAACAATTGGTTGTTCATGACTTTATTTGCCTCGCGGAGCAACGCTCCAACTAGGTTTCGTAATGTGTCGATGGTGACAGCTTCACCGTCGATCATGCAAGCCATAGGACCAATCTGAACGAGTCTAAGGATGTTCGAGCCATTGCCCAACACCATGCATGCAAGGTGCATGGTCTCCCGCAGTTTGTTGAACGGTGTGTCCTTGGCATTGTCACGAATGCAAGCCAGCCACTCATGAACTTCGCACCAGGGGACAACTGGATGATCGAGCTGCCACGTTGGACGCATGAGCTACATGAGCAAATAAAGAACCATATTTAATTACTAAATATCCTACTTTAATTCATTTTGAATAGCATTTTAGTGCATAAATGATGAATGGATTTTGTCAAACATCTGATCTAAGGATATTTATGCCACCATGGTATCAATTAATTCTAATTCAATCATAACCAAAAAGTAAATTGTCATATTAAAAGTTTAAATATCTCGCATATGTGAGGGATGTTGATCTTAATGTTCACATTACAATTTTAAAGAAGATAATATGAGCCAATGGTGACACTATGGAAGCAAATATCATCAACATGTTTGGTTTTACTTTATAAAACAAGATTTCAAAGTGGGGTGAAAATTTTGTACAAGATCACCATAACTATACATTTAATGAGTTGGAGTAAACATTTTGCAAGCATTTCTAGACTATGAATAACGACGAAAAAATTTATATGCAATTAAAAAATCTTTAGCAACAAGTTGGCGAAGAGATAAAAGTTTGCTATGAATGTTTACTTAAACTTGTTAATTGTTTACAAGTGAAAATTACTAATGTTTTCATTAATACTATTTTTAAAATATGTTTACAACCATACCCTAGAATGACAAAAGATACCATGATCAAACATGATGAAAGTTATAGTGATTTGTGAGAAAAATGAACCAATTATAACAAATTATACTACTTTAATAATTTAACTAAAATCCAAACTAGTTCCACAACCCATAGTCATTTATACAACTCGTAAGTAATAATTAACATGTTCAAACTATGAAATAACATGTCATGCGAAATAAACATGTCATAAGAAAAAGAAAGACGAATCAACAATTTTTCTTGTACCCATTAAAGTTGTAGAATCGATCATTGAAGTGACTACACAACTTGTGAAGCCAACTAAGATGCCATTAAGATATCCTTGTATTATTTGTTAGGTCAAACCCAACTTGAATACATAGAGCATATAATCAATATAATTACATATTATAAAAAATTATACAAGAGATTGTTTGAATAAGTTATCACTATTGACCATACACACACACCATTTGTGAAGTTTAATCCTTTAACCTTTAAAATGAAGGCAAACACCCTTACCATTAATTCACCCATTTGTTATGATAATATGTTACATTGCATTTTATTTATCAAATACTTCATTTTTAAAATTATAAAAACAAAAAAACTGTAGATTCATACTTTATTGAAATTTTGTCCAGATGAAATAATTCAAATTTTTTTAATAAAAAATTTAATAATATACATAATTACATTTATTTCCTTTTGAAAACGTAAAATTATTCATTAACATTTCAATGACCATGCTTTTGAGAACAAAAATGTTTAATAAATGGATAAGATTTTTGTTAGTATAATAATATTACCTATGTTAGGCTACTTTTAACTATTATAGGGCTATTTTTTATTAATCTAAATTATTTCACCCTACATTATTTACAGTTATTTATGGTTATTTTCAAAAACAAATTATTACATTTGGTTACCCTTCCAATTATTCTAAGTTATTTTTGGTTATTTTAATTTATTTTACCTTAGATTATTTTCGATTATTGTAAATTATTTTTTGCTATTTTTTAATTTTTTTTGCCTATTGTAGGTTATTTCACTTTATGCTACTTGAAGTTATTGTAAATTATTTTTGGCCTATTTAAAATTATTTCATCTTAGGCTATTTTCGATTATGTGAAACTATTATTAAATATTTTTGGGTATTAAAATTTATTTTGCCTTATGTTATTATTGATAATTATATGATATTATAAATCATTTCACTTTACTTTATTTTTATCTATTATAAATTATTTCACACTAAATTATTTTTGTTAATTTTAAGAATTTTAATATATGGTTATTAGTGGTTATTAATGAATAATTATAACTATTATATTGGTGGATATTGGTGATTATTAATAGTTATTATATTAGTGCTTATTGGTGGTCATCTTATTAATGGCTACTAGTGTCAATTAACGTAGGTTATTAATGGTTACTTTATTGGTCACTATTAGTGGTTATTTTAGTATATGCCATTAATGATTATTCTATTATATGTTATTGATGGTTATTCTACTAGTGATTATTCTATCTGTGCCTATTCTATTAGTGATTATTCTATTATATTATAAATTATCATTAGATATTTTAGGTTATATTATCATAAATTATTGGTAATTATTATATTGTAAACTATTTTTCATAATGTATTGTTAACTATTTTAGGTTATTTTATCTTAGGTCATTATACTATATTTTATATTATTTTAAGTTATTATACTTAGAATAAAATAACTTATAATAACATAAAGTAAAATGACCTTGAATAACCAAAAGTATAATTTGAAATAACATATCTTAACTTAAAATAAAATAACCTAAGGTTAGTTGAATAATTTAATTTAAAATAACTTAAAAGCCAATATAATAAGTTAACTAGGATATTTTAAAATAAAATAATGTATAATAATTTAAAATAACGTAAGGTATATGTGAAAATAACTAAATTAATCTAAAATAATATAAAGTATATCATAATATAGGGTATTTTAAACAACATATAAATTTATTTATTTATCATAATAAATTATAATATTGAATTATGTCAACTAATAGTGAAACACAATGTTTACATAATGATATTGTAATTAAATAACTTTAATCATGGTGAAATCATTAAAGTGCAATGAACTTATTTCATTTTTAAGGTCCCATTATGATTTAGGCTACTGAAATGCACCCCACTTTTATATTAGTGTACTGAATATCAAATGGTTATGATTCAAGTCCAAGTTGGTAAAAATTGTATTGATGATGTGTTAATTGATGGGAGATTTTGAGTAAATTTCATTACTGAAAATCTGAGAATATAATTAAATTTATTAAAACCTATTCCAACGCCCTATAATTTGCATATGATAGATCAAACCATAGCCAAGCCACTTCGTTATATTAGGGATAAGAATATATTTGTCCATGGAATTCCTTATATAGTTACATTTATTGTCATCAACAATAATGTATTATATTATAATTACGCAATTTTGCTAAGACACCCATGGTTGAGAAATACAAAAGTATCCCATGATTGAAAAATTAATATTGTTACCATACACAAAATTAATATAGTAAGAACCATACATGTTACCAAGAAACTTGGTGTTCAAACCAAAAGACCAAAAGTTTTAATTTGTTATGATTTCCATTCTGGAATATTTGATGATGAAGATGATGTAATGTTTGCCACAAAATTAAACCTATTTTTTATAGGAACCATAATAATACCTACTCATATTGAACATGTTCCTACAATGGATTATACCAAATATTATCATAGCAAAATTGGTTTTAAAACAACCTATTAAACCAATAGATGTATTAGTTGTAAAATTAATTATACCACTTAACATTGTCAAACAACACTTACCTAAAAACTTTTTCCACCTAAAGGTTAGAAAGATGATTGTTGATGAGACACATGTTCAAGAATGAGTACAAGATCTAACCATAGCAAGTTGGATAGTTATTGAAGAAGAGCAATTGACCAAAGTCAATTTGGGTACTAAGGAGAATCTGTAACAAGCACAAATGAATTTTGTAGTTAAATGAATTGTCACAAATCAATTGACTAAACTTTTAAAGGAATTCATAAATGTATTTTCCTATACATACAAAGACCTAAAAAGTATTCCACGAAAGATTGTTCAATACTAGATTGAACTGAATACTACAGTACCACTTGTTCATCAAGCAAGGTATTGGTTGAATACTAATTATGTTGCTATTGTTAAACAAGATATATATTAGTTACTTATTATTGGTTTTATTAAGCTAGTTGAAGACACCACTAAAATTCATGACCTTTTAAGAGGTTCAAGTTAACTAGCTTATTATTTTTTTACTAAAGGAAAAGTACATTTTGACTAAAGGTCCCATGCATGAATGTCACATGTAAGTTTTGACTGATCTACTTAATTCAAATGACTCATTTGACTATCTTGTCAAATTTGACCATAAATGACACCCTTGGTCAAAATGGCCAAGGGCTTAATTAAATAAGACATGTTATTGGGCTAGTAGGTACTTATGCATAGGTGTTTGTAATTCTAGCATTAACAACATTCATTTATTTTTGAGGCTAATAATCTTTTAGAATTGATTTCATGTTGATAACCATATTTAAAGGCCTTACTACAAGTTACAACATAAAAAACAAACAAAATTGATGCACAACGTATTAAAGGGAATGTGGCAAAATGTAGGTTAAACAAATTTGGGACAACCATGTAACATTGATTATCTAAAAATGCATTTAACAAGTGGTTAGTATTGAAGAAAACTTGTATTTTGAATTGATGCAAAACCATGTTTGATAGCAACTTGAAAAGAAGGCTACGTATGCTTTCATACCTAACAAAAAATATAACACTTACTTAATTGCAAAGATTCCTATTAAAATGTCAAGTCCATAACTTGTTCCAAAAGGCCCATCAACATTGTATATGTAGCATTTTATGGTCAACCTCCACATGCACATTGAAACCTAATTATATGTGGCCATAATTATTATTACATGCATAACATATAATGTTTCCCAAAAAAAAAATATTGACCTACATACTTAGGACCTTTGTTATGCACATTTTGTGCTTGGATTGGTTACCTATTTTGTCCATTCCAATCACAAAATGGGCATAATAGTACCCAAAGTGTGTATAATAACACCAAAACATGTTTGATGGGTGAAAAACAATTAGGAAAAAAATACACACATATAATATTAAGTATGGGCACATATATTACATGTGTTTTTATACACACATCAAGATACCTTGTGCATACCAACTGCATTCAAAAACAAATTATAGTGGGAACAAATAAATTGGCCTTGTTAGTATAGTATAAAACTAATTACTTTCAAAACTTGATTTTTTAGTCATCATCATGCCCATGTTCACCTCCAATACTAAAATATCAATGCCAATAGCTCCATAACCCATGTTCATTACCATATTGCATTTCCATGTTTAAGTTACCTTAAACATCTTCATCACTTCAATAGTTTACTAGCATTGAAAGATCAACAACCTTGAATACATCTTGCAATCCTTGAATTATACATGAAATTGCATAATTAAAGACATTGAAAAGCAAAATAGTATGATGGAAAACACATGTTTATATTCAAATCTTAATATGCAATGGTGTAAATTAATTGACAATTTACTTATAAAACTTAGTGATCGACATTGACACAATTTGGCTAGACCACAATGTACTGAATAAAAGTAACAACAAGGTGAACATATGTTGAATTAAAGGCCTAATAGCCATCTAACAATTGGTTAGCAACCTTCAAGAAACAACATAAACTACATGTTCATTCTTATCATTTCAAGTATTTAACCTCACTGCATAGGTAATTGTAATTAGATATTAAAGCTTACATGATGTTCAATTTTAAGAAGAGATGATCACATAAGCCTTCCAATTTCTTGGTGACCTTACATCCTCTGCAAAAAACATTTGCTTGACATACATAGGAAATGCAAAGGATTGAATTGAAAGTGAGATCAATCGTTCTAAATTCACTAGGGTAAACCCATATTCATCACACCTCACTTCATAATTTGCCACCACCCAATTACAAAGGAACACAACAGTTTGAAACCTCCCATAATTTAATTCTAGTTTTTCTTCAATCCGCCCAACATATTCAAGTGATGCCATAATTAATTTTGGATCATTAAAATGGGAGCAACATTCTTGTTCAAATGTTATTGCTACCCCAAAATCATAAGTTGAAATGAAATTCGACGCTAGCCATTCATAAATGGTTTCCAAATGCATACATAGATCTACATGTTGATAGGTTTGAAGGAGGGGCACTAATTGATAGGGCATCTTCCGCAACCTCCTCACCTATTGCATTGCTCTCTATAATAACACTAACAAACCATTGTTCAAATGGTTGTAATTTTACCAAGGTGTTTGGGTAAATTACCCTTTTGTTCCACCTCCTTTACACATTTCGTGCAAACTTTTGTCTTTTAGTTGTCCTTTGTTTTTAAACTATTAAATCTTCCTACAACATAATCAACATAATTCAATTAAACTTTGCATATGTATGGTAATCAACAACATCCACCAATAACACACTTACATTTAAGTACAATCCATGACTTTAGAGCTTCAAAAAATGAACAATGTTGGGACCCGAGCCCAACTAATTATCAAAAACAACACTCATATCAACTATTTATACATGGCTAGAAGTCCACTTAAAAAAACTACCAAAAAATTCAAAAATTAAACATAAATGTGGGTTAAGAAAAAACATTAATTAAATTCACATGCACCATAGATATGTTATTTTAGAGTTATGGAAAACAAAAGTGTGGGCCCAACTTAAAAGGTTAGCATTTTTTCTCCAACAACGCCCATTTCTTTCAAGTATTTCATCATGCATTATAGGCTCCTCCTTATCATCCCATACTTTCCTTCTTGTGGATTTCACTTCTTGGATCTACTAGGGGCAAAACCCTAGTGCTTATTCAATGACATACCCAATTGCCATGCTCCTTTCTAGTCATGCCATGTTTCTTACTTACCCTTATAAGGCTTTCATATACCTTTCCATGGGGTACATCCACCTTGTGTGAACTGGGCCGCAAAGATCAAGTTCTTCTATTAGATGTGTCATGATGTCAAAACACGTAGGAGGGAAGATTTTCTCCAGAGTTGACATAGTTTTTGCAACTTCCATTCATAAAACTTCCATGGTGTTAGCATCAAAGTTTATTGAACATTCGACTCAAGGTGATAAGAACCATTCGTACCTCTTCTTGCATCAAGTTATGAAGGCAAATAAGTAAAATTTGTTGCATCAAAACATGATAATCATGGGATTTGAATCCTTTTAGCCGTCCTTCCTTTTTCTATCTTGTTCCACAAGGCTGATGCATAGTTTGATGACATCTTAAACTTTTTGATAATATGGAACATAATTTATTTTTTTGGTTATGTCATGACATAAGGGGTTGCTGATTTTATGTATGAGCCATTGGCTACTTGCTGTAACCAGAGTTGAGGCTAAATCCCAATTTCTTCCATGTATTTTCAAAGTATATTTCTCCCCAAATATGACTTTCAACATGTCACATAAGTTTTTTTCACAATGCATCATGTCCAACATGTGCCTCACCAAAAGATGTTACCACATATATAACATCACAATGCAAATATAAATAGTGACCTTGGCAAATTCAAGTTGCATTTCTAACCATATTATGGAAAAAACATTTACACACATTTGTTTCTAAGGCTCAATGACAACACTTTCCACTTCCAACTTTGGAATAGTTACATCATTATATTAGCAAGTATTTCCATTATCCATGTAACTCAAGTCCCTTAATAGGTTCCATAATCAAATTTCTATATATTTCACAACCATCCAACATAATACATACAGAGTTTTAAGTACCATTACCAATGGCACACATGCATAAGGTGAAATGCCTTGTTGGCCAAGCCTAGAAAACATGAAAGTTTTTTCAAGCTCCAACTTATAGAGTTATCAAATATAACAAAAAAACTTGTTGGCTTTAATCAAACTACAACATATTATGTGGGAATGGATACAACATAAACAAACCTAAACCATAACTTATCCACTAATATTTGACAATTGCATTTACATATAGTTGCTTATTTCAAACATGGTCATATTAAATGTTAATCCATATTTGTAAACCATGCCCCCCCACCTTAGGCACATGTGACTCAAGTTTCATATTGATTGGTCCAACACATTTGAATAATTAAATAATCAGCCTTCATAATTGGATCAAAAGTAAATCACCTTATTGCACAAGAAAAAAAACATTTATTTTCTACTGGTATTTATAATTAAATTTTAGTTGCAAGCAACATTTGCAACTAAAATCCCTTTAGTCACCTTTGACAAATCGCATGTGATATTAGTCACAAATGAAAAGGGTATTGGATAAATGAAAAAGTCAACAAATACAAGTTCATCATTTGATTCCATTGTATACGTATTGTGACATGCGACTAAGGTGCAATTATTTTGGTCACTATTGATGGCAAATGATGTGTTGCCACGTGTCCCAATAATTAATGATTTAAAATAAATAACATTAGTATTTTGAAATAATTTAGGACGTTCAATTCACATGTTTTGATGAATTATATTATGACATGTGGCCCAATGTAAACATGTCACGTGACATTTAGAAAAAAAATAATACAAAATATTAATATTAGGTTAATAAGTACATAAGTAGATGCCTAAAAACTTACTTATTTACTTAGGTAAAAGGTAAGAAGGTAGGTCCTACCTTCCTAGGCTAAATACCTATTCCTATAGGTAGGTACTTAGGTATGTAAGTAAATAGGTCAACCTAAGTGGGTAGGTCAAACTAGGCACCTATTTAATTAGGTAGATAAGTAGCTTGTGGAAGTAGGTAGTTTAAAATTATGCATAATTTTTCTTTTTGTTTTGGGTTAAATTTTTTAAATGGTTCATCCCATGTGCACACATTTTTCAATGTGAAATTGGATGACCACACCCCTTGTTTATATAATGTTCAAACTAAAAATGAAGAACAAACAATATGAAATAAGTTTTGAAGTTGTAACTTTTTCACAAATTAAATTGCAACTTCAAAATTTTCCTCATGCCTTTTTTCTAATTGAATTTTAAACAATTCAAGTACATGGTTCACTACATAATTAGACAATCATTTAATTAACATTGATTAAATTTAACCTATATTTAAAATATAAACTATACACTACAAATACTAAGTATTCATTATCAACTATTTAAATAATTAATAAATTCTTAATCTTTAACTAATTACCTATCTAATTCCTCACAACTTGTCAATACATAAATAATAGATAAATAAATATTTAAGAAAAAAATCTACTTTTAAAAATTTAGTTGAATCATAAATAATATAATTAATGTAGAAATAATATAATTATTATACTTAAAACTAACTATTATAAATATCTATTTTCAAATAAAAAATAATGAAATAATAATTGTTATTATAAAATGAAATTTGACACAAATTATTTATTTTAAAAGTAACATTAAATGAACTACTATAATTACTTACTATATAATTACATTTATTATTGTAAAAAAAATTATTGATCAAGTAAATATTTTTTTCCATTAGTATTTAATAAATATGAATAAAATAATATATTGAACATATATTAATATGTTTTAATTATTGTAATATTACTATAAAATATTTATCATAGATAAGTAATTACAGATTCTTTTTACCAAAAAACATAAATGTATAATAATTCCTGGAATTATAATCATCAAAATAATTATTTTAACTACATTATAAATTTTCCAAAAAATTAATTCAGATTTAAAGTTATAAATTAAAGATTGTGAATATTTATGTTTGATTAAAAAATAATTATGAAATTAATATAATTAATACTTATCTGAAACAATTATAATGATTTTCAAATTATGTAACATTAATTATAATATTTGATTTATTTTAATATAAAAATATAAATTATATAATATAAAAACTTATGTTGTAACAATAACGATTTAGTGCAACTTACAATTAATAAATACAATCATTTATAATTATTAATAGAAATAATATATTATGAACAAATAGTTACAATAATTAAATATTTTTGTTTATTATATTAAAATCCATGTAGTTATGGTCATAACATTACTTAGTTTAATTAAATTATGATTATTCTAAAAACTTAAATAAGAAACTAGATTTATAAATTATAATTTATGAATAATAATAATAAATAATAATAACTTTATGTCACTATAGCATAATTATTATTATAATAAAATTTTATGTTTTAATATTAAAATTTTATAAGTAAATAATGAGTAATACATACAATTATTTTAATGTATATATTTTTAAAAATATAGTAATTACAGCAACTTGTTCATAAATTGAAAATGAATATAAAATTCTGAAATAATTTTTTAAACTATAGGACATAACTTCTCAATTAAGATATTATTATTATTATTATTATTACTATTATTAGTATAAAAAATTATTGTAAATACAATAGTTATTTTTTATGATTGGGGACTATCATTTCAATTAATGTGAAATTTTATATTATAATATTATGTATTCATTTTACATAAAAAATAATAATAAATAATAAATAGAATTTATTATTATTATTTTAAATGTGGAGTAAAATTATCTAAAATTTTATGGTGTAATAAAATTTATATATTGTAAGTACATAATAAAATATTCTAGTATATTGAAATGTAATTCCTACAATTATAAAAAATAAATTAATTTTTTCTAATATAATAGCAATATTTTAAAATTTACAAATCTTAAAAATTATAATTATGAATAATGAAGTTGAATTATAAATTATGTGTCTATTATAATTAATGTATAAATAAATTATTATTATGACTTTATATTAATTACAATTAAAATATTATGAATATTAAGTTTAATCATAAATCAAATTATTATTATTATTGATGTATATAATCATATGTTGATTGTGATTAAACATCAATTAGCTTGCGATGAATGAGACTTTAAATGTTTACTTTATAATGATAAATCCAACCCATATATAGATGTAAACCAATTTAGTCGCAAATTAGTCATAGGTGATTCAATTGATTTTAGCATGATGTCACATTAATCAAAGAGGGCAAAAATTTAGTTGCAAAAACAAAATAGTCACAAGTTGTTGTAAATGCATTGGTCACATATTGACCTTTTTCTTCTAATGTTGACCGATTATCTACAAACAATGGCATGTTATGCACAAAGATAATTTCAATAGAAACACGACCCAAACCACAATTTGTCCATTAATACTTGACAATTAAAAAAACCTGGGCAAGCCTTTTTCACACAAAAATAGTTAGATCATTTAACAACCAAGACATTTGTAGAGGTCTCCTACCCCCTTCTACACATGTGGTTATTATTGATTAGCAATGTTCACCATCATATTAGCTCAAACAATGCATTGAATGGAAAACAATGGGATAAACTTGTTAATTGACAACAACTACATTTTGATGTCATTTGACATATATGCCCCTCCACACATGTAGATTCCATAATTAATTAAACAACCTATCAATTCCACCATAAACACACATAAAAAATTGCTTGTTTTTCATTTGATGAAACTACATGAAATCAAGGAAACAAATCAACTATGAAATTAATAAAATATTATAATGGAAAAACAAAAAAATTCCAACATTAATCAAACATTGGCATTTTTTGTGGAAATAGATCCAACATAAACAGACCTAAACTAACAATATGTTCATTAATATTCCATGATAGTTGTAAAAAAGGTGATGTCTTTTTTAAACATGGGCATATTAAATATTAATCCTCATTTGTAACAGCCCCCCACCCAAGCCACATGTGACTCAAGTTTCATACTGACTTGTCCAACACAACCAAATAATGAAATAATTAACCTTCATAAATGGATCAAAGTCAAATCACCTTGTTGACCGTGGATCTACAAACAATGGCATGTTCTGCATGATTTCAACATAAACACATTCAAACCACAACATGGTCATTAATACAAGTTTGATAATTAAAAAAATATAGGCAAGCCTTTTTCGCACAAAAACAAGCTAGATCATTTATCTGCCAACACATTTGTAGGGGTCCTTTGCCCCCCATTTGCACATGTTCACTACCATATTAGTTCAAACAATGCAACCAACTTTAGGTTCAATAATGTTTTGAATGGAAAATAGTGGGATAAACTTGTTAACGAACAATAATTACATTTTGATGTTGTTTGACATATATGCTCTTGCACACATGTAGATTCCAAAATTAATTAGGTAACCTATCAATTCCACCACAAACACACATAAAAGTGCATGTTTTTCATTTGAAACTACATGAAATTAGGGGAAAAATCACTTATGAAATGAAAGGTGGTAGTTAAAAAAATTAATCATGAATATATGTCTGATAGCAAATAAACATAGTTTATGAAAATACATAAACAATTGAGACATTTTGGGTAGATTAAATGAACATGAGTGTCATATTTGCCACCATTTTAGTAAAACATGAATAATTAGATCAAGCATGAAAAAACATGCCTCGTAAACCCATGTCTAATTTGTATGCAACAACAATTTGCATCCTTCCCACATGCGTGGACATTCCAAAAATAATTAGTGCACAATCATTTCCAACAGAAACCCACCCAAACAGTTGTCATGGGTGTCTAATAATGTAATGAATGATTAATCATTAGGTATTTAGTTTAAATGCCTTGTTGGCCAAACAAACAAAACATGGAAGTTCTTTCAAGCTCTAATTTTACAAATTATTTGAATGGCAAAACAAAACCTTGTTGACCATTAATTAAACATTAGCATGTTATGTGGAGATGGATCCAACATAAATAAACATAAACCAAAAGTCTATCCACTAATATCCAATGATAAAACTACAAAAGATAGTTAATGGTTATTATTAGTTATTATATTGGTGGCTATTGATGGTTATTCTATACCAAATTACAATAGGCAATGGTTGTTGGTGCATATTCTATTGGTGGATGGTCGGTTTAACCAATTATTATATATATAATTGGGTTAATAATAATCAAGTTGTAAACAAATTTGAAGGTTACAATTATGGATGACTTTGATGAACACGAATTTGGTGAATGCACGAAAAAAACATTGAGGACATTTTTGGGGACAATGACAACAATGAATTTGAACTAGGCCAAGGAAATCAATAACCTAATTATCCATATACATTTGTTGACGAAGAGGAATACAACGCTAGACCAAAAACTTGAAGTGATGTTCTTTTTGTTCAACTTTTGACAAATGAAAGGTATTAAGAAGGTCTAAATTTTGACCCATTTCAAGAGGCATGAAATGCAAATTTGTTTATCGATGATGTTGTGATTATTAGATCGATTAACTTTGGCATTGTTGGAAATGTTAGCCACATGGATGGCAACAAAATTGGGGATGCAAAGATCACCATTTCGCCAAAAGTCACAATTTTTTTTTCGACTAATCTTTTGCAATGGAACCCACATGTATCCATGTACCATAATGCATGCCCCAATTTTTTTTCAAATATTGAACAATAAATTGCATGGCCAACAACACCCATGACACAACATCAATAACACCCTTAACACAACACCCACAAATGATAAAAATGCAGATCATACCATCAACATTTGGGGTCGTGAACAATCTCTCTCTTTCTTCCTTTTTGTAATACAATTAAAAAAAGAAAAAAAAGGTTCAAAATTTGTGAAAGAACATATGAAATATTTTAAAATATTCTATTTTTGAAATAAAATAAAATAAAATAAAAGTGACTATTTGACACTTAAATATTGAACTTGCCATGATACTAGGAAGTTGCCATGGCAATTATTTTCAAATTTCTTCTTCTTTAAAGCAAATATTTCCTTTTGAAGTTTTCTTCCTCCTCTTTATTTACATTGAAAAAAAATCATTTAAAAAGTTCAAAACAAATATTTACAAATGAATTTCAAACACAAACATCTATAAATGGATTATTTACCTACCAAATTTTGATACATAGTTAACCATAAACCTAGGTCAAAACAAGTTATGAATAACTAAAGATTATCATTAATGCAAACAAAATATGTTATTTTCTTTTGTTCATAGTAACTTCAATACATGTTCCATTGCACATTATTTTAAGGTTGTTAGCAATTACCTATTGACTTATTTGACTTTGAGAACAAGTTGCGTTTTAAATGACAACTAGAAATTGATATTGAGATTTCAATTACTTATGTAAACAACACATTTTCTCCAAACTAAAAAAAAAAAACTTGTATCCACAACCTTGACATACAATTGCAACATATTTGAAGATAATTTTTAGTTCAAGTTCTTGAAATTAAAAAAAACTTGATGGACTTTATGGTTTTGGTTCCAATTAGTTATTTTTTACTTTGATTCAATTTCTTGTAAGATTATGAGATCAATTCTTCACATTTTTGAACCTATGTTTGCCATCAAGTTTTTTGGTGGCTAATTTTCTTCATTTTGTGAAAACTATTTTGAAAAAAGAATATTCTGTCGAAAATTTCCTGTTTAAAAAAGAAATAAGTTTGCCAAAATAGAGCATTTTATTTTAAAAATTGCCACAACTGCTTACAATACAAAAAGGGCACTTAAGATTTTCTATTTTCATATTTTGAATATTGCCAAACTTGGCTAAATATGCTTATGGATTATTGCAAATTGAGCAAACATCACAAGATGGATTGCTTATTGTGGGTTCTTGTTCAAAATGCCTCCCCTCTTCTTTCATTTTTCCCCATGATATAATTGAGTAGCACGGGGAAAAATAAAATATTTTTTTTGTGGCTTTTTATGTCAGGCAATGCCTTTCAAATGAGGCATGCATGAAGGGTTTAGGGTGCCCAGGATTAGGGTTTAGTGCCTGCCTAGTAGTGACATGAAGTAATAAATACTAACCTTGTATCAATACTTGCCTAGTAGGGACTTGAGAGGTAATACCAACTTCATGTTAAGGTTATACCACTCTCAATAGCCAGGTATATATATATATATATATTTGCCTCATACCTGCCAAAAATTAGCCTTGCAACCTAGTAAGGATATTATACCAAGTGGCATGTTCAAAAGTTAATACTTACCCAACATTGGTTTGAAATTTAAACCAGTGTTAGTTGGTTCTTGCTTCTTGGCAATAATTGGCGGAGTAGGTTATGAAATTTTTAAAGAATTTAGACATGCCAATTATTAATTTCATTATCAAAATAATACTCTCAATTGCCAATTTACTTAGGGGTTGGTTTTTTTTCGGTAACAATCATTGATTACTCATAAGAGTTGGTTATCAAATACCTAGTTGAGAACCATTAACTATATTGCCAATTATATGCTAATTATAATATATATATATATTTTGAAATTCTCATTTTTTTCTATCATAATCATGTTTTAGTGTTTTAGGATTGAATAACCCACCTGGATGATGACCAGGTCATCCAAGTCAATTATTAAAATTTAAAAATTCAATACTAGATGAGTAAGTCATTTATTAAAATTTTAAAAAATGAATAATTGAATGATAAGTTATCGACACTTAGGTTGATACCCGGGTACTTTTTCAATAACCGGGCTAACACGAGGTTGAACCTAATTCCTTTCATCAATCAATCAACATTGACAAGCCCTTTCAACCTTTCATGAACTACGTATTATCACCAGTTTTGGTAGCCACTATTATGAGGGATCAAATGAGGCATATGCCTCTTGGCCTCACGTCCTAAGAGGATCCTTTTGCCATTTGCTTGTCAACCACGTAGTTCCTCTCTTCTTTACCTTCCCCTTCATTATTATTGTTATTATGTCAAGGGAAAAAAATCATGGCACCAAAGTCCAAATACAATAGTTGCATGGACAACCCTATTGCAGCTATAGTCCCTCCTCCTACCCCCCTCCCAACCAACCCCATAACTTCTGAGTGCTTGACAAATTTGGTTGTAAATGTTTATCTTTTCCTTTGTGCTAAATGTCATATTGGGAAATAATTTTTACAAGAATGTCACACATGGAAAATATTAATTGTAATTTGTGAGAATTGAACAAAATTTGGGAAATAGTTTTTACAAGAATGTCACACATGGAAAATATTAATTGTAATTTGTGAGAATTGAACAAAATTTGGATAAAAAGTCGGGTTTCAATTTGACTTATACACAACACATATGAAAGTAGAGTTCCTTTAGAATCCTTTTTATATTTTGGTTAGTGTTAGAATATGTTTTAGAAATCTGGTGGTTATATATAATAAACCCATTCTCTAATCTGGTGAATTGGGGCCTTTTTTTTTTTCATCAAAAATCCTTGAATGTGTTGGAATTATATTTTTCAGGCTGAACAAGTCTGAAAATTTGGTTGGGTGGTAAAAATTTCACAGAATTCACTACTTTGTGAAAACTATTTTGGAAGAAAAATATTATTCTCTCAGAAATATTATTCTTCCAAAGCAGTGTTTTTGGGGGAAAAAAGTTGTCTAATAAAGAAAAATAAAATCACCATAATTGCCTACATAATGAAAGCATGCTTAAAATTTCCTACTTTCATATTTTGAATATCATCAAATTTAGCTAAATATACTTATGAATGATCACCATCACTTGAGCAACATCACAAAATTGGCACACCAAAAAAAATTTAAAAAAAAAAAAACCACACATTCTTGAAATAAAAAAAAGAGAGAAAAGAAACTAAAGTACCTAGGACCTAGTAATGAAGACTTGAAGAAAACAGGCCCAAAAAGTCCACTAACGCTGAGTGTACATTTAGGTAACCCCAAACACCACCATGTAAAGACAAAGAGAGGGGGCAAAACTAAGTGGGAAAGGAAATGAGTAGGAAAGGGCAAGAAGACGAAGAAGAAGGCGTTAGAGTCTTCCATACGCACCCTTAAAAAACCCCCCAATACCCCCCAAATAAAACACACACAAAAGAAAAAACCCTAAAAACCCTCAAACAAGACCCAATACTCCCCCAACAAAAAAACAAAAAAACAAAAAAAAAACCCCACAAAACCCACAAAAAATGAAATTGTCGGAGTGGGGGCAAAAAAGCTAAGGAACCCATTTCATTCATTCATTCATTCTTTGAGGAGCAGAACAGAGTTGAGCAGAATAGAGCATGTGTGTGTGTTTGTGGGGGTGGAAAGAAGAGAAAAAAAATCTGAAGTGTAGGAAGTGGAGCTTTGAGGAGAACAAGCAAGGAAGGAAGGAAGGAAGGAAGGAAGTTCAGAGGTAAAAATCAAACACAGAACTTCAACAACAAAAATAGAATGGGGAAATGGGTTTTGTGTTTTTGTGATGTCTGTTTGTCTATTTCTGTCTTTTTTTTTTTTGGTCTTGTCTGGCTTGTGGTTTGGGAGAGGAGTGGAGAAGCTGGATGGACAGTGGGTGGGGGTGGAATGGAGAAGTGCAGATTTTTGCAGATTCTTCAAGAATATGGAAAAC
>Ga0209208_10005189_pt1 | contig 18204 bp, 13 predicted proteins | sample S1TSphfallax_3_FD_187694 | JGI IMG/M metagenome (GOLD analysis project Ga0209208, IMG submission 187694) | Host-associated microbial communities from peat moss isolated from Minnesota, USA - S1T2_Fd - Sphagnum fallax MG (SPAdes) (version 2) | ecosystem: Host-associated > Plants > Peat moss >... | reverse complement strand
GCAGCATCAAAATGTGTCTGGTCATCACCAGACACATCTTGCTCGGGCAATTGGGCAGTCCGTGAAAAAAGATGCAGACACTACCTTTTTTTTGTACCATCTCCAATCAAGGATTTTATTTTATTTTGGCGCAATTTCGCCAAAAAGTGGCCCCAAAAAAAATGGCAGCAACCTCCCCAAAGGATTTTTTTTTTTAAAACCAAGATTTTCGCCAGATTATATTTTTTCAAAAGTTGCATCGCTAGCATGATCACTCATACACAAACAAGTGTCACTAGAACAAACAAAGATGTCAAAAAATGTCACCTTGCCAAAAGGCGATGAGAATGAAGGGTTCATTGTTCAATGCTTAGTGTCGATGGTTGTTCTATCGCTCCATTTTGGAGCAATCAACAACCATCCAATTCCCCAAAAGTTTTCCATCCTAAGGTTGGAGGTTGCCAAGGATGTAACTTGATGGTGAAGATGTATAATTAATTATATGGTACCCAAGCCTAGCCGCCAAACTCCAAAGGCTAGTTGTCGCATTGAGACTTGGCAACGACAAAAGCTCAAACTTGGAAACTAATTGTTTACTTCAACTGGTAACTTGTTAGCATTGTGTTTCAAGTTATAAGCATTGAACATCGATATGTATGTTAATGTTTTTCAACAAGTTACAAACACTGAAGATAAAGATGTATATCAGCGTTGTGTTGCAAGCTACGAACATTAAAGATCGAAATGCATGTCTAGACTCCCTAGATTATGTGCACATTATACATTATTGATTGTTGAAAGTTTGAAGCAAATTGCAACTTCAGCTTGCACATTGTAATTTGTTTGAATTGTAATCTATCATCTTGGACAATTGCACACAGCTCGTGAGTTGTGACATTCAAGAGTCAAGAAGCTTTGAAACAAGTTAAGTCAACCTAATTCAAGTGTGTGAAATATTTTTAAGTGCACTCCACTACACAATCTCAAGAATTTTTTGTGAATTTTTAATACATTATGTGTTTTCATTGTGATTATGTAGATTTAAGATTTTATTTTGTTTTGTTTTGTCCTAAACATGGTTACTTGTTTGTAGACAACAAGTGGATTTGCAACATGCTAGTCACAAATATTCAAGCAGTTGAATAGTCTTTTGTTTGGTCTTTTATTTGTCATTATACATAGTAGGTGTTGATGTTGTTGTAACATGTTCATTGATGGTGTTGTTGCAGTGTGTTCATCTATGGTGTTGTTGTAGTGTGTTCAACCTTGGTGTTATTATGCATTAGTGATGTTGCTGTAATGCGCTCATCAATGCCTACTATTATAACATGTTCAACAATGGTGGTACAACATGTTCATAAGTGTTGTTATTGCTACAACATGTTCATTAATGCTACTTCTACAACATGTTCATTAGATGTTATTACAACATGTTTATCAAGGCTAATGTTGGAATGTGTTCATCAATGCTCTTATAACATTAGTGTTCTTGTTACAACGTCAATGTTTATTAGTGGTGCTTTTACAAAACATCAATGGTGTAGCTAATGCAACGTTGATGGTGTTGCTATAACATTAATGTTCATTATGTTGCTACAAACATGAGTGGTGTTATTGTTAAATTAATGGTGCTACTGCAATGTCAATGGTGTTACTACAACATTAGTGTTCATCTTGGATATGTGGGTATCAGGCAACTAAATCGTTTTTTGTTTATCATTTTAAACATTAAGTAATGCAACGTGTTAATCACGAATGTGTGCAACTAAAGCTTGAAGGTTGACAATAAAACTTCATTGTGAAATCAAAATTTTTGAAACACTTCCAAGTTTTTTTTCAAATCAACTTTGGTCCTACAAAAAAAAATTACTAATTATTTGTTTTTGTTTATATAAAGAGCCTTATTTCTATTAAGTTTTTGAGTTGATCTTATGTATGCTGCCCACACCAAAACTTCCATTGAATTTCAAGTATATGGTTTTGTTTCATTCCAAGTTTCTTACCACTACTACAAAAATGGGGTGCAGTTCATTAACCTAAATCACTATGGGACCTTAAAAGTGAAAAAAATTCATTGCACTTTAGTGATTTCACCTTAGTTAAAATTATTTCATTATAATATCAATGAACCCTAAACCCATTATGTAAACATTGTGTTTTACTACTAGTTGACATAATTTATTATAGTGAATAGGTTTATTTTTATGTTGTTTTAAATATCTTATATGCGTTAATTTATGATATAACTTATATTATTTTAAGTTATTTTTGTTATTTTAACTTATACCCTACATTAATTGATTTTAGGTTACATTTTAAGTTATTCAAGGTCATTTTATTTTATGTTATTATAAATTATTTTATCATAAATATAATAACTTAAAATAATTTAAAATAAAATATAATTACCTAAGGTAAACTAACATATAATTACCAATTGCCTATGATAATATAACCTAACATATCCAACAATAACTTATAATCAAATAATCACCAACAGTTGTAATATAACATAGATTAACCAATAATAATTTATAATAAATAGTCACCAATAATCGTCATATAACATAAAATAACTAAGAATAACTTATAATACAATAACCACCAATAGCCATTAATAGCCACTTGTAATTATGACCACAATATTAATAGTCATTTTGAAAAATGTGACACATAACTCTTTGACTTTTTAATTATTTAACACACTGATTTAAGTTAACATACTTATTAACTTAACCTATTTATGTAGGCTACTTAGTAAAAACCTATTTCATAATATACGCCACTTTGTAAGTTACATAATTAAACATAAAAAATTTACTACATTTAATATGTTTAAATATACTTATAATAGGTTGCCTTACAAATTGGTTAACCTAGGTAGGCTTGCCTAGGTTCCTAGATTTAAGTTCTTTGTTAGGTCAACCTAGTTAGCCTCATTACAAAATATTTTATCAAGTTTGTAACCACCTTAAATTTGTGCAACTAAATGCGCGACTATATGTGATTAGATGCAACACAATTATCCTAAGTTTTTTTTTTAACCCTATGAATGCTTAAATTAACTTAAGTTAAGTTAGTAAATAGTATAGGTTAACAAATTAGTTCATCTTAAGTCAACCTAAGGAGGTCTAAGTTTGAGTTAAGTTGGTAGGTAGTAGATAGGTTAACCTAGGTCAACTTAGGGTGCCCAAATTCAAGGTTAAAATTTTTGAACTTTATAAATTTGTGTTAAATATGAATAGTACTAAAAAATGTGATAATGCAATGGATGGGGACTTGAACCCCAAAATGAATGTCAAGGGTTCAAGTCCTCATTCTTGCAACTTTATTATACCTAAGCCACTTGGCTTAAGTTAAGTAGCTAGTTTAGGCTTCTTGGGCTAGAAGTTCAACATTTATTTTTAATTTAAACCATGTAGCCTAATTAAGGTAGCTTAAGTTGTTTAACATAGGTAGTTAGCTTAGTTAGATTAAGGTAGGTTTGACTTCTGGCTAGACTAGGTTAGGTTGACTTTTGGTCATGTGCAATGACTCATAATGTGTTTATAGATTTTTAACTCATGTCATCCATCCATCAAGGCATCTTTTGTAACACTTAGTCGAATAAAACGATTAAGTTGAGATGGCATGCACTTTACATGTCGTACCAAGGTTAATGATGACATGAAATTTCATTATTATAAGAAAATTTTAAAATCCTACTAATTAAAACGACTAGGTTTTACAATTAAACATTGCTTGTAACTAAATGGGTGAAATGACATGGGTTTAATAATTCACTAATCATTAATCGCATATGTCTTTTTTTACTATTATGTGGTTGTAAAGACTAATTAGAAAACCCAAAAGGTGTTGTTGTGAATTATGTTTATGTTGTGATAAAAAATACTTTGACATTGAACTTGTCTATATATTGTAGATTGCTTCAACATTTTAAAATAGTTGACATTGCCAAAAAAAAACTAACAACCTACCCATAAACAAATTTATTTTTATTTTTTTATAATCAACAATAGCTTGGGCAACAATGTTATGCCCACCTATTTTGTGATAATAATAATCCTCAAGAAGGTTTGGTTACATGAACATGTGTCCCATTGATGGCACTAACCATAGAAGGTAAGCCACATTAAGTGGGTAATTGCAAGCTAAAGTGACCTACTTTTTATGTAACATAATAGTTTTTTCTACACCCCTTGGATGAAAATGTGTGTTTCATGTCAAATGTTTTTGAATTTTATGAAAATGGATTCAAGTTATGATTTTTATGTAATTTAGTTAGGAAGAATATTGTTATTATTCAAAACTTAACATTGCATATCGAATAAGGGACTTTTTAATTTGTTTGACTTTCTATTTAATAATACAAAAACAACTTGAAAATGGATTCATCACAATCATGGTTTCTAATGATAAAATCATTTATCAATATCTAAATTTGATAAATGTCATGAATAATTCAAAATAAGGTTATCCAAACCATTTGAATGTGGAATGAAAGTTTGGAAGAGTTCTAGGAATGCCATAATTAAAGTAAAATGATGATGAGGTCCATTATAATTTATTTTTAAAAAAAAAATTGGGTTTTCTTTCACAAACATTGTATCTTGAGATGTAATAAAAAACAACCATTAATTACTTATAAAAATATGATTTTAAAAACTTCAAAGATGGGCATCAAATAATGTCACATTGTTCTTAGGATCAAAATAACTATATAAAAAAAGACTAAAAGACAATAGATGTTTACACCAAATGATGGCAATATTATGAACTTTGAATAGATTTGAGAAGTTTGGAATTTTACTCAATTAATTATTCAAAAATAAAGAAATTAATCAATAAGATTTAGTGTTTTTTTTAATGTGAATGGGCAATCATGTTAAAGTACTTGGGTGCAAATATGATAATAGTAATCGCTTTGAATCCTTTTGATGAATGTTTATTTAAAAAAATATTTTGAAATATATTTGTCATTTGTAAGTTGAAAAAAAATAATAAATTGTTTTTTTTTTCTTATCTTCCAAGATATTGCATTATATTATAATGTAAAAGAATTTCTTGATCAATAAAAGCTCTTATAATGCTTATAAACATTAATTACAACAATTTAATAAATGTTTTTGAAAGTTTTATTTTCATTAGATTCAATCCAAATCAAATTCCAGATGTCACTGGTTTCAGGATCTCATAAGGTCGGCCTCTCAAAATAGGCTTCTGGAATCGGCCTCTCGACCTAGGACGACGACCCCACGAACAAAAAAGCTCCGTGCGCGCGCGCGAGGGAAACAAAGAGCGAGCGAGCGAGCGAGAGAGAGAGAGAGAGAGAGAGAGAGAGAAAATGTGTGTATTTTTTTGCTTTCTGGCTGTGGTGATCCGCACTATTGATTTCGATGTCGAGAATGACAGTTGACGCTTGTTCTTTTCTATGTTTTTTTTTCTTTCTATGAGAAGTTTTCTTACCGTGAACTAGTTTTTGGCACCAGCCGATATCTGTAGCCATTTCTCTGGCACGGCTTTTTGGCTCCAACAGTCTGTTGCGGTGGTGGTTTCTGCATCCGAGTTCGTTGCATTTGCTTTTCTGCGCGACATTCTGGTGTGGTAAGGTTCTTTTTCCCACTCGAAGTTTCGCTTTGATATGCAGACGAGCTCTGAGGTATTCTTTTCATTTCGGTTTCGGTTGATTTGCAAGTCTGTTCTTGAGAGGAGCGTTTTCTCTGTTTCCCTCAAGTCGCTTTGCTGTACAACAATCGGCTGTTTACGTTTGCGCAAATCGGTGTAGAAGGGGGCGAACGACGGGGAAAGAGTCGAAGTTGGAGTCTGGAGGTGTTCGCATTGCCAGCATAGTTGTCACCACTGAACATTACTATCTTTTTTAGTTTTCCGGGGATCGGCGCGCCGGACCTCTACAGCCTTGGTCGTAATGTCGTTGCTGGATCTGCACTAGTTGAAGTGCAGGAACGACAGAGGTTTCAATAAGGCCTCTTTCATGAAGAGAAAATGTTAGCCTACCCGAAGACTGTGACGAAGAAGAAGAAGAAGAAGGACGTCGCCCCCGACTTTCAGCAATGAACGCTGTGCAGGAGTGTTTATCGTCTTTCAGGAACGCAATTGCAGTGATTGGATCGTAGTAAGTGTAAAAATCATTCAAGACTATAGGAGCAGCAGACGTACTTGTTGGAGAGCCTCGCCGGGGTAAAATGGCGGATAGGGAGCGGAGTTCGAGTCCATCGTTCGCTGGACAGAGGACGACAGCAGGAGGGCTCGGCGTTCCTCCTGCGCAACAGGTGCGTCCAAGAGCTTGTGGTGTAATGCCTACCTTGTTTGTAATTCTCACATTGAACTGGACGTGGAGAGAGGCGGCTCAATGCACACTTGTTTCACAGCTTTGATTTTTTATATGCTCAGCTATGCCCTGAGGTTTCATTCAGCTCTCAGGTCATTGGGAGTGAGCTTCCACCTGCAGCAGCCACAGTTCGAATATTGATGTGAGTGTCATTGTTGGTCCTCCTTTGCTCCCAAAGCAGGTGAAACCAGGTGCCATCAATCCCCTAAAGAAAAGTCAAAATTATGCTGCCAAGGCAGCTGCGGCACGCCTGGCAAAAGTCATGCAGGCCAGCCGTGACTCAGTTGATGATGATGATGAAGATGATGATCACCACTTTCCACATTTTGGGCCAGATGGATCTAATGCAAGAGACCTGTCACCCAAGGTTAGCCTCTTGATGTCCAGAAGTTTTTCCTAGCACTAAGCTGTTCATCCCCATGTACTCAAACTTCGTAAGTATCTGTGATTCCCAACTTCCTGATCTGCCTTGTATGCATCATCAAGCTGGAAACATGTGTGTGGCCAACCCTCCATACCTGTTCACAAGTGGTTGTTGTTAATATGCTTCAGAAACGGTGGGTCTAGCACGTTCCAAGGTGTCAAGACCATCTCATATAGAGCTGGAGCAGTGTCTTTAAGACTGTGGAAGTCTGATTTGTTGAGCAAGGATTGATTTTCAATGTGCCCTATACTTGTACACAACAACCTCTGTTTGTGACTAAGAGCCCCTATTGTTCATGGACAGCTTATGAGAGCTTATGACAGTAGCAATGGACCCCTTGCGGCAGGATTGCGCTCAGCAACATTTGCCAGGAGCACACTGAAGCCTACACCTGTGTCTCCATTGGTGCCAGTCAACCCAAGGCCACGGCCTGCTCTGGCTGTGGTCCCTTCTGTTTTGCGTGTCAAAGATCCAGCTCCAGCTCCTGTTATTGATCGTACCAGAAGGTGAGCCTGTGCCCCTCTCTTGCTTTACTGTGAGGGACTAGTGGCGCTTTTGTGGGGTTTAAATAGAGGTTTGATTTTTGTGCTTTGAACTGGGAATGAGACTTTGCATATGAGATTAGTGCTTGTTTAAGGCAAGCATTAACCTCATGCTGAAATGTGTACAATCATCAACCTGTAACCTTGATAGTCTTCTCAATGATGAGATGCAGATCTATGGCAATTACATGCACACATGGATAAGTAGAATCAGTACTGCTACTTAACCCATGCGAGGCATGTCAAAATGTCCACATACAACAATGTTGCACAGCTTCAGTGGCTTGATTGACCATTTCCAAAGCCACAGTGTTAAATGTACCTCTGCAGCACAATGTATATCATAAGTTTCTTGTGCCTTTGGAAGGAGTGGCATTGCAAGCAGTTCATGATTCCCTTCTCCATCGCTGACAGACCTACTGAAACTCAACATACTGACACCATGTGCAAAATATCAATGTAGGAGTCACAATTCTACTGTTCTAGCACAAACCATTCAGGCTGAGTAAAGACCTGACATTGAAAAGTTTGCAGATATCCTATAGATTTGGCACATGAAAGTCGAGGGCAGGACTTAACAGGACCAAATTCCAGAAGAGAAACAGCAGCATTGCGGGATGAGGTACATACTTTCATCCCTGTTTTTGTGTCTAAAATTTATATTGTCTCTTTGAGGTTTATTACTGAACATGACTTCAGTGCATAGGACAAGTCTGCACTATATGATAGTTCTACTATGACAAGTGTGTGTCATGAATCTGCTTTATCCTATCCTGCAAGGTACTGACAACAAAAGGCTGTGATTGTCATTAATAAGTAATTCTTGCCGATGCATGCCCTTTATCAAACAATTGTTAAAAAGTAAAGTGCCCAAGAAGCATGTACACTAAGGTGATAAGCTATGTTTTGACAAGGTTTGTGCTAATTTTGCAGATTGATATTCTGCAGGAGGAGAATGAGGCGCTTCTTGATAAGGCATGTTCTTATTTGGGTTCAGTGTATAGCTAGCACAGAAATGCAGTTTTCTCTGTATAATTTTGCTAGAGATGTACAAGCTGCCCTTAACCCTGCTCCATCATGAAGTTGGATGTGGATGTACCCAGATGTTAAGTCTTACACCTGTTGAAATACCCTTTCTGGTTTCTGAGTTTACATTCACAAAGCTCACATGAAAAGAATTTGCCCCTGCAGCTTCGGCTTGTGGAGGAGAAACTTGCAGAGAAGGATACCAGGTCACGGGAGCTTGAAAAGCAGGTGTTTTTCCAGACATCATGGATTCAAAATTGTTCCTTCTATTTCTTCCTTGATACCATGATTGTCTCCTTGTCAACAATATGGGTTCACATACTTCATTGATTGGAGTGTACACCCCACATAGGATGTGTGGGTGACAAGAACTTCAAGGTGTTCCAATGTGCATATCATTTGAAGGTTTTTGAGCTGTATTGTTACCTCCATACTCTCATTGTAGCCTGCTTAGGGCTGTGACAACTCCTCAAATTTGTCCACACTTCTCTTAGATGTGTAAATAGCCATCAGTGGTGTTCAGGGTGCAGGAGACCCTGCCTCTGAGCCTCTATGCAGCGCTCTTTAAGTCATAGGCTTAGATGCTTGCTTGTACAGGGGCAGGCTAAAATGAAATGAAGCTTACTCTCAAAAGCTTGTTACTGTTGAAATGAGGATAATCTATTCTTTTGATTAGGTATCAAGAGCTAGCTGATTGTTTGCCCTAAATTTTGAGCAGATTATTATATACTCCTCTACTCTCACTGTTGGAGCTGATGAATTCAGTTGTCATGCTCATTTTTGGTTTGCTTGGCACTGACACAATCTCTATCCCTTATTTTTGTGGACTTTTCTTTGAAATCTGATGGATACTTCTTCTCTTAGATGAATCCATAGAATTTGTAATAGTGATCTGGGTGTACTCACAGAAAGCTGTAATGGGAAGTGCATGTCTTGATTGCTTGTATACTGAAGCCTAACTGCCGCAGAGATTGTGTGACTCTTAGCAGGTTGCATCTCTTGGGGAAGGGATTTCATTGGAGTCTCGGCTTTTAAACAGGTTTATTGGCCCTTCACATAGATTGTTTATTCTTCTAACAACTGCTAAAACTATTTCAGTGATAAGAAAGAAAAACCCACCTCAGCTTTTGACTCAATGCATTAGTAACTCAGTTGGTTCATATGTACAATAGTACAAATGTAGTGAAAACCCTGTCTACGAGGAATATTTTTGTAGTTTACAAGGAATTGATTGCCAGCTGCTTTGCTGCTTCATCTTGAAGTTATATGTTGCAAGTTCAGCCTCTTCCTCCAACTGACTTGGCAATTCTGTTGGGGTGATTTGTCATGTGGTTGGGTCCATGTCACTACAGAAAAGAACAGTTTTTGAAGCAGCGTGAGGTCAGGATTGACCTCTCCTGGATTTTTGCATAATCCTTACAATTACCTGTTGTTTCTGAATCCTAACTTAATTATACAGCAGGTTTAAGGCTCTTTGCAAATTACTCAAACATTAGGAGATGTTATTGTTTTTGGGTCAATGGTGTTGCAGGCAGCAATAAGAGTTGCTAAAGAGCAGAGCAAGGATGTGAAGGATGAAGAAATTGCAAACTTGAGGCTTGAAGTAGAGGTATCACAACCCACTTAAGGTTTTGTGAAAGCTGTGTTGGTGAGGAACTGTGTGTTCTTGAATTGATACTGTGGTATATATTTTCCATTCCAGTGTTGAAGATATCTTGGGGATTGGATGCTGAGCGAATGATTGATGGAAGAGGATTTCAATAATCTGATTCATTTATACCTTGGTCATGCTAGGCTGCAAGGGATGAGGCAATGGCAGCATCTGAGGCAGCTAGGGAAGTGGACATAGAAGTGAGGGCTCTGCGGACAATGACACATAGGATGATTCTCACTCAGGAAGAAATGGTATGTGGTGTTCACATTCTTGTTGATGTACTGTTCAATTTTTTATTTACTCCTGGCAAACTAGCTTGGAGGAGGGTTTTGTAGTATTTCTCTAATACATTTTATGCTCTTGGTTTGCTACCATTGGAGCCCTCTTGGTTGTTTACCTTTACTTGGCTCACTCTCCACAAGAACATAGTAGCTGAAAGGACATCTAGTAACCCCCTGTGCATCAGTTGTCTTTTTCATAAGAGGAATGGAAGTTTGCAGATGACAGGATCCTCATTGTCAAAATCACATGAGGATTAGATGGTCATCACATGAAATGTATGAATAAGGTGTCTGTGTGAGGCATTGGCACAGGAAGAGGTGGTGCTGAAGCGGTGCTGGCTGGCTCGCTATTGGGCATTGGCTGTCCGCCTTGGTATGTGATCATTGTTGGATTGAACATTCTGATTTAATGTACTGTAACCATGTACGATACATGCTATGTCATCATTTGCGTAACTGCAAAGAGATGAACCTGTAAATGAACTGTGTATGACACTAATATTTGCCTCATTATCATCTTAAGCAGGACACTTATAAGTAATCTCATATTTTCCTGGATGGACCCATGTGTCAACTGTGTTGCAGACATACATCCTGAGATAGCACATGGGAAGAAAGAGTTTTGGTCATCATTAGCTCCACTCCCACTTGAGGTTGTTTTATCTGCGGGTCAGAGGGCAAAGGAGCAGTCTTCCTCTCAATCTCAGGATGGGTCATCCGAGAATGGTAGGTTTGTTTTCACTAGAACTGATGTTGAGATGTTGGTCAATATCTGTACGGGTTGCATGTAGTACAAAGTATGGCTGCTGGTGCAAAGCTAACATGGTATTGTGGATGCAAATCTTGTCATTGGGTTCAAAACAGGCCGAGATTCCAGCCAAATTTGAACTCCTGTGCTCAGATACATAACAGTTCAATGTACTGCAGGTGGAAAGAAATCAAAACCAACTCGAGATGTGAATGACATTACTGGTGATGGCAACATTGAGAGCATGTTGGCAGTGGAGAAAGGCCTGAGGGAGCTTGCTTCTTTGAAAGTGAGCTGACATGAAAGCTGCTCAATTTTTTCTTGTAGTTTTGTCTTCTCTTTGCTTTATGGTGGGGTTTCCTCTTTTCCATGCTTGCTGATTGTTGCTGGTTTGTTGTCAGATCTGAAACATACATAGCCTAATTTGAAAGTTAACTCTCAATTCATTTCAGGTTGACTGTAAGTATTGAGAGATTCTCAGTACAAATGAAGATATTCATCGAACATAAGCCTGAGAATTTTCTGTTGTGGAAAGTATGCTAGCCAATTTTTCTTGCAAGCTTTTTTTCACATGGGTCCTAAAATTAAGTAGAATGTGAGGAAAGATGATGCAGTGTGAAGGTTGTGGTTCCCTCACTGGCTTGACTCTGAATGTTTCCTGCTTTGTTGTGGGCTTACTTACTGGACACAGATTGAAGATGCTGTCATGCTAGCATTGTCTCGGCATCGATATCCAGTGTTTGGTTGGGGTGGTTAGTTTCTCTTTCCACTTCTCCTCTTGAATGGACAATACTTTTTGCCCACAATTACCCCCCCACAAAACACACACACACACTCTCTCTTCATGATCTGAGGTGTTTCCAAACTGGGTATGGGGTCTGCAGCCAAAATGCAATGGCAAGCACAATGTTGAAAGGTTTTCCTAGTATGCAACTCTGCATATCTAAACTGCAACATTGCCATGCTATTTGAAATTTGTGGACAGGCTCAGTTCTCTATACAATACAACATCAATGGTCCATGATTTGATATTCTTTATAGTGGACCATACTTGCAGCCATCTATGTATGGGGCTCGGGTCTTGATCTGGTGTCAGTGTCTTCTGTTACTCAGAGCACATACTACTGTAATAGCTTGACATGCAATCCTCACTCCTTTTATCAGAATGAGGCTTGGACCTGCCCTCCACTTGAGCCCATTGTCCTAGTTTTGTGAAGTGATTGAGTTGTGGTTTCCTCTGTCTTCTCTTCACTTGTATGCTGAGGCAGTCCTTGACTCAGATTTGGTAAGCTCATATATAGGATGAAGACTGATCAGATGTGGTTGCTGTGCAGATTCTGAAGATGGAAAGCCCATGCATGCTCTTGGTGAGTAGCAAGTGTTGCTGTCTTGTACATCAGATTGCTGTATGTTTTGATTCTTACATGGACCTGTTGATCTCCTTCAGACAATCTGCTGTCCCCATCTTTGCCATTGCTTACTGAAGATTTGAATTGGCTTACTATGCAGATTTAAGCCCCATGGAGGTTGAAGATGTTCAATTCAGGCAGGTATTAGGCTGTGCAGATTCACCACCTTCTGTGTTTTCATGCTATATTACTGTGTCTTATTCTGAAGAATGTCAGCACCAGTTGCAATATAGATTTGTAAATTACTGGAGTTGTCACTGAGGGTTGTGGGATGGCTATTGGATGGTGGTCAGGCGTGGTTGATCTACTTCTGGTGCCGTGCTAAAAACAATGGAGTGGAGGATGACATTGCTGATGAGCGCCTCCAATTTTGGATCAGTCAAACAATGCACCAACCTGCACCACATGATGAAGTGGATGGTATGCTCCTACTTATTCGTCATTTGCCAGCTTGTGCTGCTGCAAGGGTGGGCAAAATCAGATGACTGGAACTTCTTATTATATTGCCTGCATCTGACAACAGTACACTAAAGCATGCATGCAGTAATTTCCAGGCATCGACACATTATATGTATAAATGTTTTCTGTTAAGTTCCAAAATGCTGTTGTTTATTGATACACAGTACTAGAAATAACTCAATTTGGTGGGGCCAGTTCAACGGGGCTTGATGGAGCTGAAGAGGCTGGGGATAGAGGAGCAACTCTGGAATGTATCTCGCAGAGAGATTGCACATGAAGCTGCCAACCAAAAGCTTGATGTCTTGGAGGTGTTGGCCCCTGCCAGTCTCCAGAGGGCCATAAGTGCACCAAGTATTCACAATGGTTAGTAACAATAGCAAAGTATGTGTAGATTTGCACAGATGGATCCTCCCAGTGAGTATCATCATGCGGATGTTGCCATGTAATCTGTTGTAGATAGTAACTGGGTTCCAGGAGCCTCTTTCAAAAGCCCTCCAAAGAGAAGCTAGCTCAGATATTCTATGAAGGTTCTGTACTCCCACTGTTTTTGGATCTCTACTTCCTTTCTTTTTCAACCAAGACTTGTTTGCAAATGTGGCCTGGAGAGCTTTGTGTGCATGGAGTTCTGATTTGGCCCTACATGAAGCGTGAAATTGTCAAATGACTGTAGTTCCCTTTACTTTGTGGAACCTGACTTTAGATCAAACTTGAAGATGTCCAAAGAACAGACTCAATTTGTTCAATTCCAACCCTTATTTTCATTAGACATGGGACTTTGTGCCATAGCTATTTTTTAAACTTGATGCTCCGAATGCATTGAAGACTTACTTGAATTTTGTTGTGCTTCAACTGCTAACGAAAGTGAAGATTGAAGTTGGCCTTCATGTGGTTTACACAAGGTTCATGTGAGTATGTACATCAGAAAGTTGTCTTTATCTTTCTTGCTTTGATTCTCGTTTGTCTCTCCCTCTTGTATTTCTCTGCAAGAGCAATGGCACAGAAAGTCATGCCTTCTGGTATCTGTCAAGACGGTGATTTTGTGAATAGGTGAAAGAAGCTCTATGAAGGTTTTGGAGGTGGATGTGGACATATTGGGAGACAGCTGAGATGAACATGGGTCTGCAGCTGGAGCTTCTTCACATTTCACAATCTGCACCACTTTTGGCAATAACAAGACATGTGCAGGTACTTGCTGTTCAACTGATAAAAAAGACACATTCAGTGTGAAGAAAGTGTTCTTCACCAGCACGTTCTGCCAACTCCATTCGTTCTACCATGCTTTCTCTGTATTGGTTCACTTTGTCCTGGACCAAACTCTGACGAGCTGTTGCAGAGAGATGGCAGCAATCAAGAATCACAAATAAGTGCAACAACTTTGTGGTGAATTCTCAGTATCAAGACAAATGAGGAGCAGGATGTAATCAGAAGTTCCAGCATCTTCCTTGTGACTAGATCACACTTAAATGATGATGGAATTACTAAGCAGGGAAGATGATTGCTTTCATAATTCTGCTTTATAGGCAAAACATACCATGAAAATTCCGTAGGGCCTTGATGTCTTCATTAATGATCTTTTGCAATGCAGCATCATACTCCTCCTTGGTCAGGCGTCTGCCTCCTGTTGTAACTTGTGCAATCTCACGGCCACCATAGCCCATTTTGGTGTGCCTTCCAAATGAAACCCTTCGTTGTTCTACAGGAGGTGGAGGCTTTTGTTCTCTTCCTCCGTCTGAGGTATGTGCTCTCATGGAACATGGTGTCAAACCAGGCAACAGTATGCTGATGGCTTTGAAATAGAGAGAAAACTGAACTTCAACACACTTGTGCAGTTTCCTGTTTATGATAACTCAATAGTATTGTTCTGCATTGGTGCCATGGCCCAGAATAGTTTTCGTACCTGAGGCTGAGTGCTGCCGGACCTTGGGATGAAAGCCTGATTTGCTAGAAATCAGTTGGGGTGGGGCAACAGTCTTTGTTCTATCGGGTACAAGACCCTTTTGCAGGCGTGCGACATGTGCCTCAGAGCTCTCCACAACAAGCTCCATCAATGCCCTCCCCTCTGAACTGGGAAGGACAGTCCGGTGTACAGAATCTGCTCATTTTCCATCCCAGCAATCAAGATGTCCACTTGTGGTCAATCATCAATTAATCTATCAAACTGAAGCTCAACCTCATTCCTATACCAGCATCCATGTACAAGGGTATGAACATTACTTGTCAGACTGTGGAGAATGTGATCACTTTGTGCATGTGAAAACAGATCAATTGAAGTCGGTGTACCTAAAGGTTGATGCAATCCCTTAAGTATGTTGTGACCAGCCACACTTCTAACTGGTTTGCCACCTGTATCTGGTGAGCCAGTGGAATATTTGCAAGCAAGTGCAATCACATTTTGTGCACGCACATGCAACGCCTGCAGGTGTCTGCCAAGCTTGTTCCTGCTTGGAGATGTTCTGGTAGAATTTTTGCTGCTTGTGTAACCAAAATTGGGCTCTTGACAAGTTTGTGGCACGCTCACATGAATTGCAGAGAGCCTTGGTGTCTTGCAGGGAGAAGGATGGAGTTGTGGTGACCTTGCCAGACATCCCTTTATCATGCTGTTTGTGAAGTACTCTAGCACACTTAATCAACATCCCTCTGGTTGTTCAAGCATGCAGGTAGATGCCTCTGCAACCCCATCCAACTGTGGCCCACTATCTTTTCACTGTACTGGTGGTGAATGTTAGTTTGCTACATCAACAACTGTCTCTTCTTTCAACCCTGCTATTTCCTATCATTATCCTTTTGCAACCTGTTGAAACATCCTTCAAATTTGCTGCCAATAGAAGCAAGTGCGCTCTGTCAGCATACCTGCTTTGTTGTAGGCATTCTTCAAGGTGCATTTTGTTGCACTTTCTGCAGACCGTTTTGCTGCCATTCTTTCCTTGTGCAAATGGCCATGAACAAAATGCCAACTTCATCACCCTTTTTCTTTCTATGCATATCCATGCATATGTGTACTAAACCTCTTTGTCTTGTGTTTTCCATTAGGTTATTTTGTCTTCCTGCAACATCATCACTGTTGCTTTGTGCTGCTGAAGTCCCTAAATTTCTTGAAAGTTTTTGTGGTAAACTTCAATCCTTTGGCCATTTCCTGCCTACTCAGATGTGCATGAAACCCCCAAGAAAGCTATTGAAGGATGTAGTTTCTCTGCTGAAGCTCTTTTTTGTTGACACTACTGCAGTTGGTTTTGACAGTGGGTGACTTCAACCACCAGCAGGTCAATTTTCTCCCACAAATCTGCTAATGCTTCTCATTAAGGCCTTGAAAACTCCACATAGAATACTTTGTTGGCCAAAATTCCTTTGCTTTGCAACACTCATATGTTGCAAAATTCAAGCATCTTCTTCCAGTAGTGCTATTGTTTGACAGACTTGAGGTCCATTGCCAGTAAAGTTCTTTTGGTTGCTATTCATGGGTCATTCCCTTAAAGCCATCTCTCTCACTAGAAATTCAAGCTTTGTCTGAACAACTTTAGTTTTTCACCTCTTGTCTTGAATGTTTGTTTTAAGTCTCCTCTGCTTGTGGTGGTGGAAGTCCATCAAGGTGGAATGCTTGATTGATTACATGATGTTAAGGTGTTCAGAGTTGGAGTGTGGGATAAGTAATGAATGCAAGGGGGGGGGAGGGGGGGGGAAATTAGGGCAAATTGTTGGGCACCCAAATCCAGCAGTTTGCTCTCTTGTGTAGGTAACTGAAACTGTCATCATCAACACTATTTTTGAGTGCAAAGAGGGTTGTTTGATGGGGTTGTTGATTTTATGGGTTCCAGTTGTGGTTCTGTCTAACCTGTGTTGGAATCTCTCTGGATGGGTTATGCAGCAATTTTAGGGTTTCCAGCAGACACCCATCATGCATGCATTGGTTCCAAGTTCTAATCCAAAAGTTTACCCCAAATTTCTACACCAATGAGAAAGAAAATTCTCTTTCCCCTTGGGGGCAGACCCAATAATAAAACTGGGTCAACAAAGGGAAAAGGAAGTCTTGGGAGTGTTGGGAAAAGACTAGGCTTGGTTGACACCCCCTCCCTACCAAAGGAATTGAAAAAAAGGGGAGATTGTAAAGGAGCTATGGTGTAACGTCACCATAAGAATAAGTAAGACCTTGTTATTGGCAAAGAGCACCTTTCCTCATCTACTTTGTCACTGAAATTTTGACACAAAGTTGTATGACTTTAAGTAGAGGTAGGTTACTGAAACCTCTTGGGCTGACTGCCACTCTTGCTCCCTCTAGAGTTTCTGAGTGGGAAGAAATAAAATGGCAATTGGCAAGTTCTTGAGGGCAAAAGGTTGACATATATTTTCAATACAAAAAAAAAAAATACACTAACCTGTAATACTGCTTTTCTTCACAAGGTTTGGCATATATTTTGCCGATGAGCGCCTAAGTGTTTCCAAGCCAAAATGTCATCACCATACTGGGGTAAACATGCAGGCAAGAGTGGAAAATCCATCTACCTCGTATTGTTTTTTGTTGTGTTGTTGTGTTGTTGTGTTGTTGAAATCTTTCTCTCTGATTCTTGGACTTCAACTTTGGGTCCTTTTCTTTAAAAAAATTTTAAACCCCTGTTTCAGATCCAGTTGATTTCTTGGATTATAAGAGAATTTCTTTTTTGTTAAAAATTTGTGCATCTTTTTGTACCTCACAGGGAATTCAAACTTGGCCAAAGGCGCTCACCAGAAGCATGCTTGCTGGAAATGCGGTAATTACAAGACTCCTAATGACTTTTCATCTGTCACTCCACTAGTTCCATTACAAAAAAAAACTTGGGGTTGTGAGTGTGTGGGCTTCTAGACAGATCAATGACTTCTTGGGGTGGTGCTGAAATTGGGTCCCCTTGATAGATACATTTTTGGTGCTTACAAAATGCTATGTTCCTTTTGACAAGCATTTTGGTGCTCGCAAAATGACAATCATGAAATCAAATCCTTCTCACTTGAATTAGAGCTGGATTGAAAAAACTAGCAAAATAGTGCCAAAGAAAAAATTGATCATAGTTTGACAGGCTGAAAGAAGTATATGATCAATCTTTTGCTGTGGCTGAATTTGAACTGGTATTTGCTGACGTGAAATTGAAATTGTACATAACCCACATGATGTATGCTGTTGTGCCAGATTTCAATCTCTTTAGCAGAAAACTTGTGGTGAAAAGCATTGTGGTATTTGTGTCATGGGTTTTTTTAGCCCCAAGAGATTTCAAGCTGATCATCATCACATTGTTCACACAGAGTTGTTTCACAGTATAGCTAATGAACTAAATTCTACGAAACAACTCTGTGAACAATGGATACTT